>Ga0123342_1001526_pt1 | contig 38927 bp, 20 predicted proteins | sample Turbeawhitnodule_FD_89960 | JGI IMG/M metagenome (GOLD analysis project Ga0123342, IMG submission 89960) | Root nodule microbial communities of legume samples collected from Mexico - Turtle bean Mexico white nodule | ecosystem: Host-associated > Plants > Roots > Nodule | place: Mexico: Nepantla...
GAATACTGAAAAATTGTGTGTTCTTGCGAAAATTTTATAAGCTCAATTCACCCCTCCCCTCTTGAACTTAGACACTAATAGACCCAACAATTGGTATCAGAGCTAGGGCTTGTATTTTGCTCATGTCATATGCCAAGTTCAACTTGGCAAGGATAGCCTCATACTTGGTTATTGGTGGCCTTAAACCCAAACTAGAGTGCTTGCTCCAAGAAGAGGTCACTGAGTTTTTCGAGGACCACTGCTGCTCCACATGCACTCTTGTTTGAGAAGTCCTCAACATATATCGTCCATGCGGTCGAGAGGTCTGGTCGAGGAGTGAGCTCGACAGAGAAGTCGGCCAAGCACTAGACTTAGTTGCACCTCTCAGCTAATACCGAATGTTGAACTCCGAGAGCTCTACTGACCACCCTATCATGCGTCCTTCAAGGTCAGGTTTAGATAAAATGTTAAAGATTAGGTAGTTAGTTCTTACCGTTATGGAGTGATTTTGGAAGTATAGGCGCATCTGCCTGGCTGTTAAGACTAGGGCAAGAGTCACCTTTTCTATCATCTGGTACCTCGTCTCAGCCGCCTGGAGCGTCCGACTAATGAAGTACGCTTGTCGTTCCTCTTTTTCCACTTCCTGAACCAGCGCAACACTGACTGCTTCTTCGAAGACCAACAAGTACACCACAATCGATTCATTGGGTCTCGTCTTTTGGATGACTATCGACGAGGATAGGAAATCCTTCCGCTGTTGGAAAATTTATTCATACTTCTCGTCCCACCTGAACTTAGCTTCCTTGCGAAGCAGCTGTACCATCGGCCTTGTCCTCTCAGCCAACCGAGGGAGGAATCTGGAGAGGGTGGTAAGACACCCTATGAGTTTCTGAACTTCCTTTATGTTTTGAGGGCTCAACATCTCAGTAATCGTTTGACACTTGTCCGGATTGACTTCTATCTCCCGGTGGGTCAACATGAAACCCAAGAACATACCACCTTCAACTCCGAATGCGCACTTTTCTGGGTGGAGCCTCATGTTCGTCCGCCTCAGTGCTTCGAATACCTCCTTGAGGTCCTTGATGTGTTGGTGGCATGAGTCAGACTTGACCATTATGTCGTCCACATAAACCTCCACACACCGATCGATAAGTCCCTTAAAGATCTTATCCATAAGCCGCTGGTAGGTCGCCCCAACGTAACTAGATTTGTGTTGTCGATCGGCCCAGTGATGAAGACTGAGACATGTGATCAGTTGTACGGTTCTCACATGTAAAGAGCTAAATGAGAGAACCTTAAAAGAGAAAATGTTGTGATTTGAAAGTTTTGTTTTGTTTTGTTTTATGTCATATGAATATGAATACTATGAAGAATGAGTAATGGTGAACATGAATGAAATTGAAGGACCCAATACACAAACAAGATGTTTGATTATGTCTCCCAATCTCATTTGCCATAAAGCATGTACACCCACATGCTGTAGTATTATTATCTTATCTCCTTAAAAAGTGATTCTACATCTTTGACTCTTCATTTGGATCTTCTAAAACTCACTTATTTTTGTGATTCTCATACTCTCTTTAGTCCTCTTCTTAAAACTCTCTAGATCTCTCTTTCTTTTTCATTTTTTTATTTTATCTTGTTTTCCAAAGTGACCTTTGTACATGGGCATGCTTCTGTCTCACATCCATTCATTTCAACTCTCTAATCGCCTTCCTGACTTGTACCCTCTTAATGAGAATTGAGATCATGAAAAAAAAAATAAGTTGACAAAATATTTAGTAGTGGAATAGGAACTTCTTGATGGGTACGTTGGTGTGCTTGGTTTAATGTTTGTTGGGTCAGGGTGCTTTTTTATTGGATTCCATCAAATTTCATCTTACACCCCATCAATTTTTAGAAAAAGACTATTTTATCCTTTTTTAAAAATGACTTTTAAATTACTTTTTTAGAATAATTTTATGGAACATATACAATCTTTGCAGCACTCTCCTAAAACCAGCAACTTATATTTTGTTTTCTATTTGGTTCACAGGTTGAACCCAAGCTTTGTGGATGACACTCAGTCTTTTGTAAGTTAAATGTTATGTTAGGTGCTAGTGACTATTACAAGCTTAATGACATCATACATTAACGTTCTTGTTTGTTTATATGAATATATTATTCACAAAACAAAGATGTGAGGTATATCCTTATTTGAATTTATAGTTTTATGGTGAAGAAGAAGAGAATATAATTGTGAATAATAAATTTTTCCTTCCCTCCCTTATAATGAAGAGAACAAAGAAAAAGTCAGCGAGCTTTTTCAAAATTTGTCCTTTTTTATTTTAGAGTTTCACATTTTTTTTTACATTTTTACTAATAAAAACTAGATTTCATTACAAAGTTATTAAATAAATTTAATTAATATAAATATTTTAATAAAATGAAATAATAATAATTAATAAAATAAAATTCTAACACAAAAATATATAGTTATTTATAATAAAAAAATTATATAATAATAATTATTATAAATATAATAATACTATTACATTTAATAGAAAGGTATTTTTTAATTATAATTTTTAAATTTATGAAAATTTAAATTATTTATTTTTATATAACAATTTACATTTTTTTACATATATTCAAAATTTTACATATAAATTAATTTTCGTCAAATAACTCATATTTTTTTTCAAAATTAATTATTCAAATATATTAGATTATACTACTAATAATTTTAATCCATTCAAATTTAAAAAAAAATATCTAATATTTGATTATTTTATTTTTTTAATACAAGAGTAAATTTATAATCTTATATTTTACACATTTAAAAAAGAAAATATCTCACAACTATAGCATCACTCACCAACTTCAATAAATTTTCATCACAAATTCAGTTTAACATATCTCAATCTAAATATATTTACTTTTTTTATATGTTTGCTGTCAAATTCTCATACATTCACTTTTTCAAATCTTTATACTTTCACTTCTCAATCCAAACACAACCGCTTACTCAAATAAATTGTTAAATCTCAAGATAAACCGCTTAAATTGTTCAAATAAATTGTTAAATCTCAAGTAAATATCTTGTGTAGCTCATTGGTGGGGGGTTTTGTATTTATATGTGGTCAGTTCATAGATAAACTTATTCACACGATAATTTTAAGAACAATATTTTTCATACACGTTGTTTTATTCCTTTCAATCTAAAACACATCTTGTAATATTGGAAGACAGGAAAAGAAAACAGTAACATTAAAACATATTCATTATAACAGTATGATTATTTAAGTAATATTAAATCTGTTTGTATTTTATTTTTAACTAAAATTTCAAACTTTTCTCTTTTTCTTCAATTTTTTCTTTAAATCTATTAAATAAGTGGACATCTTTAATATCTACAAGAAAAAAGAGATAGATATAGAAAAATAAATACATTTGTCAACACAAAAATTAACAAGTATTTATAATAGATTAATGAATAAAAGTTGTTGATGCTATTCTTGTATTGAGCCTGCTACATTTTCTTGGACTAGTAAACAATTTTCAAAGTTTTCCAGGTTGAAAATGATAAATTAACCCTCTTTCACATCCACATTTACTTAACAATCAAATATATTATTTTTATTTTAAAATTTAATATTATTTTTTATTAAAAAAATATAATATTTTATTACTAAAAGAAGTTGTAAAATGAAAGTGAGAGAAAAAAATTAGTGTAAAAAAACTTTTTTCATAAAGATAAGATATGTACCCAAGTTGTATTGAGAAATGTGACTTCTCCTCAATTTTAACTCTAAGACAAGGAAATATTATGGATAAATGATGTTTGGGAACTATAGTGAATGTGATGATGTGAATAGGATGGTTAAAAGGGCAATGGGGGTGGTGGTGGTCCTCTTAGTGCAATACAATGGATGAACAAGGTGATGATGACAAAGGGATAATGTTGATCACCACAATGGTAGTAGTGATATATGGCCATTTGAGCATTATTGGCAATTGAATGGTGTTAATAGTTCATATGGTCTAATATGCTCATGGAATTGGTATATTTGATACATTATTGGTGATGGTGGAGTGGAGAAACAAAGTGATTTTCTTAATCTTTTTTTTTGGGATAACTTATGTCTATGGATAAGATGCTCTTACCATCAATGTGTCAATCATAATTGTCTAAACATTTTTGACATTGCAAGAAACTATTGTAATATTATGAACATTTGCTTAGTATAAACCTTTATGGAGAACCATATCTAGACAACTTTCAAATTTTCAATCATATGCAACCCATAATTTGTTAGTATAGGATATGCTTCTTTCACTCAAATAATGGAATTGACAACAAATTTATTTATACTATATTATCATCTCATAGTTAACTAGATTTTTCATAAGTTATGGCCTTTGTAAATGATATAATAACGTTATTAGATTTTATCATATTTATAAATTGGTGTAAAAGAAAGTTGTGAAAAAATTGAGATTAAGAGAAAAAATCAATTAAATTTAAGTTATACTTTGACTTAGTCAACTTGAATTAGTGTGGCACATTCTTTTGACAATATTAAAAATATGAATTAAGTTTAAAAGGACAATAAATTAAACTTTAAAGGATTTTGTAAATTAATGAATTATTTTTTTATAATCAAGTAAATAAATAAACAAAAATAATGAAAAAAAAGGTAATTTTACATATTAATAGAAACTATATATTTTGTGACCTTTCATAAAGGAAAAAGCTTGAGACAAGAGACAACATAGTACTTCTGGCTCCTAGATTAGAGAGATGAGGAGTTTTATATATAAATTATTATTTTAAAATATAAATTAATAAAAAAATTTATCCCTTACCCTAATTAATTTTACTTTTTCCCTCAAATTTGAAACAATTTTTTTTTCTCCCACTCTGATTTCTAGTTCCCTCCCACAGACTACTCCATTGCCGTCGTCGTCCTCTCGGCCGCCGCCGTGCCAGAGATCATGGCCGGCACCATATTTACCGGATCAGCAACATTTTATAAAGCAGAGGTACTCTAAGTGAAAGGCGCGCCTTTGATTATTGAATTCTTAGCGGCTGGTGTTCGCAAGGTTTGAAATTCGAAGGCCATTTCAATTCACTCTGATGTTATTCCACCTTATAGATATATCTTGTATACACTTAAATTCTGTGCTGAATTGATGAATGCTTCGATGTTGCTTTGAAAATAAGTGATGATCTGGTGCTGTTCTTGCCGTTTTTGAAATGAAACAATGTTGGTTTCGCTTTGAGATTGTGGCAAGTGCGTGTAGTTGTATGTTACTACTTACTTACAGGCGTCAGATGCATGCTCTTTGTTTTAAGCTCAATAATTTTGCTCATAACCTTTCATTGGTGAGTGGATAGCATGGAATCTGTTTTCTGATTGTGAAACTTGTTTTATTTCCATTTTGTTTCAAATAAGTGGCATATTGAAGAATTTGTTATTTCTTCTCTCCTTGAGGTCGTATGGAATCTTATATGTGTGCCTTTTTGGATTGATTTTGACCCTTTGAGTGTTAATTAGATGGTCTATTGGATTTGAAACTAAAAGAGGATGTTATCCATCCCTGTATGATGTATCCAACATGTGATCCAAATCCAAAACCTTCCCGAAGGAGGCCGTAGTTTTCCATAAATAAGGATTTGGGTTCAAGTCAAACCCTAATGGTTTAAAATAGCTTTTAGATTAGTCAAACCCAAAATATCTTTCAGATATCAATGTCTAAAAAAAACCTGCTCTTGATTTGATGAAATGCATTTTCAGTTTGACTTGGATACATCTTTAATACTCACTTTGTAACCAATCTTACTTTAAAAGGATCTTCTCATTGTCGAATTAAGATTTTTCTCTTGTACTGCATTCATTTACAATTTTGCATTGTGAGATTGCTCTGTAATATATGCTTTAAATGTTACGGTTGATTAATGTCCTCCCGAGTTTCAGCATTGCACCCTGGGGATGAAAATTTAATATTTATAATTTGGGGAGGTGAGAATATATGTTGAAATTCAATCATTTCATCCTAAAAATAACAGGTAATTGCTAAACATGAAAGTTCTACTATTAGTCTGCACTGTTATTTCTAGTTCTTTTAGCTTGATTGATTCAACCGTGTTATTTATTTTATTGGATTTTTCATTTGGTTTGGCCACTCTAATGATAAGGATTTCCAAATTCATGCAGACAAGTCTTCATTAATCTTGACATGAACTTGATTGGGAGCTTTTATTACTTTGAAACAATATCCTAGTTGGTTGAGCAATATTTCTTTTATAAGAGATTATGACACCACTTTTATTTACTTTTATGTTCTTGGTCCTCAAGAGAGGTTCTTGTTGTGATTTGGTAAGGAATACGAACCAACATCAGCTGATTCGGTTATTTTCATTTTTCTTCTAGTAGCCAGAAGCAGTCATTGGCTCAGAGTTTGATGCAAACGCTAGAATTTTTTTGCCGTTGCTAATTCATGAATGCTACCAACTATACTAACTAACAAGCAACAGCAGGACCTCAGTCAAGGAGTAAAATGCTCACTTAACTCGGTTAAGAATATTTTAGAAAAGTATGTTTTAGTTACCAGATGTCAGGGAAAGAACTCTCCCATTGTGGGGTTTGTAAAAGGCACTAAGTCACTGGTAATCTTGTAGGTTAACTTATTTTAATCTCCCTTTTGATAATGTGAATTGTTTCATAGCTATTAGTTACAGTAGCATCTACAATATGGAAGATATGCGATTTCTAAGCTGGGGAATTTTGCTTCACAGGTACTAAATAAACTAAGTTATGCTTTTACAACATTGGAACAAACAAATTACATGCCTATATTCATTCATTTTCTCCGTTTCCAATGTATCCCTCCACAATTCTGGTATACCATGACATTCATAAGAAACCACTTCATTTGCTCTATTCCTATGAAGTGGGAGTTGTTCATGTATTTGGTGATTAATGACTCTTGTGCATGTTTTTGAGTGTTTGTTCACTCTAGGTTTTTCTCATTCAAATTTTCTTCTAAATTAATGCTACCTTAGAATCAAATCTTTTATCATTATGAATTTCTAGAACTTTGGTTGCTTTGATGAGGACAGGCAACACAATGCTTAGAACAAGCAACATGTAAAAGGCCAAGAAGGAACAGAGGAACAGAAGACGAAGAAAGATGCAACTGGGAATCGTTTGAATTTTGATACCTTGCTTCTCCCTAGGAGTGGCGTGATTTTGAAGGCGAATGAATTGCGAAGGTTATTTGAGTGCAACTTGAAAGCAATGGAGGAATATGAACATTAACTTTCGTAGCTGAAATAGATTCCATTCGTGTATATATATATATATATATATATATATATTCATAAATAGATAAAAGAGCTGCTTCATTTTTATTATAGAAAAATATATTGTATAAAAATGTACAAGGTTTGGATACAGAAATATATATAATTTTAGTAAAAAAAATCATATTTCCTTTATATCTCTCTTAAAAGAAGGAGAAACTACGGAACAGGGCTTTTTTATAATGAGAATAATACGTGAGAAACGGGTTAAAGGTGGTTATTGATGAGAGATGGCCTAAAGCAACACAGCTTCCAAAGTGTTTCCTATTGATGACTTTTATTTTATTAAAGTTCAAAGAAACAGATGGCCTAAAGCAACACAGCTTCCAAAGTGTTTCCTATGAAGACTTTAGTACCGTGTTCACATTCGAGTGGGTCAATTTGGTCATCCCCATCAGTTCTTTGTGTCTACTTCACACACACAAGAACATAAAAGAAACCAGGCTTGTATTGCGTTGTTAGCAGAACCAGTGTTATTGCAGGGATAGTGATAATTTAATGGAATCTACCAATAAAGCATCCTCTTCTTCCACTCGAACCTCAGGACGTTCATGGTCCAACCATGTTTTCTTGAGTTTCAGGGGTGAGGACACACGCAGAGGTTTCACAGACCATCTCTTCGCTTCACTGGAGAGAAAGGGGATCAAAACTTTCAAGGATGATCATGATCTCGAGAGGGGCAAAGCTATATCAGTGGAACTCATGAAAGCCATCGAAGATTCCATGTTTGCACTCATCATTCTCTCACCAAACTATGCCTCTTCAACATGGTGTTTGGATGAACTTCAAAAGATTGTAGAGTGCGAGAAAGAAGCTTTTCCAATCTTCCATGGTGTAGACCCCTCTGATGTAAGGCATCAAAGAGGGAGCTTTGCCAAGGCCTTCCAAGAGCATGAAGAGAAATTCAGAGAAGACAAAGAGAAGGTGGAAAGATGGAGAGATGCCTTGAGACAAGTTGCAAGTTACTCTGGATGGGACTCCAAGGATCAGTAAGATGTCTCATTCTTCATCACTCACTTGGATATATTATTTTTGTTTTTATTTACGCAAATGAAATGCAGGGATGATGATGAATTAGATCCAATCTAGATAAATCTAGATCCAATCTAAACTTCAAATCCAATTTAGTAAACTTCAAATCTATTTTAACTAGATTAAATTGATCTGGATTTTTTCAATTCAATTTAAATTGAATAACATAAAATTAAATCAATATTGTCAATTAAATTAAGTTCGATGTGAGATCAAGACCTGATTTATCTGATGTGGGGTCGATCCAACTCAATTTGACATGGTCCGACCCAAATGTGGGTCTTATGTGTCATCCCAACACGAGTTCAACTTGACTTGGCATGATTTGACCCTGTCTTGGTCCCAATTAGGCATGGCTTGACCTAAACTAGGTTGGACTCGCCTCAACATAAGTTTGACCCAACCTAGTCATGAAAGCACTTGGCTCACATGGGCCTAACCCAACTCGGTTGAATGTGGTCGACTTGGGCCTTGGTCGACTTAGCTTGATCTGATATGGGATTTACCCAACTTAGTTTAACATGACCCCGACTTGACTTGGTTGAACGTGTTCTTGTCCCCACTCGGCTCAACTTGTGTCTCGACCAACTCGGTTCAACCTTGGCCTGCTTGACTCCAATCAAATTGGTCATGACTTGACTTAACTCAACATGGGGCGATTAGACTTAGCTCAACCTATGTCCGACCCGACTCAGATCAACCTAAACCCGACCCAACTCGGCTTTGATCTGAGCTCATATTGACTTGATCTTGATTGGACTCAGATTGATCTGAGCCTGCTCTGACTCGACTTATTCTTGGGTCGACTCGACTGACTCTGCTCGAACTAGGCACGAGCCAACTCAGCTCGACATGGACCCAGGTTAACTCAACCAACTCTATTTGGGCCCTAGGATGACTTGGAACAACACAGACCTGGGCCCATAAGTTTGGGTCAAGTCGACTCAACCTGAGCCTAAGCCGACTAGGCTTGACACAGGCTCATGAAGACTCAATTTGACTGGGCCTAACACAACTTGATCTCGGTTGGGCTTAGATCGACCTGGGCCTAGCCCAACTTAGTTGAAGGTGGCCTTTCATGACTTGGCTAAATATGGGCCTTGACTAGGCTCAAACTGGGCTTAGGATTACTTGACTCAACTTAAGCCCGAGCCGACTTAACTCGATCCAGACCCTGGCCAACTCGGTGATTAAGGCGTGAGCCGTCTCAGCTTGACCTGACTTGGATAAACTCAACTCTGTTTGACATGGTCTCAACTCGATGTGGACCCAATTTTTCAGTCCAACTCGACTTGGCCTAACCTGGCATCTCAGTCTTACTTAGGCCTAACCTAGTTCGCTTAGTCCTACCTGAGCCCGACCCGACCTAGAACTGGTCCGACTCGACTCAACCTGAGCCTAGCCCTACTTGACTAAACATAGACCAAGGCTCAATTCGGCTTAACATGGGTTTGAGCCACTTGGAGCCAATGTAGTCAAAATTGCAAGTAAACTTGCGAACTCGCACGAGGCAGCGAGGCTGGAAGGCAAACCGAGGTGACTCGGTCGGCAGATCGACATCGGAGCATATCATACCACGACATCGCGCGACTCAGTGCATTGTTGCATCAAAAGGCGTCGTCAATCCACATCGTAACCTAGTGCGACCAATTTTTGGCCAGAATTTATTTGACCTAACGCAGCCATTTTAAGTCCCAATGCGACCCAAAAGCATATATGTGAGTGAGTGAAGAGGGAAAGAGTAAAGACTGAAAAGTGAAAGATACTAAAGAGTCAAAAACCCCTAAAGAGAGAAAACAAGCACGTTGCACTCATGTTTTAGTTCAACATGAGTTTAAAAGTCTCCTAGCATTTTTTTATCAACAAGAATTTTTTCTTAAAATCCTATTGTAAATTATAAATATTTCCACTTCTTAAAACCATCCAAAAAAAATATCAACAATGCATACACTAAAAAAAGTCATTAAATAGGAACCAATTTTAGAGACAAAAAAATAATTAGTTGCTAGGAATTATTTATCAATAATAGAAACTAATTTATCAGAATTGTTTTTATTCTGAGTGATATCTAATAAATTATAAAAAACTCTTTTTTTTATCAGAGCCTGGTTTTGATCCAGGGACCTGTGGGTTACCACGCTTCCGCTGCGCCACTCTGATATTTTTTATAATCTCCCAGCATTGCTGCTTTACCATACTGAATGGGTTAATTTAGCGAGAGATGATGTAAAATCAAATGAAATTTTTCTACATTAACTAAAATTAACATTGTTAGTAAAGAAACTAATATGAGGATTAGTTGGTTCGACTAGAGACTATTTAAGGTATTAAAGTAAAGCATTTTAAACTTAGCAGATCCAACTGAAAAAATAAAGATAAGGGATCAGAAGCCTATCTTAGTCATTTCTTTATTTGTCTGTGGTACATTAAAAATTAAACAAGGGAACTTTAGAGGAATTTTTTTTATCACTCAACCTGTTGCAAAATAAAAATGATAACCCGTTTTCTCTATTTATTGCTATACTACTCTATGGTTATTGTTAAAATAAAATTGTTCTTTTTATCCTTCTCTCAACACAGGCACGAAGCAACACTGATAGAAACAATTGTCGGACAGATACAGAAAAAATTAATTCCTAGACTGCCATGTTTCACAGATAATCTTGTTGGAGTTGATTCACGGATGAAAGAACTGAATTCACTTGTGGACATATGGTTAAATGATATTCGCTTCATAGGAATATGGGGCATGGGAGGCATAGGTAAGACAACAATTGCTAGATTAGTCTATGAAGCAGTCAAAGAGAAATTCAAGGTTAGTTGCTTTCTTGAAAACATCAGAGAATTGTCCAAGACAAATGGCTTAGTTCACATTCAAAAGGAAATTCTTTCTCATCTTAATGTAAGAAGCAATGATTTTTGTAATCTTTATGATGGGAAAAAGATAATAGCAAACTCTTTAAGCAACAAAAAGGTACTTCTTGTTCTTGATGATGTAAGTGACATAAGCCAATTGGAGAATTTAGGTGGAAAAAGAGAATGGTTTGGTCCAGGAAGCAGACTAATAATCACAACTAGAGATAAGCACCTGCTAAAGACATATGGAGTGGATATGACTTATAAGGCTAGAGGCTTAGCCCAAAATGAAGCCCTTCAGCTCTTTTGCTTGAAAGCATTTAAACAAGATCAACCTAAAGAAGGGTATTTGAATTTGTGCAAAGGAGTGGTTGAATATGCAAGAGGCCTTCCATTGGCACTTGAGGTATTGGGTTCCCATCTTTGTGGAAGAAGCACTGAGGTTTGGCACAGTGCTTTAGAACAAATAAGAAGCTTTCCACACTCCAAAATTCAAGATACACTGAAAATAAGTTATGACAGTTTGGAACCTACAGAGAAAAAATTGTTCCTAGATATTGCATGTTTCTTCGTAGGGATGGACATAGATGAAGTGGTAAATATCTTAGAAAATTGTGGTGATCATCCCATAATTGGAATTGACATTTTAATTGAAAGATCTTTGGTAACTCTAGATATGACGAAGAATAAGTTGGGGATGCATGATTTGCTACAAGAAATGGGCAGGAATATTGTATATCAAGAATCTCCAAATGACCCAGGGAAACGTAGTAGGTTGTGGTCTCAAAAAGATATTGATTATGTGTTGACAAAAAACAAGGTAGATTCTAATTTCTCTACCACTATTGGATTCTTGAATGATGCATGAAGTATTTTTTTTGTCTTTGAGTCAGTGTTTCTTCTCATGCCCAAAATTAAGTTATTTGCCATTTTGTTTTCTAGGGAACTGATGAAATTCGAGGCATTGTTCTGAACTTAGTTCAACCGTATGATTGTGAAGCACGCTGGAACACAGAATCATTCTCCAAGATAAGTCAGCTAAGGTTACTCAAGTTATGTGATATGCAGCTTCCTCGAGGCCTCAACTGCCTCCCGAGTGCACTAAAAGTTGTACATTGGAGAGGATGTCCTCTGAAAACCCTGCCACTCAGTAATCAACTTGATGAAGTTGTTGACCTCAAATTGCCTTACAGCAAAATAGAACAACTTTGGCATGGGACAGAGGTAAAGACCATTCATCAAGAGTTCTTTCAAAATTAATTTTTTCATCACAATAATAAGTCAGAACTAACATAATCTTTTGTTTACACAATATTAATTTTTAACAGCTTCTAGAAAAGCTAAGGTTCATCAATTTGAGCTTTTCCAAGAACCTGAAGCAATCCCCAGACTTTGTTGGGGTTCCAAATCTTGAATCACTGGTTCTTAAAGGTTGCACAAGTTTAACTGAGGTTCATCCATCCCTTGTACGCCACAAGAAACTTGTTTGGTTGAACTTTGAAGACTGCAAAAAGCTCAAAACTCTTCCAAGAAAAATGGAGATGAGTTCCTTGAATGATTTAAATCTTTCTGGTTGCTCTGAATTTAAGTGTCTTCCAGAGTTTGCGGAAAGCATGGAACATTTGTCAGTGCTTTGTTTAGAGGGGACTGCTATAACAAAACTGCCCACATCACTGGGATGTCTAATTGGCCTTTCTCATTTGGATACGAAGAATTGCCAGAATCTTGTTTGCCTTCCAGATACCATTCATAAATTAAGATCCCTCATAGTTCTGAATGTTTCTGGCTGCTCAAAACTTAGTAGCTTGCCAGAGGGTTTGAAGGAAATCAAGTGCTTGGAGGAACTTGATGCAAGTGAAACTGCTATTCAAGAGCTACCTTCATTTGTATTTTATCTGGAAAATCTCAGAGATATCTCAGTTGCTGGGTGCAAGGGGCCAGTATCTAAATCTGTAAATAGCTTTTTTCTCCCCTTTAAGAGGCTGTTTGGGAATCAACAAACTTCTATTGGATTTAGATTACCACCTTCAGCACTAAGTCTACCCTCTTTGAAGAGAATAAATTTAAGTTATTGCAATCTATCTGAAGAGTCATTCCCTGGTGATTTTTGTAGCTTATCTTCATTGATGATTCTAAATCTCACTGGCAACAATTTTGTTAGCTTACCGAGTTGCATTTCCAAACTCGCAAAGCTCGAGCATCTTATCTTAAACTCCTGCAAAAAGCTTCAAACGTTGCCAAAGCTTCCATCAAACATGCGAGGATTGGATGCAAGCAATTGCACTTCATTTGAGATTTCCAAATTCAATCCATCCAAGCCATGCAGTCTCTTTGCATCACCTGCAAAATGGCATTTTCCAAAAGAGCTGGAAAGCGTTTTGGAGGTTTGTACCTTAGTTTTATCCACATTCCAAAACTGCGTGTAACATATAATCATCCATTTTTGTTGCTTATTCAACATTAATTATGTTTGTTACAACATGCAGAAAATCCAGAAACTCCAGAAACTCCATCTTCCCAAAGAAAGATTTGGCATGCTTCTCACAGGGAGTGAAATTCCACCATGGTTTTCCCGTAGTAAAACCGTTTCATTTGCAAAAATATCAGTCCCTGATGATTGCCCAATGAATGAATGGGTGGGATTTGCTTTGTGTTTCCTCTTAGTAAGTTATGTTGTCCCTCCTGATGTGTGCTCTCATGAAGTTGATTGCTACTTGTTTGGACCTAATGGTAAGGTGTTTATCACCTCCAGGAAGTTACCTCCCATGGAGCCATGTGACCCTCACCTTTATATTACCTACCTGTCCTTTGATGAACTGCGTGACATAATTTGTATGGGCAGTGATTACAGGGAAATTGAATTTGTATTAAAAACATATTGTTGTCATTCACTGGAAATAGTGAGGTGTGGGAGTCGTTTGGTATGTAAGCAAGATGTTGAAGATATTTATGGAAATAGTTAGTAGGTTTATCCTAATACATGTAGTCTCTGATACAGATGGTGCTTGAAAATACCATGATTACTTACAGTGAACATCTCAGATAGACCACTGAGAGCATCTTTTCATGTAATTATGTGTCTTGTTATTTATATAGAAACTTTTCATTCTTTGTATTTGTAGTTTGAACTCAACTTTTGCATGTTTTGTTGAAATGATCCACACTAATAAGGAATCAAGATATTAAAGTAAAACTCCTTTCTTGAAATTGTTATTGATGTGAAGGCCTAACTATTGTGGAGGAACCAATTTTCACCCATTTAAATAAAAGCAACAAAATCAACTAGTCCACCAATGCTGACTCTGAGCCTAAGGGTAAAGTCACCAGCTAAAGCCAACCTACTCAAAATGCAGATTTCCAGCTAAACTAAGTGATGAAATGGCTAGAACATTTTGTGTTCCAAAGAGTTCATGGTAAAATGGGGGAATTTTGTGTGTGTGTGTGATTTCAATCCATTGATATGACTCAACCATAATTAAAGATTTTGGAGGTGACTTGCTTCTTAATTCAGGTCACACACTGTATTTGATAGCTTGAATGATGTACTGTTAAACCATGGACCATGGTGAGATTTGTTTTTGGTGAAGAAAAAGGGGATTTGACTAAACAAAAGGAAGAGCAGAATCAAACACAACAAAATTCTTCACACACAAACCATGTTTTGCAAAGTTGTGAGCCACTTGACTGATTTCCCTCAGCACATGGTCCTACACAGAGGCTCCAACAATTTCATGTCAGTTTGCAAGCAACCATTTAACACCAGGGATAGCTTGGAATCTGATTCCAATATGAGATCTTATTGAGTTTGAAATTATTCAAAGAGAGATATATATAAAAAAAAAATGGTTACTCTCAATTAAGAAATCGAGAGGAACATCATATTTTAAATTAAGTAATTTGAAAATCTAATTATTGTAGATTAAATAATCCGAAAATATAGTTATTCTAAATAATCTAAAAAAGTGATTAATTAAATTAATTAATCTAAAAATTTGATTATTTTAAATTATGTAATTTTAAAATACAGCTTTTTTAGATTAGTTCATCGAAAATATGGTTACTTTAGTAACAATATAGAGTATAGTTATTTTAGATTAAGTAATTTAGGATATAATTGTTTTATATTAAGAAATTCAAAAATATAATTAATTTGAATTTGTCTATAATTATTGATAGAGATTTATTTTTTAATTATTTTTAAATTTATTATTAATTTTTCCCTTACTAATATAATTTTTTTTATTATTTTACTTTTTAGATTTTGTAACTTTTTTTAAACTTAATTAACTACCATAATAAAAAACTACATATAATAAAATTATAAAAAATTATTTATTTTATAATTATTTATTTTAAATTTTATAATATTTTTTATTATGATAAGCAAATGTGTTTTCACCTATGAAGTTGAACACTTCTCTTAAATGACGTGTCGGTGTTGGATACACGTATCGAACCGACACTCCTACGACACTCATAGGACACGTATCCGTGAAGTGTCTAATTCAAAAAATATTTGATGAACTTTTGAAAATTCCAACACAATTTTTTTAAAAAAAATATATTAACTTTCTAAAACTCAAACTTATTGTATGAATTTTTATTATGATTACAAAAATAAGAAATAAATCATTTTAAACCAGTATGAAAAACATCTTTTTGCTCCAAAAAAATATCTAGAACATATTTGTGCACATAAATCTTTATTATCAATTTATATAATTTATAATTATACAATATATAAATATATAGATTTGTGTTCTCATTTTCTACATTTTAAAAATTATACATTGGTATAGATTTTAAAAATTATACATTGGTATAGATTAAATAGGTTTTTACTGGTTATAAATTAAATAATATAAAAATATAATTATTTTAAGAATACGTTATCCGAAATCTTGAAATTTACCTCCCTTAAATCGACGTGTTACTCTCACCTTTATGTTCTTTGTTAGACCATTGATGGCACATGCAGACAAGAAACTTATATTACACGTGTTGGTATTTGAACAGAAACTTCTCGTTTTCCAATTTGTACCTTATTAATATCTGAAAAGACGATTTTACCTCCCTTTTTTTAAATACTTCTAAATTAGTATTTCCGAAATCTTAAAAATCGTTTTCTGAAAATTTCGAGAAAATATTTTCGGAATAGGATTTTTAAAATATATTTTCTTGAATAATTTTTTCTAAATATAGTCTGAATTTTCAGAATGATCGATTTAGATGAGATATTTTGGTCATATCTATAGTTTGAACTCCATATTTTTAGTTTGAACTCCACTTTTGCATGTTTTGTGAATACACACTAATGAAAATCAAAACATTAGAGTAAATTTGTTTCTTTATAGTCTTACTTACACTAAGGTTGTTAACAACCAATTTTCACTTATTCAAATAAAAAACAACAGAACTAATAAATCCATCATTAATTTTTACATCCATTTATAACAGTATAAGTAAAATCACCAGCTAAAGCTAATAGACTCAAAATGCAGATTCTCAGCTAAACCAGATGAGCAAATGGCTGCAACTTCATGCCTCATTGTTTTGGGTCCTGAAGCAAGAACTCCCACACTTGACCCTTTGTAGTCAAAGAGGATTCCTGTAAAAAGAAAAAGAAATTGAGTGATTTCAAATCCATTCACAAGTCTCTAAGACATAATTAAAAGAAATTGGAGGTGACTTACTTCTTAGATCAGGTCTTGCACCATAATGCACATTGGTAGCTTGAATAAGTGGCTGATAAGGAAGACTTTCCAGTTCTCTATCTGCATTGTAAACCATGGAGTTTGGCGACACTATTGGTGTAGACCCTTCCATGTTCTGAATCTGTTTTCCTTCTTTAGCATAATATTTTTTGTTCCAAAGAAAAGCTGCACTAGAAACACTTGCTATGGACACGCATATTACTAGCATGTTGAGGAATGCATTCAAAGGGTAAGAGAATATTTGATTTGAGTTATGATCAATAGGGAAAATGTAGTAACGGGTAATGATCCCTATTAAGATAAGGAAAATGACGAAAGAGGATGAAATTATAGCACCAAGCCAGAGCCAACTGTTTGGACCTAATATAGCATGTACTGGTTCATCAGATGGATTTGGCTTGAACCATCTGATTTTAGGGTGAATTAGTTCATCTGCTTGAAGCTCCGTGTCCCTTGTGATGTAGGCCTCAATTTGTAATTCCATGTTAGAAAAATCACAAGGGGTGCCAGATATTGGGAGGATCAAATCTACCATTGACAGAGATGAAGAGTTCTTGAAGACACAAATTAGGACGACTTTCGGGGTTTTGCATTTGAAGGTAGTGTTGAGATATATTAGCTCCCGAATGATGGATAGGAAAGGTGTGATGCCACTTCCTCCACTCACCATCACAAGAGTTTCATGCCTGGTGGAGAAAAAACAAAATTTATCATTATGTGCAAGTCAAAGAAATCATCTCTGATAAAGCATTAGGTTTGAATTTGTGTTTTGCTTCTAAGATACAAACCGTAGATAGTTGGTTGAAGCAGGTCCATAAGGACCTTCCACAGACACAGAAAGACGATCTATTGTGGAAGGAGTTGAAAGCAACTTGTATAGCTTATTGGTCCAAGTTCCTTCACTTTTAATAACAACACTTAGCTTGTCTTGCTCCAAATTACTATTAGAAGTAACAGTAAATGGATGCCACTGTAGCTTGGATATGTTTGGTACATTTATGAACATCACACTTGTGGGGTTATAAGTTAATCCTGCCAAAAGCATATCACATTAGCTCATAAAAAAAGTCTCAATAAATTAGTCATTTCTCAAGATACTGAGCTAGGATAGTCATTAGTTACCATGGCCCTTAGAGAAGTTGAGTTCTACAGCTTCACATGGCAAAACCCGAGCAGAAACCAGACGAACTTGGCGTCTTGATTGCAGAAACCTTAAGTAACGATCAACCACGAAGAGGTAGAAACCAGGGAGCATCATTAAGGAATAGGAAACGCCAACATGGAAGATGAAGAAGACTATGAAGAGGATGTAGAGGTGATGAGTGTAATAGAAGAGCTCAAAATATTTTCGCCTAATGCGGGGAATGGTTACAATCCACAGTATCAAACCAGTAAGCAAAGATATCTCTCCGGCCACAATTGATACATCGTTTTTCTTCCATTCCAGCATCTACAACAAAAAAAAAAGCCATGTCCCATCAACTTACTTAATATGTAGCATAGACACTAACACTGGACACTACACATACGCGAACAATTCAACACATGTAATCTCTAAAATATAGAACACATAAACACAAATCTATATATTATATCATTATGAATTATATAAATTGACAATCAAAATTTATATGAACAAGTATGGATGTGTTTTTTCTTTATAACAGACAGATTTCACTTGACTGGTTCAAAATGATTTATTCCTTATTTGTATAATCATAATAATAACTTAAACAATAAATTTAACTTTTTAGAAAATTAATATATTTATTCTTTTTAAAATTATATTGAAATCGTATTAGAATTCTCAAAAATTTAAAACTATTTTTTGAATTGGACACTTCACCGTATGCGTGTAAGTGTGAAATATATGTCCAATCTAAACTTCACAGTACTATAAAAAAAACATAAAATGGAGGACTTGCTCAAGAATGACACTAACTTGTTTGTTGCTTGCTCACTAAAATGTTTTGCTGTAACTCTTATAGTATTAATTCATACATACTTGTATAAATCTTTTTTCTTTATCAAAGTAAAAGTTTCCTACAAATATAGACGCATATAATCATATAAAAAAACATGATTAGTAAAGTACAGTTACAGTTTCACACGTCAAGCATAAAAATTTCACATTTTTTAACCCTTTTGGGTGGTGTGCACCGATTTGCTACTCAAAGCAAGTCAGAAATGAATTGAGACAAAAAAGCATAGGCGCAAGGAATATCCAAAGTGACAAGGGGGCCAATGGGTCTATTTGTTTAAACTTTTTTTAGAAAAGAAGCTTTTTTAAATAAAACAATCACTTATTATGAATTTTAACATACTTGAGTAAACTTATTTAAAAGACAGAAAAGAAAAACAGACACAGTAGAATGACAAAAGCTTAAAAAAAAACTTTCTGTTTAGCATAAACAAATAAATATTAATTTCTACTTATATAAAAATCAAAAAGGAATCACCTTCTAACAATTATTTTTTTTAGCACAAACAAATAGACTCAATATCTGACCTCATAAGGTGGATTAATTGCAATCAACACTGATATACATGATGAAAGATTGCATGCCATGAAATAAATAAATTGTAAGTTAACTAACCGAAGAAATTTGATGCATAATTGCCCAAAGGGTGATGTAGCTCAAACCGTGAGCAGTGAAGAGTACCAAGGCAATATGTCCAAGCCAAATATGGTACTTGATGCAACTCTCAGAGGTGAGACCAAGCAGTGGCAACAAGCTCGAACCACGAGCCACAGGAAAAAACATGAACACCAAACATATGTTCCCAACAACACCAAACATTAGTGCTGTAATGTCTACCTTCTCTTGCCATCTGCACCACCAACATTTATCACAGTTAACAATAACAATCAAAATGCTCAACTTAGTTGTAAGATCCCTCAAATAAATTGCTTCAAGCTAATTTCTCTGCACTTTTACACAGTGAATCCACCAGAAATCACAAAATCTACGACTTTTTAAGATAATTGTTGTAAAAGTTAAGAAATTAATCATACAAAATTTGTTATTGGATGACATACGTGAGAACATTTTACATGCACTGTAATTGTGAAAACCTTCTCACAGTATGACTATTTATCCTACTGCTAGTACAAACAGTTGGAAAAGCTACTATCATCCAAATCATTCAGTATCATGTTATGCATATTAAATTTGCTGATTTTTACAAAAAAGTTTTACTAGTAATGGTTTTATATCGATTTACAGTTCATAACTTTTTACATTAACTATGCATAGAAATCAAAGTGTAATAGTAGTCATAATATAATCAAAATTTACATATTATGGCCGTCCTCTGCTGCTGATTCGGGAGTGACTTTTGCAAATTTGTTTCTTAAAGTAGCTGCAAAGGACCAGACAAGGAGTGCAATGAACATGAGGAAGAATGCAAGCTCTGTGCCAGAGACAATGCCAAGAGGGCCTTTTATAAGCACTGGACGCTTCCATATGGCTACCTTATGTTTCTTTGAGTTGCAGCTGATGATGCACAAAACATGTATACATGTGAAAAGTCAATTATCAAAACTACAATTCTTTTCAGGCTTATTAAAGACTTTGTCCCCACTCTCACATCATTTTTCTAGAGTTGAAAAATTAAACTTTTTGATGAAATAAGTATTCCTTAGATAAAGTAAAATTAATGAAACTTTTCTGTAAGTTAAAATCAGTTTGTGAAGAAACTAAATGAAAAGAACTTTTTATAAATTAATTTATAAGTAAGACATAAGTTCATTTTGACAAATAATCATTTACTATTTCTCATCATATAAGTATTTATATGAAAAAAAATAAAAAAAAAAAGGCCTTAACTTGTCTTACATAAGAAATATTTTCATGGTTCACTGTCAAAACTATGATAAAATTTATTCTGCTATCTACCACATTAATTAGTGGATAACATGACATAAGAGTAAAATTTAAATACAGGTTTATTAGTGTCTTTTATGCTTCTTATCTTTTTCTGTTCATAAACTCACGTCTTAAACACTTTTTTACGTTTAGACAAATAAAACTCCCATTGGATACAAAAAAAACAGAAAACATTTATAGAAAATTTAATAATATTACAAAACGTCAATTAGCTTAAAGAATTAGTATTACCCTAACATTCACAAATGTAAAAGCACCTTTTTAATAGAGATCAAGAAATTACAATGAACCATTTATCAAAAGATTACAACCAGAGTAAGTGGTGAAAAATGGTACCTTTCCATGGTGGAATCATTTGTTTTTTTGGTTATGTGGAGGTAGACACACCCCAAAGTAGCTATGAGCAAGATTGGGAAAGTGTACATCAGAAGATTAGAACCTGCAATGAGAACATTACAGGGGAATATTAGCATAAAACAATGAAAGCAATGTAGGCACAGAAATTAATAATTGAATAAATTAACAAGACCTTTTGAACCCAAATAAGTTGTAGTGTTAGTCTTTTCTCTGTATTTAGGAAGCCATCTTTCTCTATAAGTATTTGTGGGTGACATTACCCAAATGAAAATCCAACCCAAGAACAAAACCAGCACCAAAAGCCTAATTGCAAATTGAACCCTGTGAAATTTTTCTTGAGAGGATGACCTCTTCACCACAGTTTCTTGAGCCATCTTGATTTTGGAGAAAATAAAAGACTGCAGTGAGGAGAATCAAAGTGGATGACCTATTTATAGTTCAAGAAATGGAATTAGTTTGATTGGACAATTATACATTAAACAAAACATTAGGCATGGGACAACAACAGGGTAAAAACAAAAAAGCATGCTTCATGTCCCTCCTATAGGAATGTACAAATTATTATCATTTTTTGCGTCATACTCTGTGGACCCAAATTATGAGAAGAGGGTTGACCTGAATTGAAGGTCAACCTCCATTTCAGTGTTGTGACTAATGCCAAATGAGAACATCAAGGGTTTCAATTCAACCCCTTTTCTCACTCCACACACACACACATACCCTTAAAAAACAAAGCTTTGATGGAAAAAAAAAATGAAAATTTGTAATAGAATGATTAGGAACAGCAACATAAAAAAAAGTTTGATATATCATATGTAGCTGCGTTTGTCTTTATGTTTTGATGATTTAGATGAAAACAAAATGGATGGTAAATGTTCAGAAACAGTGTTACCTTGAAAATGCAGAGCAAATAAACGCAGAAGAATTTGATACATTTGGACTATTATTGTGTATTAATAAGCACCATTTTCTTCATAGCACGTGCCTGTTTGAAACCATATTTGGAATTGCAGGTTTCTGAAGCGTGTTGGCTAAAGTATATGGACTGTGAAGAGAGAAGATATTATTAACAGTTTTATTCATCTAATGTTGTTCTTACAAAAGAATCAAATAATATGAATTAAAGGTAAGAGTGAAAGGTTATTCAATTACTTATATTTAATAAAATGAAATCATTTGGCAAGATATTTCAGTTTCTGATGATAATATATAACACATTGTTTTGTAATGAATTGAATGCATTGATTGTAGATATTAATTTAATTTTTGCATTAATAATATAAAAGAGTGTTGTATTTTTTACATATTAAAAAAGTTATAAATAGAGATTTATTGTTTCTTATAAGTTATTTCAAAATTATGTGAAATAATGATCTGTTGTTGATTTTTATTGACGGTTTTTAATAAAAAAAAGTAGTTTTTTTACTGTCATTTTTTAAAATTTGAAGATAATACTTTTTAATTATATTCTTAATTTAATTAACATAAAAAATTAGTTACAATAATATACAAAAAAAAAGTACAATGACGCGTAAATGTATCTTAAATAAGAAAAGAGAAAGATAAAATAGGTAATTCTTTTCAAATTAAATTAATTTTTTTTTATTTCATTTTAAATGAATTACCTATTTTATCTTTCTGTTTTCTTATTTAAGATACATTTATTTTTTTATTTGCCATCTTAAACAACTAAAACAAAGGAGTTAGGAAGTAGTTTGTAATAAAATGGCATTGTGAAAAGAGTTTCAAATATCATTAAATTTTATATTTAGTATTTAGTGTTTGTATATTTTAAAAGACATTTAATATTGATTATCCAATGGAGAAGGACGCAATTTTTTGTTTCAAAAAAACCCATCTTAATATTAATAAAATTAAATTATTAGTGGATGTTTAGCATGTCTAAATCTATATATTATAAATATATTTTAAAACTAAGTATTCTTTAAAATAAAAATATTTAATGGAAACAATACAAATATTTACTTTTAACTTTTATTTGTAGTAAAATGCGATTTTATCATTATTTAGTATTTTTTTATCTTAGAGAATCTTAAATTATTAATTATATTTATATTTTCTTCCTGAGCTAAAACTTTATATCTTAAATTTACTTAAATTATTTTCTATTTTGTCTAAAATATAATCTAATTATTCCACAAAAATTATTATTTTCCTTTTTTTAAAATGCTCCTTCCCTTAAATTAAAACTATTTATATTTTCTTCTTAAATTAAAAACATCTGAAATCATTATGTATATACTTACAGCTCAACACTTACTTTTTCTCGATATTAAATAATAGTATTTTAAAATTTATAACTATTTATTTTCGTCCTTTTCAATTATGATTCACAAAAGAAAAAGCTATTTTGTTTTATGTTTAACTTGTATTTTGGCTTGTAGATTATAGGAGTCAAATTTAATGTGTAAATAATTATCTTTTAGATTTAACTAAAATTAAAATTTACCGATATTTTATTTGAAACATTATTTAATTTCATTAAAATTAATCAGATTCAATTATTTTTCTAAAGTATATTTTATTATGATATATCTATTAATGGATTATAAGTCTACATTTTATAAATAAAAAAATTGTTACAGGATTTTATATGAATAAACAATAATTTCAAAATGTGAATGTTTACTAAAAAAAATCATGAAATAGAAATCAACTTTAGAGACAAAAAATAATTAGTTGCTATAGTGACTAAATTAGATATCATTTTAGGGACTAAATAAAGTTTTGGTTTCTAAATTAGATTTTATTAGTGTTAAATGATTTCTAAATTGGTATCTAATTAACGATCAAAGTTTTTGCTACCAAATTTATAAACTAAATAATTGGTAGTTAAAACCTTAATTGTTAATTAGATACCAATTTATAAACTATTTAGCAATAATATAAATTAATTTAGAAACCATTTTTTTTTTAGTTTTTAAAATGGTCTCTAATTTAGTTACTATTACAACTAATTATTTTAGTTTCTAAAAATTGGTTTATATTTGATGATTTTCTTGTAATGTTTATAATGATCTTATATTCAAATAAAAATTGAAAAAAAATAATTAAAAAATGTGATATAATGAGAATCATTGATATGAATAAAATGACAAATTTCTATCTTGAAAATATTAACAACCAAACAAAGTATTAATGTGGTAAAACTCATTAACACTTAGATAATAATTCTTGTAATGGACGTTGACTTAGAATTTAATGTAAAGAAAAGTCTTTGAAATAAAGTTATAATTAATAGAAAAATATTTTAGAATGATATCATTAATTAGGATAAAAATAATTAAAATTTATTTGTGTTTGAATCCAATTGTTTTCTTCTAAAAAGAGTGTATTCATCATTAAAAAAATGGAAAAAAATCAATTATATACTTATTTTCATTTTTATTATGCATAACAAAATTATTTGAGTAAAAATATAAATATAATAAAAAAATATTTAAAATTTCATTGAAATGAAAGAATCAATTGTTTTTGGTAAAAATATAATATGGAGTATTTTTAATCCATGCATTGACTGTTCACTCTATATTATTATGCATTTATTGTTGTATTTATGAATTGTAATTGTGATTGAATTGTAATATTTGTCCTGTAGTGAAAGAGGAACATGGGTTGGGAATGAAGATTTGTATTGTTCTTATAGTTATAATTATTTGTATAAAAACAATTTTATTCATAATGAAGTAAATATATTTTGTTCTTACTTTTTATTTAAGTAGAAAATGATCAAATATAAAATTTATGATATAAAATAAAATTATTAGTACTCCACTTTTGTAAATAATGTTTTCTGAAAATTAATTATCATAAAAATATAAATTATAAAAAAAATTATAATAATTAGACTTAATTATTTTTTAGTCCCGGACCAGAGTAAATACAATTTCAATATTTTAAAAATATTTAATATAGTTTTTTTAAAAATAATTCAATACAATTCTTTCAATTAGATTGTTCAATTAAAATATATTGTATATTGAATTATAGATGTTGTTATCACATTAAATTTTAAAAAATTGGACATCATATTAAATTGTTTTAAAAAATTAGGATCACATTAACTTTTTTAAAAAAGTTAGAACCAAATTAAAATTTTAAAAAAGAATTAGGATGACATTAAACTTTATAAAATCTTAAAGATATAGTTGATTTTTAACCCTTAATATAGAGATTAAGAGAGTAATTAAGGTTGTAAATAATTATAATCTTATTTATTCATTCTTCTGGACTTGTTACTTGTGGTAGTATTTTTCGTGGGATTATGGAAGTTTATTAGTGGTTTATCTGTTTTCATTGATGTTCTGTTTTTTGTTGCTGAGTTTTATGAAATTATATATGCTATTGAACAAGCTCAAAACATGAATTTTACTAGTTTGTGACTTGAATGTGATTATGTCTTTGTTTGTGCTGCATTTACGGCTAGGACTATTGTTCATTTGATGTTTTGTAATAGGTGAAACACTTGTCTTAACTATTGTGGAAAAATCAGGTTTAGGATTTCTCACATTTTTTGTGAAGGGAATGCATGTGTTGATAAGCTTACTAACTTAGGTTTTATTAATAAAGAGTATTTTCATTGGTATAATAGGTTTTCGTCTAATATTTTTCTTAGAGCTCTTTATTAATAGATATAGATTACCTTTGTACCGTTTTTATTAATATATGAGTTTTGGTTCCCCCCATATTTTCTTGTATTTCCTTTTTTTTATTTTAATAATACTTTTTTTTTATGTGCGATGATTATTGTTACTTTGACGTGTTAGTCTAGGTGAAATATCAAGTTTCATAATTATATCAAGTTTTAAAATGATGTCTAACATGAAAGTTTTTATTAAAATAACAGATATAACACTACAATAAAATTATGAAATAGAAACCAATGTTAGATAAAAATAATTAGTTGCTATAGTGACTAGATTAGAGATCATTTTAGAGACTAAACAAAATTTTAGTTTCTAAATTAGTTTCTATTATTTTTAAATAGTTTCTAAATTGGTATCTAATTAGCTATCAAAGTTTTAACTACCAATTATTATTGTTAAATAATATTATATTTTTTTAATAAATATTAATATTTATTTTATTTTATTTTATAAAAAAAAATCTTTGTAGAGTGTTCCCTATATTCTTAGAAGGTGTTGTCGTATGGTTCACCCACACATGCGCCTTGATTTTTTAATACGTTGCACATTCATAACATAACATGCATAATAATCATTTGGATTGTTTTTATTTTTTGTTATAATATTTATGTGTTTATTCATTTATTTATATGTATGTATTGTAAGAACAATAACCTTTACATTTATTTTACCTTTTTTTTTAAGATTTTAATGTATTGTAAAAACAATAACCTTTAAATTTATTTTACCCTTTTTTAAACTTTCATTTTTTTCCAAATTATTTAGGACGTTGCTAGTAGTTTGTTTTATATGACATTCTAGCATATTTTTACGTTGTTATAGGAAGAAAAAGTGTGTTTGTCGAATAATCCAGTTTTATGAACTTTCTAAATTTAACTATGGAGTTGTTACTAAATAGTGAGACATTGGTAGAACACTCTCCACGTAAAAAAAAACTGTATAAAATAAATAAATAAAATATTAAATATAAAGTAGAATTTAATGTGATTCGGTACTCAATCAATCGACAAATTACGAGATTAATTAGATTTTTTTATTCTATTTATTACAATTTTATTATAAACACAAATATCTCATAGGACACAAATATCTCTTAATTAATATTTATTTTTATATTATTATATGTTCTAAATTTTTGTATCTATAAAATAAACTAAAAGTAAAATAATATAATTATGCAAGTAGTTGTCTTATTTTATAATTTAATCTTAATCATAGATTGATACCCTTTTTAGTTTCGAATAAATACTTTTAAAATTATAAATAGACTCATAGCACGAATGAATAGTTTATGTTAATTTTTTAAAATTTTAATTATCAACTAAAATTAATGTAGTATACACCTGGTAACCAATATTTAATATTCTTTAGTACTGTTTACCAAATTTATACATATAACTAATAATTACTATTGCTAATTGTTACTATTCATCAAAGACATTTTTATAGATATAATATTATCGATACTGTGATTTATTGATTATCGATGGTAAGAAATCAAAATAAAAGAAAGATGATGACAAAATCAAGTAAACTATATATGAAAAAAAGAAAAAAAAAGTTTGATGTAAATGATTATGTATGATAAAATGATATAATTTTCAAGTGATATGTGTTCTTACGTTGCTAATTTAAACAAATTTCCACTTGCTAAAATTCTGCCTCAAATAATGCCTCTAATCTTATTTCTTAAACATAATACATGAACCATGCCTGTGCTGCAAAATTTATGATCTAATTACCTTTTTCAGTTTTATAATATTTTGATGACTTCACCTCCATTCTGAGAATTATGGTTTTTTATTTTCCTTCTGGGAAACAAATTGTTAGAAAATTGAGGACTGCAATCTATTAGAAAGGATAAATCCATGTTCATGAATTTACAAAACCTTTTTTTAATTGAAGTGTATTGATATAATATAAAATTTAAAATTCTACCTTGAAAGTAATTTTTCTTTCAACAATTTTTAAAAAATATTATTAAAATATTACATTATAGTTAAGTAACATAAAGTAAACAAATGACGTGATATTATAAAATTCATACAAATTATTAGTTTATATGAAATATTGATTATATGTGTACGAGATTTTTAATTGCTATTTGTTCATACCCTTTTCTCCTTGTTTTTATTAGATAATTACACGTTCTTCCTAATTTCCACCTTTTCTTTGTGGAATTAATTTTATATGTTTATTATTTATTTTATTTATTATTAAAAGAACATATAGTGGATAAAGAAAGTAACGTTGTTTATCAATAATTCAAAAGTTGATATATGGTTACACAGCCAGAATATTAATAATTGGGTGATGATAATTTCACACCGCCATTTACTCTACATTCAAATTACAACTTTATAAACTATTATTTTGTTATAACATTTAATTTATATTTATTATTATTATTTTAATATAATATTTTATTATAAAAAAATAGTTGTTAAATGGATGTAGGTAAAATAGTGCGTCAAAAGGATATTTTAATAATTTTTTACACTAAAAGAATAAAAGCAAAAATTTAAAGAAATAAAAGTAATCTTAAAATTAGGTATTTTTCATTCCATACTTTTTCTTTTAATGAATATAGAGCTTTATTTTATTATTAACTTTATTTTTATAAAATTCATGTTAGACATTATTAACTCTAAGAAGTAGATTTATTGTTTCTATCCATTATAAATCCTATTAGCTTGATGTTTAATTGTAGGTACATAGTCAAAGAAATTCTCCTTGATTACTATATTTTTCACATTAATCATCTTTCAAATCTATGTTTATCCCTTTTTGTTGCTAGTTCCATGCTAAACAAAACAAATATTTAAGTTTGGCATAGATAATCATATTCTTCTTACCTTAATTAGCTTAAATGTGGGGAACGTTGAATCAAGTGTGCAATTTTGATAGAGTTTACAACAAAATAAATAATAACCAAGTGGTAGAGACATGAACCTTTTAGCCCTCCATTGATTTTCATGGCTTCCTCACCAATTTTTTATTTTATTTTTGTATTAGCTAGTTTCGCTCTTATTGTGGTTTAATGTTATTAAACTTATATTCATGTATATCAGATTGGACCACTTAATACTTTATCATGCATGAGATATTGGTTTCATGAAGTCAACCATAATATAGTTATATTCTTATTTAAACTTCGTATTTTTTTTTATTTCAAGTGTTTGATAAAATTATTCAAAAACTATTTTAATTCCTTTACTTTTAACTTTCACTTTAATTTAAGTTGTTATTATTTGCATTCTCACAGTCTCATCAAAGTTATTATATTTAAAAAATTGTGATTTTGCTAAATAGTATACAATTTTTTCACCATTCTATTAGTGGAATTTATCACACTTTTCAAATAATGTAATACATTATCTTTCTAAGAAAAATATAACTTTTTCTTGTGCAAACAATTTCCATTTCATTTTTTATTGTTTTTTGGTCTTTTGTTGTTGAAGAAATACATTAAAAAATTAACAATTATATATACTTAAATTTAAAATTGCATATTTATCTTTTATATATGAGTTGTATTAATTCCACATCTTATATCTAATTAACATATATAACTAGCAACTAATGCAATTAATTAGGAACATGTGAATGATACAGATGGTTGCTTACTCATTCTTTAAAAACTCATTTCTCATATTAATTTTTTTTCTCTCATGCTTGAAAATATAGAAAATGAGAAGTCGTCTTTTCTCTCACCATAGTATAGAATTGCTTTTGTTGTCCATATAGTTATCTAGATAAGGTGGATTTCACAAATTCTAGAAGAGAATGACATGTTATTACTACTCGTGATGGTATGACAACTCTTTTTTATACTTCCTCTAATGATCATATCCAACGCAGCTTAAAAGTTCATCAATTTTCAGTATGATTGGGCAACTACATTTTTCATACAATGCGATGTCTAAATTTTATCATATGATGCAATGTCTAAATCCACCCTCTTCCTCATCTACTCAGTCTTCATATCCAGGTACCCCTTTATCCCATAGTTAATTATGTTACTTGTAATAATTTTTTTCTTCTCATTCTCGTTTTTTAGTTGCACTAACTACAAGAAAGAAAATTATGGACCCTCGAAGATTTATCCCCTCGAAAAAAAATTGTTGTAAATGGATGTACAAAATTAAATATAACTCTGATAGACCTTTATAACGACAAAAAACACATCTTGTTATTCTTGACAACAATCAAGTTGTGAGTATTGACTTCAATAAAACATTTACTTTAGTTGCTAAGATGGTCTATGTTGGGTATTTTTTTCATTTGTCGTTGTTTGTGGTTGCGAACTTTATCAAAGGGAAGTTCACAATGTCTTTCTTCATGGTGATCATGATGAAGAAGTATGCATGTCACTTCCTCCTAGGTTTTCTTGTGTCTTTCCTAGGAAAGCTTGTAGATTGCATAAATCTTTATATGCTATTTGTTATAAATATGTTTTATAATTTAGATTTAAGGATGTTTTATAAGTTATTATTTGAATATTATACTAAATGACAAGAAATTGGTTAAAAAATAAGATGGCATCTTGTAGGTATGACATGCCGAATCACTTTTTGTTTTTTGTATACATTACATCCAATTAAAATTGCAAAAGGCTAAGAGAACGCGCCTGTCCCATGTGCTTCAGAAATTGGAAATCAACATCGTACATGTCATTTCTTTTTGCACTCCCATAGTTTTCATGTGCACCCTCATAAAGGTGGTTAAAAGACAAAATTGTCTCATTTGTTGTCGCCACCCTTTGCCACTGTCACCACTCCTTGTCATCACTATCACCTTTGTTTGTGTGGTGTGTCATGGATAGATTCAAGGAAAAAAAATGTTCTTATGTAATCTGGAAGAGTCTCATATTACACAATTTGGAAGTTTTCTTTATGGAAAAATAACTTTCGAATAGGGAAATCTTAAAGTCTTTTTTATGCAAAAACTGACTTCCAGATTGTACAATCCGAAAGTCCAAAAAATCATCCACATTACGTCAAAAATGACTTATAGAATGTGCAATCCAAAACTTAAAAATTTTATGGAATGTGAAATTCGGAAGCCTTTTTCATGCAAAAAAAATTACTTTCAAATTGCATAATTCATTTTTTAGTATCGATTATTTGACAACCCAATAAGTGGGTGCACCAAAAGTACAACTTGATAACCAGGACCATGAAATAATAAAATATTGGATTGTGGGGCCCAGTTGTTGAGGTGAATTTTTTTAAAAATTTAGGGTTGAAAGGGTAGGTTTTGCAAAGGAAGAACAAAGCAGAGGTTTCTGAGAGTACAATTTTGATTGGATTTGTGATTTTGATTAAGTGTGTGATTTGGAATGCGAGTGTGAGTGCAATTCGAGATTTCGCTCGGATTTTGAGGTTGGTTTTGTATTATTGAGATTGCTTTTTGGATATTGGAGCTTTTTGTTGTTTTGATTTGGTAACTGTTTTCATATCTTTTTTCATCAAGTTTTCATTGGTTTGTTTTTTATTTTTAGGGTTTAATGTTTTTTTATTTTGTTTGTTTGTTGGATAGGGTTTTTGAGTGTTGAATGTTGGGGTTTGTTGGTTGAAGTTTGTATTGGTTTGGATTTTGTTTTTTAGGGTGTTTTTATTTGCATTTTTGGGTGACCGATTTTGTAGTTTGTTGTGTGTATTCTGATATAGTGGTGATAAATTACAATCTGTTCCATAATGCCCTATTGAAGAGGAATGGTGGTGTTAATTTCAATACCTTACTCAGAATTGGACATTGTGGATTTCATGGCAAGGAGTTTGTATGGTTCTGCAAGATGAGTTTGATTAAATTTTGTATTCATTATTTTATTTATTTTTTACTTTATTTTGATGTGCATTATATTTTTTGGTTTTTGTAGACTTGAATTGTGGTATTCATGGTTTTAAATTGTTTAATTAATAATTTCTTTAGGATATAATGACAAGTAATGGAAGTTAAGATGATGAAGTTGTTATTATTGAGTCTAAGGTTTGATTGAAATCATTAGTTATTTTAAAAGGTAAAAGTGATGATATATTTGTTTTGTCATGTGGATGGTTGTGCTTATTTGTTCCATGTAATATGAAATATTTTAACGTTATTGGTAACTGTTTGTAATCATTTTCCATTTATTTGAGTTCATAATAAATGAATTTTTGATATTCATTATTTAGATATGGGTGATGGAGCATTTCTTCTCTTACAAGCGCCACGTGCCAAGGAGTGAAAATAAATATCCTCATATTATGCATTGGATAGATGTTAGAGTTTGTGACAATGAAATTGGATATGGTATGCATAAAAATATGCTTTGTCATGCTTGTTGAAATTTGTATTACATTAATGTTGTTGTGAATGTAGATAATTAAGTTTGGTATTATTTATGTCAACAAATAGGTTATTGTTCAGTTATGTGCGTCGCATGAAGAGTTTCGCAATGAATTGGTTGAAGAAGTGTTTCATGAAGTTGGATGTGGAATTAGGAAGGGCAAACCAAGAAAGGATGAAGTTGCTAGAGTGATGGTCAAAGTTGTTGAATTGATGCGCATATGTAAGGAGCATGAGGTATTAATTACGATTATGGAGAAAGAGGTGAATGAGTTACTTGAATTGTTAATTGCAAGGAAAAAAGCTGTTCCGGACGATATTCCTTCCCCAGTACTTGAACTTCTTTCAGTAGATCGCAGAGACCTCCAAATGCCAAAAAGTAGTGATAAAGACGTACCTGAAGATGAAGACCAAGGAAATGAAGAAGGCAACATGTTTTCTCGAATAAAGCGTGATCCCCCAGAAAATGTTTCAAGACTGGTGTGACAAGAACACCATGGACTACATATTCAAGAAAAACAAAAGCAAAAGCATAAGATGTTAGGCATAAGTAGTTGTTTTAGTGATACGTTGTTTAGGTTTTTGGGCTTTAAAGTAAATGGGTGTGAAATGGTTAATTTACATTGTGGATATTGTTGTAATTTATTTGACACTATATAATTTATTGTCATATATATTGGTGATAACAAAGATTTTTATTAAGGAATAACTTGTTTTGTAGTTGTTGTGAAAAGTGTTATTGTGTCACTGCATGTGTTTGTAAATTGTGGTGTACAATAATAAGTCAGTGACCATTGTTTGGTGACTTGGTGGTCACCTTTGTAGTAATATTTGGTCACTCATTCAAAACAGAACACCCACAATTGCGACCAATAACAAACAACCCCTTTAAAACCCTAAACCCAAAATTACTTACCAAACTTACTTCGTATCTTCTCTGCGTCGTTGTCATCCCTCTTTGTCAATATCAACCACACAAATGGAACACACAGTACCAACCACACAAATGCCCATCGCACAATATAGAACGCAACTCTCTCCGTCGTTCCTCTGCTTCTACTTATTCCTTTGCTTGCTCTACTTTTCCAATTTTCGTTTCCTGCTATCTTGGTAATGAAAACATGTCATCTCTTGGAAATACAAGCACATTTACTCAAACGTCTTTTCGAATTCCAATTTTCTCGTTTTCCTATGCCTTGCCAAATTGAAAAAATTGTCCCCACCACGTAAGCACCCCTCTCCACGTCACGGGTTGTATTTTAGCATAAGGGAATCTGGTTGTCAAATAATCATTTTTCTTCATTTTTTCATCAACCAAAAAGGAAAAATGGTGATTTTCATATTTATGGGGTGCATAAGGAAAGTATGGGAGCAAAAAATAATAATGTGCATAATATGTGTGGTCAAGGATAAAATTGGATAAGTTGTCCCACTAACTTTACCATTTTTATGTCATTTGTTGAGATTCGTAGGGTCTATTCCTAAACAATCTAAAAATACTAGATAATTTATGTGATACTATAAGCTTATAAGTTTTCATTCTCTATGATTTATTACTTTTACAAATGAGAAAGAGAAAAAGAAATAATGTAATATCATTTATTATGTGAACTCATACTCTTTTAAGAAAGTCTTCATTATATATCATCTTTATGAGTTATTTCTTAAATTTAATATTGTTTTCTTTGTAGCTAGATCGATGTAAGAATACATAATACTTTAGTTCTTAATTTTAGGGGAAACTAAAAAAAAAAGATAATCAAAAGTTCCTCAATGTAATCATGTTTTCTAAGAGTGACATTGTATATTTGATTGTGATTTATTTTGATTATGGTTAAATCCTTTAAAAAATTCTTAAATAATAACTATACATAACTCAAATTTTAGGATGAATCAATATAAAATCTTATGGTCCTTCTTATTACAGATATTTTGTTGTTAGATGATCTAATGTTCTTTTTGAAAACGTCTCGTGTTCTATTGAACATCCCTTCCAAAGTCTACCTATTATTTCATTATTTGATAATCTAACTACTTTATTGAGAATTTATGTTATGTAACATATGCTATTTAAATATTTTGTGTAAAAGATTATATTGTGTTATTTGATTATAATGTATTTTTTTGGGTGTTGTGAAGATTAGGGAAATAACAAGAAGGGAGGGTTGAATCATTTATGGTTGTTGGGCAACTTCAACTTCTATAAATGTTCATTTTGCATCTCACGAGCTTTAATATGATATTTGCATTTAGTGCAACTTTGATTTTAACTCATTTCTCTTTGTATTGTCCTTGATAACTAACAACATTTATCTCATAAGTAACGTAGTCTTTAGCACCAATTTATACTTAAAGTGCATATCATACATGATGAATAATCGGGTTAGATTTGAAAGACTCATTGTGTCAGGAGGTTCATGATGAAAATAATTTTAACTTGTCTCTCAAGAAATCTTTGATATTTGTTTTATATTTGATGTTGAACGGATTTCTTTGGCAAACTGACATTCCTTGCAAATACAGAGTAAGCATATGAATATTTATTTAAGTAGAAGATTTTCATATCCTATGTGTATCGTCTGGTCTGATGTTTAGTGTGCTATTTGTTTATTCTTATGTGCGCCTAATTAGACTTTGAAGAAAGATTGCACAATATTTTAAAATTTTTTAGATGAAATACTTGCGTCTTACATGATTTGTTGTTTTTAAGCACTAATTAAAATCTTAGGATGTCAGAATTTTGTCGTAAAAAAATTTAAAGAAGCATGATTGGTATGCAAGATGAGTCAAAAAAAAGCAGCCAACAAATTTTTTTTAAAGAAGCATGATTGGTATGCAAGATGAGTCAAACAAACCCATTTATGACATGCCAAATCTGGTGCAACCCATTTCTTTGATATCAAATTAAACAAAAGGAAGAAAAAAGAGATACAAACACAATATGTCTCAACAAAATACTGCACTCAATTCTTTGGTAACTCGTCAAGTTTCATTAATCAACAAGTGCAATATGGATATTATTCAATGATAACTCCTAACTTACAATATAAATATATTTTCAAAGTTTTTCTTCAATATTTTACAAATATTCTTTATCATAAGAGTCACTCTTAGATGTGTACAACACACGTATTTTTTTTACAAACAAGTCACTTTTAATTTACAATGCAAAAAATGTTTTAAAATATATATATAAACACTAAGATTAAATAGACAAAGGTTTCAATTTATTCCGAACTATAATACAATAAGTTCACTTTATAATAACAAAAGTTACTCTAGAAAAACATTTCAATAAAGAGTTTATATAGTGAAAAAACAATTAAGAAGAGTATGAAAAAAAAAGCTTCAAACTCGATGTATAACTATTCTATTACTATATTTTTGTATATGTATTTTCTTTTTTTTTTTCATTTTCTTTATATACTTGATGCAGAAAAAAATAGTTGTTGAGATTGATTGTTTTTCTTTATGATCTTCTTCAACTTTAGACTTACTTTTCATGAAAGTGTTCGTCCCATACAAATAATGTTGATGCATTTTAATACTTAATATAAAATTATAAATGTTGCATTATGCAACTCTTATATGAAATTATTGGATAAGATAATTCATGCAATTTATTAGTCTTTGTTAATGTATTTTCTATTAAGGAAATAATAATTATCAAATTATACGCAATTATTGTATGCAATATTGTACGATATTGTACAATATTGTACCCAATTATATGCAATTAATTTAATAATGATAGAATTCATGATTAGTGGATCCTTACCTAATTAGATTTTAATTTGGAGAGAGAAAGTCTTCCTACACTAGTATATATTTCTTATACATGAAGTGATGTAAATATACACATAAGAGAATAAAAACTTCTTCTTTCTTCTTACCATCTTCTTACATACAATTTTCTTATATGTTATCAGAGCACCGATCTTGGTGTTCTGACAGCCTCTCCATTTTTATCCGTTAAATAAGAGATCATGTCTGGCAAAGAAGGCACCAGTAACGAGTCTGATAGAAACCTCGTACAAGGCTTCACCGCCGAGCAAATTCAGCAATTGACAATGGTTATTTAATCATTCAACAATAACGGTAAAAGTAACACGTTTGTTAGCGTTGCAGGTATGCTTGCTCATAATTCGTCTATTAATTCTGCTTTTACAAAATCATGGATTTTGGATAGCGGAGCAACCAATCATTTTGCATTTGATTCACAATTTTTCACACACAATTCATCATCATTTATTCCAAATGTTAATTTGCCCACAGGCTCAACTGCACCCATCTCATCTACAGACACAATTAAATTCAATGACAATATCACTCTCAAAGATGTTCTTGATGTTCTTTGTGTTCATTCTTTTAATTTAAATATCATGTTCGTTAGTAAGATAACGAGTTCACTAAATTGTTGCGTCGTTTTTACTCCACATGGTTGCTTTTTGCAGGACTTGGCTACGGAGAGGATGATTAGTTTGGGTAAACAACACGCAGACTTATACTACATGTCTCCTCTTCCAAACCAAGTCCACGCATCTCAAATTTCGACCGACCCTGATTTATGGCACAAGCGCCTCGGACATCCTTCTCCGGCGTGTCTACAACTTGCATCTTCCTTACTACCTATCAGTAAAAATCTCATTCCCATTCATAATAATTGTAGTATTTGTCCTAAATCTAAACAGACAAGGCTACCATTTCCTTTAAGCACAATAAAATCTCATTCTCCATTTAATCTATTGCATTGTGACATTTGGGGTCCTCATAAAACTCCAACTCATTTTGGAAAATGTTTTTTTCTCACTATAGTCGATGACTATATTTATGAATCACATGTCTGAAACCCAACATCTCTTAAAATCATTATCAATTTCAGGCATCTATTAAAACCATCTGTGTTGACAACGGATTGAAATTTATTTCTATGCATAATTTTTTTCTCAAAAAAGGTATTGAATGTCAACGCACGTGTGTCTACACGCCTCAACAAAATGGAGTATTAGAACGCAAACATAGACACATTTTAAACACAGCACGAGCCCTCATATTTCAGTCCCATTTACCATTATAATTTTAGGGGGAATGCGTTTTAACCGCCACATATATCATTAATCGCTTGCCAACACCTTTACTAAAAAATGAATCACTTTTTGAGATGTTATATAATCGCCCACCTTCACTTTCTCACTTAAAGACTTTTGGTTGAGTCTATTATGCAACTGTTGTTTCACCTAAGCAAAAATTTGATTCGCGCGCTCGACAGTGCATCTTCATTGGTTATCCTATCAATAAAAAAGCATACAAATTATTTGATATAGATGCAGACACTTTTTTTACAAGTCGGGATGACATCTTCTATGAAAGTGTTTTCCCATTCTGCCAACAGTCCCATACACAATCCTCTTACCCACTCTTGTCCAACATTCACTCGATCAACCTTCTTCTCCTACTCATCACAATGCACCTGAACCTCCATCAAACCAACCTTCTTCTCCTACTCGTCACAATGCACCTGAACCTCCATCAAACCAACCTTTTTCTCCCACGCCAAGAAGTTTAGCACCCATTACCAAACCTTCACCAACTGACCTTCCTGTTCGACGATCCAGCCGCACATCAACCCCACCTTCCTGGCTTCAAGACTACGTAACGGGATCCCAAGCCAATCATTTGACCACTGCCCAAGACCGGCTGAATGGAACCAGGTATCCTATGCATCATTTTCTTTCTAATTCACGATTTTCTTCTACACATAGTGCATATCTTGGTAACATCACAACCACCAAAGAACCTCACACTGCTCAAGCTATCTTTGATCCAAATTGGCAAAAAGCAATGGATGAAGAGTTTTCCGCCTTGCAACTAAATCAAACGTGAACCTTGACATTGTTACCTGCTGGGCAGAAACTCATCAGATGCAAATGGGTCTATAAAATAAAGTATCACTCAGATGGCAGTGATAATAAGTGTCTAATTTCAGTAATATTTCATATTAAAATATACGCACTTATGAGAATTTATTGCTAATTTACATATAAAATAATTTCTAATTTATAAATTTATACCTTTTTATATTTTTTATGATCTTTATTTGAGTAAGAGTATTTTATTTCCAAATTTGGTGTTAATTGCATATTTCTAGGGAAGATTGGAGATTTGGATTAAAGATGAATGATTTAAGTTAAAAAGAGAAAGCTAGAAGGTCCTAGAATGGAAAAAGATGCAAAGAAAGATTGGGCATTTTTTATGTTTTATTACTTAGCCCATTAGCGTGAAACAGGAAGGAACCTAACCCTAGAAAATTAGGTTAAATAGTGGGCTAGAGGCTCAACCTTAAGGTGTCAGATTGAGAAGAAAACACCGTAGAGTAAATTGTAACCCAATTGGGAGAATGGAAAGTGCTAGAAGTAAGCGTGGCTAATTCTACCCTTTGGGATTTGGAGTAATATGCTCAAACTCTTATGTATTGAGGTGATATCTTATATATTAATATTCAGTTATTGATTGATTATTGATATTGTTGTTTTACTTTTAACTTTCCGTGACAAATTGAGAATCCTAAATCTGACTGGGAGGTATTTTTAGGGTTTGGACCTAAACAACAATACTTAACATATTTGAGTGATAGGAATAGACTTGAAATGTTAATTGCTATTAAACGTCTGAGCTTCGTTCTAAGTTGTTCTTATAATTATGCGAGAGATCGATAGTTAGGGGACATTCTTAAGGATTTTATATGCGAGGAATC
>Ga0123342_1001527_pt1 | contig 38922 bp, 26 predicted proteins | sample Turbeawhitnodule_FD_89960 | JGI IMG/M metagenome (GOLD analysis project Ga0123342, IMG submission 89960) | Root nodule microbial communities of legume samples collected from Mexico - Turtle bean Mexico white nodule | ecosystem: Host-associated > Plants > Roots > Nodule | place: Mexico: Nepantla...
TCTTATTCCTTGTTGTTTGATTCCATTTGACAATATATGGACTTCCATATGAGCTTTGGTTTGGTGCAAAGTCTTGGTGAGTTCTTGAATTAGAACATTGATCCAATTCTAAGTAAAGTGTCACTTCATGACCAACTCAAGTTGCTCCTAAGAATGTCAAAGAATCATGTATTCTTGTTATTGCATTCACATCACTTTCAAAAGATGAAATGTTAAAGGAGCAAGGTTGGGGTGACCATGATTTCTTTAATATTAGAGGTGGTGTTTCTTATCTTCAGATATCGGATAGACACCGTAGTTTTTGTGTTGCGCAGTCTTTTTTCAAGACGTTAAAGAAAGTTTTAGGTTGGAGGATGTTTTTGTTTTTTTATAAGGGTTGAGGTATCTCTGAAATACCTTCATTATTTATTATTTTTTTCTTATAAAAAAACTATTTAGTATTTTGTAAATTTGAATGTTTAATCCATTCATCATTTTCAACTTTTTTTTTTTTTAAATTATCGGTTTTACAATTGCAGATGCAGTGTATAAAATATTAATATAAATATTTATTGCTAATTGATGTCTTTAATTAGTTCATCTCTTTCATCTTTCATAATTGGCCTAAGAATCCTGACCAGCTTTTGTACCAGCTTCATCAAATCCAAGAAAAGCCTAACAAGAGGAGCACCATCAAGTTTAGGCTGCACTATACAACAAAAATCTGCATAAAGCTTCATACAATTTGTACATAAAAACAATGGTGCTTGACTATAATGGATCTCTAACTTCCAGTTCCACAAACATAGAAACCACAAACTATACAGTATACATGTTCCTTCTAAACTGCTTCCCTTTTTCCTGCAGACCAGCCAATAAAGTTGATTCATTCCACCCTGCTTCAAAAGATCCATAGAAACAGTTCACGTGCTGGTTAATCTTTATGACTAATAATTAGTACTAATGATACTTTATGATTAATACATAATTAATTGGTTAATATAATGGTGATTCTAAAATTAATTAATTTAATGATTCTTTTTAGAATTTTATTTTTTTAAAGTAATTATTTATTAAAATAAATTATCTTATTAAAAAATTATAACAAAGAAGTCATTTTTCTTTTGAACTAAAAACAAAAAATTGTCGGTTTTACGAATAAATTGTATAATAAAATATTAATATAAGTATCATAGATGATGAAGTTGTTTGTCCAATATGCTTCCTAAAACAAAATAACCAAACAATGAGAAATTAAAATTGTATTTCTTATAATTGGTACTAATATTATCTTATGGTTGACATACAGATCATCGTCATGTGTTGTGTGTTTATATGACTAGAAATGACTCGTTTAATAAAGATATACTATTAATGGGATATATAAAGTTATGACACATTATCAGTTAATGTATTTCCTCTAGAGGAAGTATGACGGAAAATCAGGATTATTATTAAAATATTATAATATAAATTTATAATAATATTTTTTAAAAAAAATATATATATATATATATATATATATAAATAAAAGTTTATGATAAAATTAGCGTGTTTATGTTTTTCTGGGTAAAACAAAAAAAAAATCAAATTACATACTTTATATTAGATATTGATGTTTCCTACTATGTTTTTATTTTTATTGGTACTAAAATAAATTATAAAATATTATTTAATTTGATTAAAATTTATATTTAATTAAAATAAAATAAAATTGAATAATTAATTTTTACAAATGGATGGTGTTTGTAATTTACCACATATTACTAATATGTTGGTTATGTTTTTATAATAATATATCAATATCTGCACTCAAAAAATTCATATGTTTTCTCAAGTGTATTGTATTTATTTAAATAAACTATAAATTTATATTATAATATAAGTATGCGAATAATGACATCATTTATTCAATTTTTAATATTGAATATAACTATATATAAAATGATAAAAATAAAAAATATAAATACATAAAAGAATATTTAAAAAATACACAAAAGTTTTTAATAAATTAGAATATTATAATATAAATGTATAGTTTATTTTAATAAATAAAAATTCATATATGATACTAAAAAAATAAAAAATGTGGATACACATACGTTCTCACACTTGTGTTTTCACTAGTATGTTATAGTGAAAGTTTTAAATTTAACTCTTAAAAAAATAGATTTACAAGAAAGGAAAAAATGAAAATATATCTATTGTTAATTTAAATTAAAATAAGGTGTAAGTGTTAATATATTTTGAAATTAAAGTTTAGGAAATAAACTTTTGTAGAAGTTGAAAATGCATTCTAAAATTTTAAATTAGTGTAATGATAATGTTATTGTAAAAAATTTTAGTGCATAAGAAACTTTAAAAAAGTAAATATGTGATTTATAATATATAGTGTTATTACAAAGTCTTAGAAACAATTAACTTCTTCTCCTTTCGGCTTCTTGGCTTTTCGGTCTCTTGTTGTTGATTTGGGCTTTCGATTACTGGATCAACTAGCTTGAAATTTGTTATATGAGCTTGGGCTTGTTCTCGGCTACTAGATGTGGACCATCACTCAACTATTGGGTCCGGTTCAGCTCTTGGCTTTTAGGTCTAGGATCACTCTCGGGTAGGTGTGCGTACCTCTCTGATGATAAAGTCAAAATCAGTTTGTTTGATTATTGGATAAAAATACTCTACTTACCTGTTAAACAAATCACCTATTTATAGTAATGAAGTTCTAGATCTTGAGGCTGAAGAACAAGCCGAAAGGGCGGAAGAAAATTTGAGCCTCGGAAAAGGTTATGAGTGGGTCAACTACAGAGTCCGAGAGTATTTTTCTCAGTATTGTTGGTCGTCAGCCTTACGTAGTTTTTGTTGAAGATGGATATTGCTCCTTCAAGTCAATGTGTTTGATGTAGCAAAGTGTGTGCCTTGCTTTGAAGTTTGTAAATTTGTCTTGGGTGGTCTTGTATATAGGTTAGAGTGTGTTTAGGTAGGTTTTTTTTGCATCGTGACCCACCTCATAAACCTTATCAAGGTGATAAGATCAAGCACAATGTTTTCCTAATGTTTTTCTCATGTTTTCTCAAAATATGCTTTACTGCACAAAAAATAAATATGTTATTTCTCAAATAAATAGATTCTTTATTAAACTGGTGCCTTGTTTTTAAAAGTTTTTCATAACTTTGTCTTTGCACCAAGAAGTTTGACTAAGTCTCTTATGACTGAGCTGCAACAGTTGAAAATCTCTCTTTGCCTGTTGTGAAAATAAATTTGTTCATTTTATTTTCAATATGTTCTTTTTATAACAACTCTTTAATTGTTTTTTAAAGTCTGTTATAAAATGTTTCTTACAAAAAGAAAGATAAATCTCACTTGAAAGGAGTGTTGAGAAAATGAGTTTGAAACAGAGATTAAAATTTTTTTAGTGAATTGAAAAGAATTTGCACATGTTCTTGAAAGAGTTTTCGAAAGAAAAAGTTCTTGTGTGTCCTAAGCTTGGTAGGAGGTGTTGTTACTGGATTTTGCAATCTGTTCTATTGGTCTTTTCAGGATTCTGTATTCTCTTTCCAAGTGTATTCAATTTCATCATTCTCATCTTTGTAATAGTGGTTGTAAGACACTTCTTGATAGTGTTTCTTGAAGTGTTGGTTGTGCTGAAATAGTGTTTTTCAACTGGTGTGTCATGTTCTTGTAGGGTTCAAGAACATTAGGTTGTGTAATTGTTTTGTACTGTTTTTAGTGGATTTCACCTTGAGAAAGGTGAGACTGGATGTAGCTCATTTGAGTGAACCAATATAATCGTGTGGTGTTCAATCTCTCTTAATCTCTGCACTCATTTACAGTTTCTTGTGCTGATCTGTCAGAAAATAAACCTGTTGAATTAAAATTGAATATGTTCTTTCTGGGTTTGTTCATATTGTTCTTGTTTTCTGGAAAACTGATCTGAACATCTTGCAGTTGCTTGTTGTGTAATACTCTTGATATATGTAAATCATATAACTGAAATGTTGCCCTGATAACGTAAGCAGGAAAATAAATCCATTATTTCCAAAATAAATCGATTCATTTGCTCTGTTATGTTAAAAGTCTGAATCTGTTTGAGCCCCCTCCCCCCCTCTTGAACTTAGACACTAATAAACCCAATAGTTTTTTTGTCAAATATTTCCATTTATTCTCTTGAAGCTATTGAGGAAATCATTTCTTTTTTGCGTTGTCGGGCTATCGACAATGTTTGCCATGACCGTGAGGGTGAGGCTTGCGAATTTTTTTATTTTTATGAGTGCCTTTTCACAGACATTCATGTTCGGTTTCCTCTTTATGACTTCCAAATGGGGGTTCTTCGCCTTCTAAATGTATCTCCTACTTAGTTGCACCCTAATAGTTGGGCTTCTATGCAAGTTTTTTGTATTGTTAGTAAATTTCTTTCATTAAATCCTACTCCTGAATTTTTGCTTCATTTATATAGCTCTCGGCCTGGCAAGCGTTGTGGCTAGCTTTCTTTGATTAGTTAGTCTAAGGCTTGTTTACTTTCACCTTTCACTTTTTCTTATAAAAAAATTCTGATGATTTTTTTAAATTCTTATAGAGGAAACTGGGGAGAAATATTTTTATGATGAAGATATTCCAACATTTCCTTTCTATTGGATGAACAGTCCTCTGAAAGTTCAACTCTTGGTCGCGCATTTTAATGAAGCCAGAAGATCTTCAAGTTATCTCTTATCCCGAAAAATTCCAACTCGTGGCTTGCTAAGAATTTACCTCTCCCCAAACCGGAAAGATACTTTATTGGTATGCTTTATTCTAATTTGATTTCCTTTATCGAAGAGTTTTAACTTTGCTAAATTTTCTCTTGAATTATAAGTTTAATGACTTCTACTTATCCGAAAGGCCGAGCATAAACCCTAAACAAGCCCGATGGCTCTACCCCTCAGCCAAGAAGAGAAGCCGAGAATGTTGAACCCATTTCTCAGGTTAAACATATTTTTGAAAGCGCTCATGTTGAGCCTTAAAATAAGAGCAAGAAAAGGGATAGATGTAGTAGACGATCCCACTCATCACCAAGGTGTCATCGTCATGGTGTCGATAGCTCTTCTCTACCTCTTTTAGAGAGTTTTCGGTGCCTCCATGCGGTTTTTTGAATCTATTAACATAAATTTAAATGAACCTGAACAACAAGTCTTTCGGTCAGCAACCATTCCTTCTTTGGCGGATGAAACTATTGAGCTTTCAACTCGATGTTTGCTAATTTCAAAAAAACTTAAGGAAGAAGTTGTAAATGGTGTTTCTACCACTGAGCATGAAAACTTAAAGAGAAAGCCTGTGGAATTCGGGAAGAGTCTTCAATTTGCTCTTGATGCCAATTTGGCTTTAACTGCTCAAATTAAAGAGATTTCATATGTTCATTCTTGTTGTGATGTCAAGAAGGAATCTTTAAAAGACGAAATTTGTATTTTGGCTGCCGAAAAACTTTCCTTGCAAGCTGAGAATGAAAAATTGAAAGGAGGTTTGAACGATTTATCTGCTTCCAAGCATGTTGATTCCGAAAAGATAAATCGGTTAGAGAAAGATTTTAAGGAAGCCATGATAACATAAGTTGGGCTTTTCTAAAGCTCTCCAACAAGAGAATACTTTTACAAAATTCCTTTGAATGAAGACAAATTTGATGTTCAAAAAGATTTTTATAACAACAACCTCATTCCCATTGAAGAAATACCTTATGAAGAAGGTCAAGAAGAAGAAGATGTTAATGATGATGACGTTGTAGTGAATGTTGAATGATTAAGATCATTCTCTTTTTTTCTTTTTGATGTACTTCTCGGTTATTAGTTACCGATTTTGTATGCTTTGGTTTGGCCTTTGTCAACCATTTTGAACTTGTTAGATATAATATAATAGTTCCAACATCATTATTTTCTTTTTATTTATCTTGCTTACCTTTCGACCTCTTGACCTATGAAATTATAATTATAAAACAACTAATGTAAATATGGTTAAACGGTTTTAACCTCTCAATTTTAACCTTTCAACTTCTCAACATCATCAACTCATAAAACAAATCATGTAAAGATGGTTAAATGGTTTTAAACTCTCGGTTTTAATATTTCAACCTCTCGGTATCATCAACTTGTAAAACAAATAATGTAAAGATGGTTAAATGGTTTTAACCTTTCAACCTCTCGGTATCATCAACATGTAAAACAAATCATGTAAACATGGTTGAATGGTATTAAACCAACATTTTAAACAAAGTACATTTTCGGCCTCTCGACCTAATCAACTCATTATAAAACAACTCATGTAAAGATGGTTAAGTGGTTTAAAGTCAACATTTTCAACCTCTCGACCTTTTCAGTCAGATCATGAAAAAATGATTAAGTGGTTTTAAGCGAGAGCTTATATTTGGTTAAGAACATTTAGTTTAACAATATAAGTTATTTTCCAAAACTATATCACTTATATTGAACACATTTTTTGCCGAGAGATTTGTGTTTTCTCTTAAGCCGAGATATTCAACTTAAACAAAAATAAGTTTTTCTTGAAGGAGAATTTTGCTTACGGTGAAAAAGTCTTTAGCCGAGAGTTTTGAAGTGTTGGATTATGTAGATTTTCTCAGAAGGGATTCATTTGTGGTGAAAAGTTTGGAATGTATTTCTCTCGAGAGGGATTCATTTGGAGTGAAAACTTCCTTGGTCGAGAGTTCTAAAGCATTAGATAATATAAGTTTCTTCTCGGGAGGGATTCACTTAGAATGAAAACTTTGATATGTATTTCTCTCGGGAGGGATTCACCTGGAGTGAAAACTTATGTATTTTTCTTTGAAGGGATTCACCTGGAGTGAAAACTTTGAAATGTATTTCTCTCGGGAGGGATTCACCTGAAGTGAAAACTCCTTGGCTGAGAGTTCTGGAGTGAAAACTTTGAAATGTATTTCTCTTGGAAGGGATTCACCTGAAGTGAAAACTCCTTGGCCAAGACTTCTGGAGTGAAAACTTTGAAATGTATTTCTCTTGGGAGGGATTCACTTGAAGTGAAAACTCCTTGGCCGAGAGTTCTGGAGTGGAAACTTTGAAATGTATTTCTCTCGGGAGGGATTCATCTAGAGTGAAAACTTCCTTGGCCGAGAGTTCTGGAGCATTAGATTTTTTAAGTTTCTTATCGGGAGGGATTTACCTGGAGTGAAAGCTTATTGGCCGAGAGTTTTGACTTGAATGAAATAAAGTTTCTATCGGGATGGATTCGCTTGGAGTGAAAACTTCTTTGGCTGATAGTTCTGGAGCATTAGATTATATAAGTTTCTTCTCGGGAGGGATTCACCTGGAGTGAAAGTTTCCTTGGCCGAGAGTTTTGACTTGACTGAGATAAATTTCTCTCGGGAGGGATTCTCTTTTGGAATGAGAAAACATCCTTGACCGAGAGGTATTATGTACATTGGTTGAGTCTTGATAATATTCATACAAGTCTTCAACTAAAATAAAACTTCAAATGACTTGTATTCCATGTTCTTGGAATTGCTTTTTTGTCCAGGGTTTCCAATTTATAGGCTCGATTTTGTAAATTCACGGTTATTCTGAATGGTCTTTCCCAATTTGGCTTAATTCCTAAATCTTTTATATGTCCCACAGTTAATTGAGAATCACTTCTACAAATGACCTTCATAGATCCCATGTCTCTAGCAAACAATAGACCTGCAATTAAAGCTTCATATTCTACTTGATTATTAGAAGTTTTGAAATTAAATTTCAAAGCTACATCAAGTTGAAAATGTCCTAGTCCTTCCAATACTATTCTTGCTCTATTTCCCTTCTTGTTTGATGATCCATCGACATATAAAGTCCATGTTTCTTCTTCCAATGGTGTTTTCGGCAACTCGATGATGAAATCTACAAGAGATTATGTTTTGATTGTTCTTCTCGGCTCTCATTTTATTCCAAACTTTGAAAGCTCGATTAACCACACTACCATTCTTCTTGCAAGCTCTGGTTTTCTCAAAAATTTTGGTATCAGACAATCGGTTTTCACTATTATTTGATGATTCTGAAAGTATGGCCGGAGACATATCGCTGCATACACCAAGGTAAAGACTATTTTCTCTACAAGTTGATACCTAATTTCGACATTCTGTAAGGCTCGATGCACAAAGTAGGTTGGTTTTTGTTCTGGGAACTCTTGGACCAAGGATACTCTTATGGCTTCATGTGAAATAGCTATGTATACAATGATGAGCTAAGATGACATTGGTTTCAATAAAATTAGGGGTTCAACTAACATTTTCTTGATCATTAGGAAGGTTTACTCACATTGCTCATTCCACTTGAAAGCTTATGCTTTTCTCAGCAGTTTGATTATAGGTTTCATCCTTTCGGCTAGGACTGGTAAGAATCTTGCTAAGGCAGTCAATCTTCCAACTAACCTTTGAACTTCTTTTAAGTTAGTTGGGCCTTTCATTTTCAAGATTGTTTCACACTTATCAGGATTTCCTTCCATCCCTCTGTTAGTCAACATAAACCCTAAGAACTTTCCACCTTTCACCCCAGAAACACATTTATGAGGATTCAACCTTATATCATATTTTTTACTCTTGCAAACCTTATATCGTTCCTCCTCCAACAAAACTTCTAGAAATAGTGTTGATAAAATCTCTGACCGGCCTACCCAAACTTCGTTCACGACTTCTCCTCCTTTGAGGACTTTGACAATTTATCTTTTCTCTTCTTTCGACCCTTCTGTCTCTTCTTTCATGCCTCCTATCAAAACGTTCTTCCCTTCTACTCGCATACCCCTTTTCCCTTTGTTCTGGACTTCTTCCCCTTCTCGGTATCCCTCCATCTATTACAAAACGCTTCAAGTGCCTAGCTTGAACTAAATATTTTATTTGGTCTTTCAAAGCTATGCTTTCTTCTGTGTGATGGCCATGATTTATGTGATATTGACAGTGCTTACTTTGATCAGCTCGTTCTGGTGTTTGTGATTTTCTCGGTGGTGGTATTATCTCTGCATCCATTCCCTCTTGTAATATTCGACCTCTATTAGTGCTTAAAGGTGTATATTGTCGAAACTTCTATCCACGAGGTCTTTCTTTAACTCCTCTATATTGTTGCCCTCCTTCTCTTTCATTATGTTTCTTTTCAACTCCTCCACCTGCTCTCACTTGATTCCGAAAATCCCTCAACTCCTCCATTTGCATAAACTTCGATGCATGTTGCCTCAAGTCATCACAATTAGTTGTTGGCTTTTTACAAAGGCTATCGGCAAAAGGTCCCGGCCTTAACGCCATGATCATATGATACATTCTTACTTCTAGACTTAGATTGCGGATACTCAATGCAACCTTTCCAAAATGCTTCATAAACAACCTGAGCAATTCTCCCTTCTCCTACCTTATATTCCCCAAAGCGATTGAAGTCATGTGATGTCGTCGACTTGTAGAAAATTGTGCTCCAAACTTCTCAACAAGTGTATCGAAACAATCAATGGACAACGGTAAAAAATGACTAAACCAACTTAAAGTTGCTCCCTTTAAAGTGGTTGGAAATACTCGACACAAGAAGACATCATTCCAGGTATATAAGCTTATCTATGTTGTATAAATTGATATGTGTTCATCAAGGTCCGTGCTTTTGTCGTATTTATCCATAGTTGGATTTTTTTAGTTCTCGGACAGTGGAGTCTCTATGATTGCTTCAGAAAAAGGATGTCTTCGCACATATGTTCCAAAAAATGTGCATGATGTTTCCGATTGCCTCCTCCTTGTCGCTTCAAAACTTGCTTCATTATATGTGCTATGATGAATACATGCTCTCAGTTGAACAGTTTCATATGAAGTTGTGTTCAAAATTGTTTCTTCATTCAACTTTCGCTTCATATATGCTTTTTCAACTCTCAACATACTTGGTAACTATCGTTTTGTTGTCAAATTAAAATGATTCCAACGCTGGACCTGTCTAACGCTAGAGAGATGATAATATAATTTTGGTCAGATGACCCCAAGTCGTCTCTCAACGAATTCAATAGTGAAATTAGTAAATCAGTGTTTAGAATCTATCTGCAAACAATAAAAATTAGCAATAACAATAAAGATAAAAAGGGGTTGAGATAGTTGTGCAAACAATATAAAAGAGATTAAAATAACAAATAAAAAACGGTTGATCCCCAAGTTCTTCCACCATTGAATTCTTTATAGGTTCTCTAAATATTAATTCTTTCTCAATCCTCTAACAGAGCTAAACCAAATTGAACATCTGTCAATCTTATTCAACTGAAACTCACCAGTAAAGCATGCATATATTAGTTTAATCAGTACCCACTTTGTTCCATGTATATACTCCATGGGATTGTTTATCTCCTCCCTCTTGAATCATGCGCCCAAGAAATTAATTAGAACAATGTGAACTAACTAAGAAACCAAAGTTTAAGATAAGGAAGACTCTCAATCATGCGTTCAAGTACAACTTCTCATAAAAACTAGTTTTCCAGAAGATTAGAATATTAAAACAACTACTATAGAGAATTAAAAATCGAAACTTTTATTGAACAAAACCTCAAAACTCAAAGGGGGGATTACAAAAGAATCAACCAAAAAGGTTTAGCTTTCCATGTGGAGGCAAAACAAAAGAATTACAAAGAAGAAAAGAATCTAAGAAAACCCTATGAAGCTTCCCCATTTTCTCCTTGATGCTTGTACCTTTTATAGGCTTTTCTGCTCCAAGGATTTGGGAAAAATATTTTAGTTTAGATTTTGTTAACAGTTTCCAACTTTTCAAAATTCTTATATTTTGCAGAAGATTTGCTTCCAATTCTGTTTCTGAGATATTATAGATTTTATTTTCTCTTTCTTCTCCTTAAATTTTTTTTTTTTCTGTTTTGATTCAAAAAGCAACTTGAACTTCTTTGCATATTTGGCTCTTTCACAAAGTTAGACATTTCATTCAGACCATTTACTCTAAAAACACAAAATTAACAAAAATAATAGTTATGGCCCAAATAAACTCAATTATATGAATATTAATTAAAACAATAGATTTATTTATTATTATATTCTAGTAATCTAAAATTAAAGTTATTGAGTGTGAATAAATATATGTTCATCAATACTCAACTCTTCTTCATTGTTTTCCTTTAGATTTTCAAACACATTTTGTAACCTCATCAACATAGCCATTGACATAGCATTCTGGTTGTCCTCCTGTCCTCCTGCTTGATCTCTTCTTCGACTTGTCATTTTTTTCCTCTTTAGTTAACTTGCTTCGGGCCCCACGGTGGGCGCCGAAATGTTCTTAAAGGGCCTTAGAAACAATTAACTCCTTCTCCTATCGGCTTCTCGACTTCTCAGTCTCTTGTTGTTGACTTGGGCTTTCGGTAACTGGATCAACTAGCTTGGACTTATTATATGGGTTTGGGCTTGTTCTCGACTACTGGTTTTGGACCATCACTCAGCTATTGGGTCTAGTCCAACTCTCGACTTATAGGTTCAGAATCACTCTCGAGTGGATGTGTGTACCTGTAAGGGATTCCGATGATAAAATCAAAATTAGTTTGTTTTATTATCAGATAAAAACCAATACTTTACACTTACCTGTTAAACATATCACCTATTTATAATGGTTATCGTTGGACTTTAACTTGATTGTAATTTTACTTTTTACACCTTGCAGTTACTAAGTATATTTTTAGTGTTTTGTGCCTATTTATTGGACTTTGATACCGTGTTATCTTATTTTATTATTTATTCATACTATTTTAACTTTTAATATTTTTTTATCAAATTTGTTGATAAAAGTTAAAGGTTATAAAAGGATGCAACTTTGTTTTGAATTATTAAATTTGTAAATTTTAAAATTTCTATGAAAATGGATAAATTATATTTAAGATAATGAATTTAAAATAAAGGAATCGTATTTTTAAAACTGTGATTTGGCTCAAAAAATTACTTTAAAATCTTACTTGAAAACAAGTTTTGTATTATTTTTTATTTTAAAAAAAAAACTAACGAAAATTTGCATAAAAACATTATTTTAATACTTTTTTTTTATAAAAATCATGCTTAAATATAGGTTTTCAATATTATATTTTTAAGTCGTAACTAAACTAACTATTTGTGCTTTGAATTCTTTTATTTTTTTTTTTAAATCGTGTAATGCAATATAATTAGCAATTGATAAATCATTTAGCTAATCATAAATATTTGTATACTAACTATGCCATTCCATCGTATTCTTCATTGCACTTGCACTTACCATGGCAACAGGAATAATTTTTTTTCTCGAAAACTAACTTATCAAGAAAAAAATTAGGATACAATGCTCATATTTTCTCTTCCATGTTTTAGATGGAATCATTAAATATGAGATCTCACAAAAGTTTGAGCATTTAACTATAAAGTTGTTTTATTTTAAAATCTAAAATTCTTTCAACACATATGTTTTCTTTTATTTGCACACTTTCTTAGTTGTGATACATGAAAAATGTTGTGAATGTTAATCAAATGAGGCAAAACAAGTTCATATGCAATAAGACATGTTCTATTGAGAATTTGATAGGATCCTATGAAATTTGGAGTCAACTTCTTAAATTTGACTTGTTTTTCTTACTCTAGTGAATGATATAACTCTTAGAAAAACATGTTCACCTATAGAGAGTTATAAAAGTTTTTTTTTATCTGCGTAAGATTTATGCCTAGTGATAGCTGTTTTCAACCTTCAACATAGTACTGAAAATTGGATTCCCAATTGCTAATAACTGAAGTGATAAAAAATATTCTAGGTTTTGCTTCATAACCTTCCTCCTAATGCATACCGAATTAATGTCCCAATATCTTTTTTCTCCATCTCAAATAGATGATCTAAGTCAACCCCACATTCTTTAAGCATTTCACAATATTTCTCCATAAAGGTCCTTATCAAATTGCCTAAAGGGATGTTGATTTGACCAAACTTGATGATCCAAAACTTTGTTATATCTAACATGAACAAAGACATCTCATACTAGCCTCTTCGTAAGAAAATCTCAAATAACACTTGTGTTATTCGAGCCAAGCTTGCACTAATATATGCAAACATCAGACACTAAAGAAATGGAATCCAAGATATGTAAAACTAAATCTAAATGGAAATTTGTCTATGTTTATTGGAATGACTACCCTTAGTTTCTAATGGACATGATATGTGTGCCAACATCTCTAACTCATTTTTTCTTCTTCTCGAACAATAATATTCTCAAATACAAAAGAATGTGCAATCATGTTAATCATCTCACTGTCATTTATGTGGTGTCTTTATATTTCATTGTATGTTTCAACACTAGAATACTAATTATAAAATGGCTTACAATGCAACCAAGATTTTCTCATCGAAGCGCATCATTTTTGCTTTATCAAGAGTATGTGCAACATCAATTATTAAAGACACCTGCTTAGAACTAAGAGCAGGATCTGCCGCTACCTCATTCCACTCAATACCATAGGTTAAAGGATTCATTCTCATCCTTATGAAAAGATAAGTATAGTCCAACCAAGTACAAACTTCTTTAAAATAGTTACAATACCTAATGCCACCTTTTCACCATTATTGTCAAACTGGGTCTCCCACCTTGCCCAAATATATGCATAACATCAAACATACAATTCATATTTATAAAAAAAATTCTTTAACTTTATTTATATATCTTAGGCTCAAATATTTTTCAATTCAAATCCGCCAATTATTTCTCTTTCATTTTTTCTAGAAATTCATTATTTATAACAAGCATTTTATCACTAATATAAGTTGAAGATATAGAAATCTCCAAATTTAGCCTCCCGAAATCCTCAATCAACTCCAACTCTTTAATCATAAGTGTTGACACTTGTATCTTCTTACGATTTTAAGAATTTGTCAAAACATTTCCTTTCCTCACCTAAAATCATAATCTTTCAAATCTCCATTCATCTTCTCTGAAAGAAATTATGCATCCTTTGTTACTTGGTATACTATAATCTATATTGCATTATGTACTCTCATTGACTTTAAATAAGGAAATCAAATGTTTAATAATACTACTTCATTTCTACTTAGTCACGTCCAACTATTGTAATATTCTCCCAAGTTTTTGATGTTCCATTTCATCATTCCAACGTTTCAGAGATAAAGACATATTGAGACACTTCACTTTTTATGTTGAACCATCAAAAGAGTTGTTCTTTAAGTACAGTACTGATATATCTTAGTTATGTATGATGCAAGTTAATCCATTCTTATAATTTTCATACCACATCATTTTTTCTAACTTCTTATTTATTGGTACAGAAACATATCATGAACCTTAAAACTCTATTTACTCCTATCATGAAATTCTTAGTATGTTTTGACACTCAACTAACTTAAGTTTTTTACCACTACATCTAACACTTGGATTGTTTTCTCACTTAAATTTTTTTAACCATATTCACCTTCATCGAATGATATATGAGTTTGAATTTATAATACTTTAATGACTTCACCAATATATTTTATCACGTGTATAGTCTTTTCTAAGACTCTTACAATTCTAAACATGTGAAACTAAGCAATATAAATAGTGCCTTTAAATCTTCAAGTATCAGTACCTCCATCTTTGTATCATGGGTAAAGTAATTCTTTTGATGAACTTTTAGTTTTTTTTTTCAAATATAATCTATTACCTTCTTTTACAATATCCACACAACTAAGCCTATAATATGATACTTCATAATTAAAAAAAGTTTGTGTGTAAAAAATTTCCAATACTAATGAACTAATTAATCTCTATTACAATTCTAGAAAATTGCGCTCCTATCAATTTATCCAAGAAAAAAAAATTCAATCATGAGTTATATTAACAATATTATTATCTTATATCTTAAAAAACTCTTACATCAACATCATATCACAGGTATTAAGAAGGTGAAATATAAGTCCAAATTAAACAAGGACATGAATATATAATTATTTTACATTATTGATTCATTCGAATTAAATCTAATTCTAAATATAAAATGTAATGACATTGCTGTCATTTATTCGATACAATATTAATATTCTTAACACAATTTCTAATATAATATTTATCGTTATAATAAATAAATAATTATAACAGTGAAACCAGAATAATAGTTGACCTAGACTTTTTGGTCTTAATTGTTCTATTTATTTTTGTTATTTATTCAGTGAAATAAAGAAAAAAAAAAGTGTTTTGAAAAACAAATAAAATGAAAAGTAGTATTTGTGTGATTGATGGGATCAAGATTTGGATTCGTTTCGTACTATGGAAAAATGAGTCAAAAAAACTCTGAAACCAGATTCGCAGGTTGTTGAAATCGAAGGAGAAAGAATCACGAAAGAAGAAGAAGAAGAAGAAGAAGGAAACAGTGTGGCGACTTTAGTTGTTGTGTGAATAAAGGGGTGAATTAGGTTTCTGATCGATTGATTGATCGGAGAGAGAAGAGAAAGGGAAATGGGGGATCAAATTGAGGGAACGGTTCAGAACATTCTGGAACAGGAGACTCTGAAGTGGGTCTTCGTCGGTGGCAAAGGCGGCGTTGGCAAAACGACATGCAGTTCGATTCTCTCCATTCTCCTCGCCAGCGTTCGCTCCTCCGTCCTCATCATCTCCACCGACCCCGCTCACAATCTCAGCGACGCATTTCAGCAGCGTTTCACCAAAATCCCCACTCTCGTCAATGGCTTCTCCAACCTCTACGCCATGGTGATTAATCCCCCTTTTACCTAGGGATTGTTTTTTTTTTCTTGTTCAATTGTTGACTTATTTATGTATGTTGGGATTGTGGTGTAGGAGGTGGATCCTACCGTTGATCATGACGATATCGGTGGCTCTGATGGGATGGACAGCTTGTTCTCCGAACTTGCCGGGGCGATTCCTGGAATTGACGAGGCCATGAGCTTTGCTGAGATGTTGAAGTAAGAATACTGTGACAATTCAATCTTGCTGAACTTGGTTTTGAGGCGCGAGTGTATTGGTTGTGACAGGATAAGTAGAATGATTTAGGTTTGAGGCGTGTGTGTAATGTTAGTGACAGGATTAGTGGTTTAGTTTAGGTTTGTTTGAGAGGAAGAGGAGTGACAGTTGATTTTGGATTGACGGCTACCTGGTTGTATTTAATCATGAAGAACTTGCTTGTTATGAAAATTTTCAGAAATGAAAACTGTCAACAGACACCACTACCCTAATTAATGTCTAGAAGTCGATAGAGAAAGAAGAGAGAGAAGTGTAGATGTGATGGAAGATATGGTGTTGTTAAGGGAAGAGATGAATAGAGAAAAGTTATAAGTGTTTGGAGTGTATGGTATGAAGGTCAGCACATATTATTACTCTTTAGGAAAAACATAGGGAAACAGTCATTGAGATTTTAATCTTGAATATAGGTGCTGTAGTAAAAAGTAAATAGATTTCTGGGTTTTATTATCTATTTTTATGTGAATGGCACAATTCATGCGTGTTCATAATTTCTTAAAAGAATCTTGTTATAAGTTTGATACCTGCCATTCTGGTGGCCTTTTTGTTGTTGCCTCTGCCTGTGACAGTAAATTTCCTGATTGAGATCGTAGTTCTTTATCTGTTTCTCTAAAAGTGACACGCTAAAGGAAACATGTTAAAACGTTGGGATATTGATTTTTCAATTTTGTTGATTGTGTCAATTTGTGGAGATTAGTTCAGGGAAGAGAAGATTCTTTTTGTTACACCACAGCCCAGCAGGAGCCTTTAGACCATCATTGAGATTTTACTTGGTATTTTATGAGTAATGTTTATAGGGTTTTGTTGAAAGGACTAGTGACAAAACAGCTCATATTGGTAGGGTTCCGTGTTGAGTGGAGAGAAACCGAAAAGGAATATAGTGAATTTTGTGTATTGTGTACACAGTATTATTATTTATAATGAAGATGATATATATATTGATAAGGAACGAATTCAATATATCTTTTAATGGGAAATATTTGGTAAGATATGTCCTATCAAATCAGATCATATCTCCCTGTTTAATGCAATCAAATAAGATCTCTCGTAACAGTTTCGGTAAGTGTCAATTTTGTATATTGTCATTTTACTGGGTGGATGGAATGAGGGTGTTAGTGGCAATAATAGTGTAGGTTTGCAGTGGGGGGATGACAAATAGTTTCTCACATCTAAAAAAAATTATTTGAATGGAAAAATAGAAGGCTGGGAATCCTAATTTAAATCTCACATCACATGAAATAGTGAAGCTACGAAAATTCCAATTGTAGGTTCCTGAAAATCCTGTCTTTTAGCAAGTGTTGAGTTCTTTCTGACTCATGTAAAATATTAAAACGCAGTATTCAGTAGGTATATGGTTAATGAGAGGGAACACTCCCATCATGGGTATTCTGCCTTCATAATTCGTGCATATTTGATTATGGGTCTAAGGTCAAAGCAAACGTAAACTTGTAAGGATGACTGTTGATTTTATACAAGAAAAGACTGAACTTTTTTGCTTTCAAAACAACCTATGTGTATGTAAAGTTTAGTTGCAAGTGAATCAATACGCTGTAATATCAAAATCTAAAGTTGGATGCATAATTTTTATCCACAGTAAGCTATGTGAATTTTTTATTTATTTGTTTATTTGCAAATCATTCTTAACAGTGCTTGATTAATCGAGAAACCTGTTAATCAAGCATGTGGTGCTCTCATTTCTTTATCTTTCCTTGAAGTGCCACTTTTCAACTTAATATTTCCTTTTTATTCACTGTGCGTTTTGATCTATAATAATTTTGCAGATTGGTGCAGACCATGGATTATTCTGTTATTGTATTTGATACTGCTCCCACTGGCCATACACTCAGACTGTTGCAATTCCCAACGGTTTTAGAAAAGGGTCTTGCAAAAGTAATGTCTTTGAAAAATAAATTCGGTGGTTTGTTTAATCAGGTATGAACTTAGGAATGAAATTTTTGGCATCACATGATATTTGATTTCTAGTTTAATGTTTTACTAGGCTCAGTTCCAGTATTTAGATAGACTGTAATATTCAAATTTAATTTTAAACTACTGTATTGCCTCATAGTGATTCTGGGATCAGTGCAATATAATATCTATTTTTAACTTACATAGAAGACTTATTTAATACAAGATCTTGATAGCCCCTCCCTCCACACCAGTTCCCTTTTAATTAGATGGTTAGTATAGAAACAGACCCTCATTTCATTTGGAAATCTTACAGTTTCATTTTCAACTTCAATCACCTCTTTCCATTCCTTGATGTAATTCTTTTCCTCCCAGATGTTTCATTCCATAGCAAAAGGCTGTATTCTGGTCCTGTAAGTACGGTGATCCCACTCTAACTATTTTGTCTTTCTTTGAGCTAAAATTCAGGATGGAAAGTGTGGATGTCTGTTGTCTATTGTTTTAGAATTGAATCACAGGAGACCTCTTTGATGTTGTAAAAAAAATACTGATCAGTCTCCTTGCCATAGTTACTTCCACCACCCTATTCAATCAATCGGTTATCATTCGATGCCTTCAGAACAGTAGACAAAGTTCCTCATATAAACATGTAGTGCAGCCTACGGAGTTGTCATTAATAATTTATGCATTTAATAACAGTCCAGATAGTTTCAGCATGAAAAACCAATTGTTTCTGTTACTTATCAATAGCATTGTCTTTTTCGTTTGATGGTTTTCGGATAGCTTCTACCCCTCGTCATAAATTATAGTGCATGACTTACAGAGTGAGAGGTTGAGACATTCTCCCCATTCTCTCAATTAGACACTTTCATTATTTTCTTTCTTCTCTTGTTTTGATGTATTTTTCACGCACTCCTACAGCTAGTAATATAAGTTCAATTTTTATCTTTATTTGTATACTTTATTTTCTTAACCACCACTTTCAATTTAAATAGTTTATTTAAATCTGAAGTATAAAGATATTTATCATAAAATTTGTGTATAATATGATTTATATATTAAAAAATAGCTATTATGAATTTTAATTTTAAAAACATAAATATTTATCCTGTGGAAGCAGACTATAAGACTACTTATATTATTCCTGTATCATAGATATGTTTGTATCCAACTTGGAAGAAGCTTTTCTGATATTCATGAGACTGCTTTGTTTTAAAATATATTGTGTAATTGGAATCCATTTTGAACTTTGACCACAGATGACTCGTATGTTTGGCATGGGTGAGGATTTTGGAGATGATGCAATTCTTGGGAGGCTTGAAGGCATGAAGGATGTAATTGAACAAGTTAATAAGCAATTCAAAAATCCGGTAAGAATTGCATTAAATTTCTGTTTGGTATTGGTTTAAAAAATGTGGATTTCTTGGTTATCCCTCCTTAAGTTGTCTTGTATTCTTGGAGCTGAATGAACTGTAAATTTTTATTTATTTTGGATAACGTTAGTTATCGGAGCAGGATCAAAAAATGAAGACAGATTCTTTATTGCTTGCATATAAACTAAATTACTGGTTTGAGAGTCCTGCACTCTCCACAACAATCATCAATGCCCCTTCCTTGTTGGATTGGATTCAATGAATGTCTCTCATCATCTAGAGAATCCCATTGAATAAGAATCTTTAACGTTATACAAGGAAACTTTGCCTATAGCTGTGCAAGGAAATTGTCTAATACATGACTATAGCTATTTAAAACTGTTAGTTAATAAAATAAAACAGCTAGTAAACAGCTGTTCGAAACTGTTCATAGAATATGGGTTTGGTTGCAAGTTTGATAACACTAGTCAGCATAAAGAGGAGTAGCCTCACGTCGAGGAAATCCAAGTTTTCCCAATAATCCACAAAGCCAAACAATATCAAATCAAATAGAGGGAATAGCTGAGGAAACTCGAGCTTGTTTCTTTCTCTTCCAAGAAATAAGAGCATGAACTAGAAATATACACCAACCAAAAATTGAACTATGATTATTCACACAACTAGCCCAACTAGCATCACTGGAAAGAACCAATTGAATAGGATATGCATGAGGAAGTAAAGACCTCAACCAAGAGTACCTTGTAGGTACCTAATTATTCGTTGAACAACAACCAAACGCGGAAGGAGACTGCATGAATTGACTAACTTGTTGGCCAACAAAAGCAAGATTAGGACTAGTAATAGTCAAATAATTAAGACTATCAACCAATTGATGATATAGAGAAGGTTCGGTCAAACATCTACCTTTGTAGTGTTTCACATTCACTTCCATAGGAGATTGGACTGAGTTGCATCTCACAATCCAGCCAAAGTGATTTCTCGAGTATAACTGTGTTGGTGTTAATCAAATACTAACAAAAGTATTTTGCACTTTCAATCATGGTTATCAAACTCACGAGTCAACTCGTTGACTCGTTTGATTTTACGTGCCCACTTTGCCTTATCGAGTTAACTCGGTAGTAAAATCGTTTTTTGGGTAAACTCGGTGGACTCGGCGCAGACTCGGTGAAATCGCAGTGGACTTGCGACTCTGGTCCGAGTTGGCGAGTCCAACTGGGATTTTTTTAAACCCCAAAACGGTGTCGTGTGTGTTTGCGTATGGACTGCGTCTTCTTCGTGTTCTTCTGTGGAGTGCAGCGGTAGATTGAGCGGAGCGTGCGGTGGTCGCGAGTTGCAGGCGGTGGTCGCGGGTTGCAGGTGGTGGCGTCACGGTGGTCACAGGTTCCTGCTTATCATTTAAGTTTAGAGATGGGTGGTGTGAAATTAGGGTAGGGAAGGGATTAGGGTTTTGTGTTTTTTTATTGGGCTGCTGCAGAATGAAGTCTGTTTTTTTAATTGGGTTTGCTGCACATTTGTTTTTTTGGGCAGAAATTGAATTTGGAGGAGCAGTATATTTTTTAAGGAATGTGTGGGAGGGAGTGGATCAAATTCAAGTGAGGTTAATAGAACTGCATCTTCTAATAGAAGTAAAAATGCTCTAGGAAACTATTAATTTTTTTTTTAATATGAAAGTAGACTCTTACGAGTCTATCGAGTCTACGGAGCTCCCACGAGTCTGCGTAGACTCGCGAGTTTGACAACCTTGCTTTCAATCACAAAAAATATTGTAAAGTACCTAAGTCTTTTATATGAAAGAAACAGGGAGATGTTGTAGTTGTTGAATCAATGCAGGATCTAAACCAATGATAGCAACGTCGTTGACGTAAACTAAAACAATGATCTTATGTAGAAAGAAAGAGAAATCATGCCGACTCTGATTATAGGAAAAGTCAAGTACAGTGGAACAAAACTTTTCAAACCATATTTGAGGAGCCTGCTTCAATCCTTAAAGAGTCTGCTTTGAACAACATCCATCATAAGAGGGTGTGACCAACAAACCTTGTGGTGAAGTCATAAAATTTTTCTCTTAGATGTCCATGTAAAAGAAATTCTTGACATCCATATGTAAGAGTGGCCATCATTGTGGTGCACACACCAACAATAGTCATCTTAGCCACAAAAGCAAATGTCTATTCATATTCATAATCCACTCCAACTTCTTATTGATTACCAAGAACCACCAAAGAAGCCCCTTATATTGTTCTAGAGAACCATCAAATTTGAGTTTGATAGTGTAGATCCATTTACATCCAATGGGTTTAACAACAGATGGACAAGAAACCATATCCCAAATATGATTTTCTTGTAAGACTTGCAACTCTTCTTCCATAGTTTTCACAACAAGCTTGGGTTGCAATTTGAGAATAAGAGGTAGGCACCACAATTTGAGTCCAAGTGACAATAGGAGATGTGTGATCTTGTGGAGTAGAGAAATCATATTGATTTGGTGCATTAGGTGATAGGGCCGATGAAGACCAAAAACTTTAGGAACAAAAGTTGACTTAGGATTTGGAGGTTGAGATGTAACTGGAGGTCTTTGTCTCTAAAAAGCAAGGTTTGGCTTGGAAAGTTCAATGCAATGAGGAAAATCATCAAGTTGAGTCTTAGAGAAAACGAACAAGAATAACAAACTGAACTTTAGTTATTTCATCACACTTGATAAGAGGAGTATAAACTTGTATACATAGGCACCGCTTTCATCAAGAACTATTGGTAACAATAGCTGACAGCTGTGATTCTGTGAAAACTTACAGCTGTACAAACTAACTATATTTATTTATACTAACATCCCCTTCAAACTCAGGGAGAAGATTTTTCAGAAGAAAAATTCTTCACACTGAGTTTGCTTCTAAGAGAAGTAAAACGAGCTTAAGAGATAGAGGCTTGGTCATCACATCTGCCCATTGATCAAGAGTGTGAATATGATAGATGTAGAGTTGTTTGGCCATAACCTTCTCCTGCACAAAGAAAACATCAATCTCCATGTATTTAGTGTGATTATGAAATACTGGATTGTGAGCAATAGACACAACACTTTTATTGTCACGAAGAAGAACAAGAGTAGTAAAGAAAACTTGCAACTGAGTGAGCAATGTAGAAATCCTGGTTAATTCAGTGGTAGAAATCAAGTTAATGAGGATGATAAGGTCTTAAGAAAGGAAAGCAGGCACAACCAAAGGTTTTTAGATAATAAAAATCTGGATCTTTATTAAAGAGAACAAAATAAGAAATCTCTAAGTTAAGAGAGGCTATAGGAAGCCTATTTATAAGATATACAACAGCGGTGGTAAAGGCATACTCCCAAAATTGTAAGGGAAGAGAAGCATAATCCATTAAAGGAGACTCAAATCAACAATGTGTCTATGTTTTCTTTCAACAACACCATTTTGATGATGTGTATGAGGACAAATGAGTTTGTGATTAATATCATGACCGGCTAAAAATTAGTAAAAGGTCGATATTCACCACCCCAATCAGATTGAATATTTTTAATTTTTGAATTAAGTTGTAACTCAACTATTGATTTGAAGGTTTGAAAGACAATCAATGTTTTAGCTTTGGACTTTATTTGAAAAATCCAAGTGAACCTTGAACAGGCATCAATAAAAGACACATAATATTTGTATCCTGCATGAGAGGTAGGATGAACAGGGTCCCAAAGATCGGTGAAAATTAGTTCTAAGGGAGAATATACAAAATTTAGAGTCATTTGAAAGCAATTTATGTGATTTGCCAATGCAACCCGATGAGCAAGAATAAGAGTCAATTTTATTGGATGGAGAAATTTTACAATGCGTGAGTACAATTTGCATTACATAACTGTTTGGATGACCAAGTCTATTATGCCACATATGGATATTATTATGTACAGAAGACAAGTTACCAAGATGTGCCTTATTTGTACCAGTTTTAATTTAACACTTCTAAGCAAAGAGCTAGTAATGGTTGAACAACTTAGAGATTTAGGAGATGACTGCAGCTGGGGGGAATGACTTTGAAGCTGGAGATTATTAAAGGAATAAAGCCCATCAACGCCAGTAATACCTCGAAGATTAACTTTATTCATTCCCTGAGATATGATGAGACACTTATCAGAATCAAATTCAAAGAAAACAAAATTATCTTTAGCAGATTGACTGACACTTAGCGAGTTCTTAGTGATAGAAGGAACGTGCAACAAATTGTTTAGTTGAGGAGTGATATGTGAATCATGAGGTGACACAAAAGAAGAGAAATCTTCACATATACTTAAACCTTCACCATTGCCAATGAAAATTTTGATCTGGACCATCAAAATGAAGAAGCTGTTTGATATTTTGGCTTTCATAGTCACATGAAAGCTTGCACCAAAATCTGGTATCCAAGACATATTGCCATTTCCTTGAGAACTGGACTTCATTGACATTGCACTTAGCTGAGCATTGTTTCCAGGCTTGCAAGTATTTTGAGGTTTTGTATGAGCCACCAGAATAAGGAATGTACTATTGTGTAGCTGAATCAATGAAGTACAGGGACTCATGAAGTTGACAAGCTCATATGTCTTATATTTATTTTCATGAAAGCCATGTTGAAACAAATGACTTAAAATTTTAGAGTTTGTTTGAACTAATCTCTTATGCCACACCTCACTCTGATTATTAACAATGCTACAAGCAAAAGGCAAGGTTCGAAGATTAGAAAACGGCAGAAGAAATAGTCTTCCCTCTTTAGGTCCCTTTGTGATCACTTTCCCTGACACCATTATGAATTGAAATTCCTAACTAAAATAATTCTTCCCATTGTATTGTACGATAGAATTTTCTCCAGACATGATTAACCAAGAGTAACAAATTCCCACTAAACAAGAACCCAAGAAAAATTGGGTTGCAAAGTGCAAAAGCGAACACTCCTAGAGCATAACAAGAAATTTAGGTATTTAGAGCTGAAGCTTTGGTAACCAGATCAACTTGGATTGGATGCCTCTCATCAGCAAGAGAATCCCATTTAATAAAATTCTACAAGGAAACTTTGCCTAAAGCTATACAAGGAAGCTTTGTGTATTACATGTCTAATTTACTAATATTCAAATCTGTTAGTTAATGAAATAAAACAGAAAGTAAATCAGATGCTCAAATATTGTAAAGAAACTTAGGAAAATCGAATAAGAGTGAGATAAATCAGAGATTTAGCTAATCCCGTTGACATTTCTAACTCACAGCCCCCTTTTATAATACACATCCAACTAATAACTAACTGTAGTTAGCTATCCGTTATTTCTGTCACAATTATGCCTTGTATACCTCCTATTTCTCCTACTGTAGATACTCTTAGTAGGAGGTCTCAATTCCTATAACTTAGAATGTAGTTTGTATATTTATGAGAGAATTTGAGCTTGTAATTCTTATAAACAATGGCTAGGATCTAATAATGAGTGAAAGTTGAAATGACACATTGCTGGTAGCGCATATTAATGTAAAACCAGAAAGACATTTCTTTTGTAGAAAATGTTGAGGAGCTTATTAAACTTTTATTCGTGGACCATATTCTTTTATGCTTATTTTTTGAAAGGAGAATGTTGAGTTTGATTTTAAAATCAGGATAATGCTAGTATTTGAATTTTTTATTAGACTTTAGGTCTATATATGGCTTTATTGTGGCCAAATGCTAACATTATCTTAATTTAAAATCAAACTCGTTACATTCTAAATCAAAATGATAAGAATAAGATCCTTTTCATTATCCAAACAATATCCTAAAAATTCGAAACATTGCAAGAATCCTATAAACTAACTTTTGTTCATGTTCTAGTTACAGATAATTTAGTCACATTTCTGACAAATGTTTTTTTCAGTTCTTATATGAAAAATAAATATTATGTGATAGGAAAGTAAAAAATTAAGGTGAGTATACAAACATTCTTTGACTATTGTTTGGATTTGATCAATTTCAGTAGCTATGGCAGGTCCTTCCCTGCATGAAAACAATCTGTTTGTATAATTTTAATAAAAAGAATGGGCTTACTTTCCTTCAGTTATTCTTATAATAAGACTTCAATGTTCGTTGAATTTTTAACTTCGAGTTGTTTGATTGATTGGTCCCAGCCATTTGTTGTTATTTTTATGTTCCCTTAATTTGAAATGTAGTACGATCAATTAAGATGTATTGTTTTTGTCTTTGAATTTTTTACATTTATATATTATGTGCTTGATCTTATTTTCTATTGTACCGAAACCCAGGTACCTATTCCATAAAAATAACTAAATTGTTGTATTTCTCTATTTACAGGACATGACAACCTTTATCTGTGTGTGCATTCCCGAATTCCTTTCTCTATATGAAACAGAAAGACTGGTTCAGGAACTTACAAAGTTTGAAATTGACACCCACAATATCATCATTAATCAAGTAATCTTTGATGACGAAGGTAACATTTCTATCATGTCCTGGATAACTTACATTATTTTTTTTAATATCTTCTCCAAATCATATTATTGTCGTCTAATCCTTTCACCCTTGTAGATGTTGAATCCAAGTTACTTAAGGCAAGAATGAAAATGCAACAGAAATATCTGGACCAGTTTTACATGTTGTATGATGACTTCAACATCACCAAGCTGCCATTGCTCCCAGAAGAGGTTAGTTGTTGCATTCTTGCTATTCAGCAGTCATACACGTGTAAAAAACTTACTGGATACTTTTTAAACCACTGAAACTGTGTGAGTAGTTTGCTTTTATTTTGCATGTTATTTCCTGCTCCTCGTATGTATCATTAGACTTAAATTAACCAGCAGAAATTGATAGGTTACTGGGGTTGAAGCTCTGAAAGCATTTTCTAGACATTTTACATCACCATACCAATCCTTGGCTGGTGGAGCAGACCGTACAGAACGGTTACAGCGCAAATTAGCAGCACTACAACGCCAGATACATGAGACTGAGGACGAATTGGAGAGAATCAGAAGGGGCCTCTAGGCTTGACGGTTTCTATCCATGAATAATGTCATAGTACACCTTTTTGGTTCACATTATTTTTTAGCTTACATTTGATAAAGCATCTTTTTCTTTGTTGGGCTGCCAACACAAGTCATTCTCTATATGCTTTTATTTTATTAAGGTCACAGTGAGCTTTCTCATGTAACCCAAAAAGTACCGAGGTTAGTCTAATTTGTTTCATGAATATTCTTTACTTGTCTTGTATCTTTTATTATTCATATTTTGAGATGGATAATTTCTTATTAATATTCTTCCTTGTTTTGTTTAAACTTTCCAAGTAATGATGTGCTTGTTAAGATGTTCAGTTGTCCATGATGAAAAAAAATTATGCTTTGGTTGGATAAGATGATGATGATGATGCAATTGTAAGTGAGGTAAAAAGGAAAAGAAAGGAAGAGTAAAAAAATAAGCAATAAATTAGTTAAATGAAAGTTGAATTAAAGGTTTGAATCCTGGATGAGCTTCTTAATAAATTTGGGTGTTTTAAATTGAAATTATATTTTAAAAAGTTTATTTATTGAGTATCCAATTTTTTTATTTTTCAATTGAGTTTTTGTGAGTTTGGTTTTGTTATTATTTTGCATTATAATTGTTTACATGTCTTTATGGAAAATTTTAAAAATAATTTAATTAAATTTTAAATTTTATAAATTTGAATATTTTTAATTGAGTTTTTATTAAAATAACTCGTCTTCTTTAAGTGTTTAAATTTTTTATATTTTTTAATTGGGTCTATGTAATTAATTAAGATTTAAAACTTAATACCTAAATTGAAAATATTCAATTTATTACAGATTTAGGATTTAATTAAGTCTTAAAGAAACGAAGAGAGGTAAAAAAAGTTAAATAGTATAATATTAAATATTGTTTATATATTATTTATTATATTTAAAATATATTTGAAACAAAAATTGAAAAATACACTTTATAGTTGATTATGTAATTTCTATAATTTATTATGTGATTCTTATTTGTAATGCTAAAAGAGAAAACAAACATAATACTATATAGTTATTTTTAACATTCACTTTCGCATATTTCTTTTATTTTTGTGTAAGGAAAGTATGAGGTTTTTTTGGTTTGCCCATTTTCTTTTCTTATACTTAAACAAATAACTATAGTTTTCTTTTATCACTCGCATAAAGACAATTAATTTAGTCTTGAACTAAGAACAATTGATAAAAATGAATGGAAAGGAAAAAATAAAAAGAAAAATTGTAAAATTTTGTATATAATTTTATCAATATAATAAATTTTTTAAAAAGTTATAAAATGGTATATCTATAAAATAATAAAATTATTGTATTACTATGAATTAAATTTTTATTAAATGTCAAATTATAATTATAATTTTATCATTATTTTTATTTTATAATTATGATTATTATTTATTATTTTTAATTTTTTTATATTATTTTCTTTATCTTATTCTGTTTATATATTATGATTATTTTATTAAATATTAAATTTTTATTATTTTATATATTATTATTTTATTTATCTTATTTTGTTTATATATTATTACTATCATTATTTAATTACTATTAATTATGTTATATTATATAATCACAATCAAGACATTTAATTGATTATTGATATGTCATATAACGTGTTAAGAAATAAAAATCATAATCAATTATTGATTTTAATATAATTGTGTTTTAAAAATATTAGATTTACATGCATGATTAATTAATTGTTTTTTCTAAATATAATCGATTATGTAATTATTTTTAAACATAATTTATTACAGTGATCGATTATGACTCAATTTAATCATTTTTTAATACATTTCAGTGGTGTAATATGAAGGAATAAATTATTTTACCCATGTATAGATCAAGTAACAACTTTAAAAAAAATTAAAGGGGTTTGTGAATATGGTCAAACACTACAATAATGCATAGAGAAAAAAAACTCAGCAATAATGTGGAAACAAACAAAAATGAATGCAGCTTAGTTTTGTCATACTTTAAGTCACATTAATATATAATACCACAAGATGAACCATTACCAACAAGAGGTTGAGATGGCCGAGTTGGTCTAAGGCGCCAGATTAAGGTTCTGGTCCGAAAGGGCGTGGGTTCAAATCCCACTCTCAACAAATATTTAATTTTAATTTACAATATTTTTAATAATGTTTCCTCTCAATCTTAGCTATTTTCATCATATTTAATGGAATTTTTCTCAAAATACCATTCATTTAATTTAAATAAGACAATTTAAAAAGAAAAGTTCATTTTTTTAGAATAATTAGATTAGAGTACCTTAGTACTGTTTTTTTACTAGCATGAATTAATTTTTTATTTATATTTAAGATCAAATGAGATTGTAAATTATTTTATCAATAATTATTTTTTCTTCTGTTGGAAACTTTTTACTAGAATCATAAGTAAAGGAACAATTAATTATCTATCCACGAAGTTTTCACATCAACAAAAATATTTGAACTCAATCTTTTAATGTACAAATTCAATCCTTCCCAATCAGACAAACTCTTATTGATTTTTATCTTTAAAAACACAATTTAACCATTAATATTAAAATTTATAAATAATCTTGACAACTTAACCTTTTTCAGTTTGTATTATTTAATTTCTAAATTCTTTTGTATTTTAAAAATCTATCATCAATCCATATCAATTCAATCAAATATAAATATAAATATAAGATATTCGTATTCTCTTGGAAAGTCAAAGATTCTTAATTCATTAGTGAAAGGTAAACGATGGATGAAACCTAACAGTAGTAGTACACAATACCATATCCAAAGATACACATAATCTATCAGAACAAGTAAGAGACTTCACTTTGTTAGTGTCAGACAACAAGTATGATCACATCCTTGCCAAAAACTGTAGTGCAATACAAATTTGATTTCAGTGAAAGTAAGGACTATAAATAGCATTATGCATACTAGAGTTTGCAAGTTTATTCATCCACAAACTTCTTAGTTATCATGGTTCAATGACTTCAACAACTATGTTTAACAAATAAGTGATAATAACCATTTGATAATCTGTGTCCTAACCACCATGCAGAGTTGATATAAAAACCACCACATCTTTCTCTTCCAGTGATGTGTCCAGCTGACCACTTAGCTCCCAGTCACAATCATTCACTAGGACAAGAACTCCAGGTCTCCTGCACAACAAACCACAAAACCAAAATATTAACATTGTTTAGCACTATAATATTACATACATATATATGCAATGCCAAATATTCAGTATAGGTAATCTTAATTAGTTTAAGCATAAACTAATGAGAAACCTGACTTAATCATTAAAGTAAGCTGTCTCTGAAGTTTGCAATAGTGCATATACATTAACTTATTCAGTGGGGTTAAGATTAAATTGATGAAACATACCTTTCCTCTATTCATAAACAAGCTAACTTGTTCCTATTACCAATGCTTAATTCAAATGTATTTAGATCATAAAACTTACACAGTATCTCCTTTCATGAACATCTCAGGCCTCTCCTTAATCAAGTTGGTCCGCACCCAAGAAAGCAAATCTTTCATGGTTAACTGAGAAAGTATGAAGAAAATGTTAGAGGAATGAAAGAATGTTCCAATGTATCATCATTAAAAAAATATATATTTATAGCTGTATATTGTACCTTGTCTTCTCCATTTTGCAGCTCAATATTTACATCATGAATCTTCTTAGAGTCACAAAGAAGTTCCAATCCCCCACTGTATGTTTCAGTAATTTTGTCAGATCACACAAAGACTCAAGGTTCTAATCTTATAGATAGATAATTCTATATTACGATGGATTCTAATAGGGTAGACATCCAAGCACCATGATTTACAATTGTAAGATGAATTTATATTGTACTCCATCAAATAACATTCTTAGCAAATATCACATTCTCTGACCTATCTCCAACACCACTGCCACATACCCACACACCCTCATCCACTCCCTAGAGTTTTCTTTCAATAATGTCCTAACTATTATTTTTGAATGTCATAATTGACATTAATAGATTGGAACCATGTGTGTTCTTTCAGTGTCTCGACCAATCTACACGATGTGAGGGGATGATCATCTATAAAGAAGGTGTCAACAGAAAGCTCTACCTAGTTCCAGAGAGAACAAGGTAAAACGCTTTGTCGACTCCATCTGATAAGCTGATCATTCCGCTGCACAAGGTGCACTATGTAGCCATGTCTAAAAGGTTGCATAGAATAAAAAGAACCCAGAACATGAAATGTTCCCTATGGCTTTAGTAACAGAAATTTGATAAAGGGGAACATCAGTTCAATATCTGGAATCACCTTTGTTTTTATCTTTGAAGATTTTTACTGTTCAGAAGGAACTTAAACTATGAGAATTTTTTTCCTGTTCCTATTATGATTTGTGTTTTTTTGTACCAAGAAGATGCATAAGCAATACTCCTCAGTCCTCATAAAGAGGGAGATATGAAGTTAATCCTAATACCATGTTTGGAAAAAATTAATTAATTAATTAATTAATTATACCTGAATGATCACTTCTATTAGATCCCTTTGTTACACAGCATAACAATTAGCCCCACTTTGAATTTTGCAGTTGTTTGTTTGATCAGAAATATCTTCCACAACTTTCCATTTTCTTGAATTATAACAGCTTTTCTGAGCATGCCTCTTTGAATTAACCAGTTATGCATGAGTAAACACCATCCAAATACTACAACATATGATCAACAGAATCCAAGAACGATGTGAATAAATAAAATGAAACTGTTGCAGCAGACGAAGAGCTAAAACTCCACGCAATGTTAATAATCACCCAAAAAACAGTTTTATAAATCTCAGAGAAAAGCATCACACTTTCGCCTAAAAAGATCAGTCTCCCCATTGAAAAACTCCTTTTCTTCATGAAGAAATAAAATTATAGTTTACTGAGAAACATAACAAGCAGTGACTTATGACATATACAACGTAGACGTACCCGAATTCAAGCGTCAGCTGCATGTTCAACAACGTTTCCTCAGAACCCCCAAAACCCTAAAGAGAGAAACAATCGAAAGAGGAGAGAGAATGAGAGAAGCCTTCAAATCAAACTCCAAAAGCCATCAACTTTAACTCCTACAAACTCCACTGCACAATAAAAAGTTCATTACCGAATCTTAGCCGTCCATATTTTTTAAGCTTAAACACTCTAATCCAACGGTTGAAGAGATAGAACGGTGTACAAATCAACGGTTAAGATCGAATGTCCCATTACCCAGAACATGACACGTGATCATATACCCAATTAGTTCCTCGATTTCTCGTTTCCGATTGAAATTTTGGAAACCCATCTATACTACAAGCAACTTGTGTCGAAAGTTTAAATCTTGACCAACTTTGTCTCTTCCAATTCCTTCAGATTTTGCAAGCGAGGTTTGGATTTCGTGCTTTTGTATATTTTTGTTGAGTTTTTGAAGCTATGGAGGCTTACAAGAGATGGGTGAGGCAGAACAAAGAGTTTGTGCACTCCTTGGAGTCTTTGGCCAATGTAAGGTTACCTTTTGGATTAACAATTTGACAATACTTTTTTTGTTAAATTAAATGTAATCATTCCGTTGTTACAACTTCATGAGCCAAAGTGAATTTGTAAGTTAGGTCATACTTTTGTGTTTTTGTTACTTCTCACTAATTGTGGCTTGGCAATTATAACTGCACACAAAAATTTGGGGGAAATGGTGATCCCGATATGAATTTCGTGGGTCTATGTATAATTAGGCCATGCTGTTGCATCTGGTGCTATTTTGTTGTGTTTTTTTCACCGATGATCGTGATTTGGTTGTTTCATTTGTAAAACTGAAAAAATTGGGTTTTTGTAATTATTAATGAAAATATATGTAGTGCAGTGGTGTTAGAAAATAAATGAAGCTGCCTGTTTTGCTGTGATTGTTGTTTTCTGTTTGTTCAAGTCTATGAAGGCATTGTGTTGAAGCATAGTTTGTGAATATTTTATTGAGGAGTTGAAAATGTGGACAGGGATTGACATGGCTTCTTCCGGAACGGTTTTCTGAATCAGAGATTGGACCAGAAGCAGGTTTTGTGAATTTTTATAACTTTTTGCTCCCTCTTTTGAGTTTCATTAGAAGCTTAGATGTCCAGTTATTTGTTCATGTTGATCTCGAAGATGATAACTAGCTAATAAAAATAAATTTACTTTTTAAAACTGTGTATCCCTAAACTTAGTTTACCTGTTGCAAATCCCTATTGCAAATTGCTGCTGTTAACTAACTAGATTCCTGTTGCAATTTCAAAAGACATGTTACTTTCTTCTAGTCTAGCTATAGTTTCCTTAAAATTAACAACTTATAATTACCTTCTCTATTTTTTTAATTATTTTTCTCCTACTATATTTGGCTATGATATAGAGATCGGTACCTTATTGAGAAGATATATGATTTCATGCAGTTACAACCATTCTGGGTATCATCACAGCTCTCAATGAACACATAATTGATACTGCTCCTAAGCAAAATATTTCAGGCTCTGTTGCGCCTTATTCATTTCCTTATACATTATGGTTATCTGCATTAAAGGATTTGGAAACATTAGTTGAAGTTGTGGCACAACATTACTATGGTGATGATAGGAAATGGAATTTCCTTGCTGTTACTGAAGCAACCAAGTAAGCAGAATAATGTAATTTAGCGTATGGCCCTTCTTAATATCCTCTGTCTATTGTTACATTTCTTATATATGTGGTCAGCGATCCATCTTTCTTATTATCTTGTGTCACTATGAATCAGGGTACTGGTTCGGTTATCTTTATTTCGTAAGAGTGGATACAAGATGCTGCTACAAGGAGGTGAAACACCTAATGTTGAGGAGCATTCAGATAATTTTACTTCACAACATGTAGGTTTAAACCCTGATGGTCATCATAGACCTAGTTATATGAAAAATAATCTTGGTGCAAACCCAATGAATCTTGAAGGAAGAGCACTATCTGCTTTAGTTAGATTTGGAGAAAAAGCCAAGGTGTCGGATCCAGTGAGGTTACACAGGGTTCAACACCAACAAGAAACTATGGAGCCTACAAGTAATTTGTTTATAAAAACATTCCTAGCATTAGGTAGCAGTGTAATTGATTGTAATGCATGAGATATTCAACTAATATTTGTTTCTTTCAGCTTCAAGAGTAGATAGAGCTACACTTTTCACCATATTGTCAGAAAGGGGTCTGCGTGGGGCTCTATTTTTTATTGGAGAGGTTCTATTTATAAGTAGACCACTTATTTATGTTTTATTTATTCGAAAATATGGTATTCGGTCATGGACCCCTTGGTTCGTTTCGCTGGCTATTGATTGCATAGGAAACAGTTTTCTTTCACTTGTTACATCATCAGTGGCTGGTGGGAAGGAGCAATTGTTTCATCTGTCTGCCTCAGAAAAGGACGAGGTTTGTGTTTCTCTAGACTGAAAAACCATACCACATAAGATGCACTGAGCTTAAGTAGTCTTCTGCATCAAATCTTGGCTGTTAATTTTGTGTTCCGAACTCTTGGATCCTTGTAATGTTCCACCCAGTAAAGAGCTAATGCTTAAAAAGTTTTGCTTCAGGCTAAACGACGAAAGCTGCTGTTTGTTCTTTACCTAATGAGAGATCCATTTTTCAGCAAGTATACTAGGTAGCAATGGTTTACATTTTGTTCTCATTTTTTGCCTTTCTTTCACATTTGTTACACCTTACGTTTTGCAATGTGCTACTTCTAAGTTGGAGAAAAAATGATACTAATTTTTTTATAATGTTTTAGGCAAAGGCTTGAAAGCACGGAGAAAACTTTGGAACCTATTCCTGTCATAGGTTTTCTTACAGGTGTGCTTCATACTTTGTTGTTTCCCTAGTTTACCTTTTATTCTCTTACTTGCTTATTATCTTCATTTCTGCTTGGTTGATTCGTATTTGATCTGTTTTCCTAATGTATGTTACAGCAAAACTTGTTGAGCTTATGATTGGAGCTCAAACACGATACACTTACATGTCAGGATCGTGATATAAAGTCCGGAACAAACACCTAATTGCCCTCCAAGATTTTGGAAAGATACATATTCTTACTCTTCTTCCATGCCATCTCCTGTTTCAGATCTTTCAAATGTTGAAGAGATATCAAACCAGCTACTGCTATGATTGAAAAATAACAAACCGTGCATGCTTGAACATTTCTTTTGCAAGACATTCCCAGACATAGAATGTGTTAGGCTGCAACCCATTTGTGGGACAAGTTGTTTGCAAGGATGATTTCACCATCAAAAACTCTGTATAAGCTGGAATATTTCTTTGGGAGATTTTGTTCTACTCCTATACACAATATAGGTTGGTGAGAGAGATTACACTTGTAGTTCTGAGCATCAATTGGCAAGTTAATCTGATTCTTGAACTTGGAAAACTGTATTATGTTCAAACTTGTTAAGTTTTAAGCTTATCTTCCATCAGCATCCATGTGTGGACAAATGTATTCTAAACTATGTTTTTTTTATCTCAAAAGAAGGTAAATGAATAACCATCTGAAGCAGCAATGCTGGCCAAATTATGTATTTTTCCTTATCAGCGTCAGCTTTTAACATCAGCTTCTAACATTCTTTCTCTTGTACATTTTAGTGTCTACCAATTCTTGTGCACCAAAATTACGTATCTTATGGTTCAAAGTTACTGTAAACTACTCAATGTCTTTGTAACATTATAGCTGTTTTGGTACGCAAAAAATTTCCGTTATACTGTTTAATACTTTCATATTTGATTGAGCAAAATGTCTTTGGTGTTACAGTGTCATGGCATTGTTCACAATTCTGTTGCATTCCTTTTCATAACAGTGGCAGGGACATACTTATTTTCATAAACTTTTAATATAATTTAAGTAACATTTCCCATTTCTATAAACATAAATTAATATTTATTTTTATTATTATTATTGATTATGTAATCATAATAATTTCAAGTAAAAAATATAGAACATAATTATAAAAAAAAAAATAAAGTCAATTAATATTAATTAGTAGTGGACATACCGATAATATTGAAGTGTCTACCCTAAATGCAAAATCTTAAAAAAAAAACTAATGCAAATGTTACACTTAATGCTTAAAAATATTATCTGTGTCTATTACTAATTAATACTAATTGACTTTGGTTTTTTTTATAATTATATCCTGTATTTTTTACTTGAAATTAACATGATTACATCATCAATAATAATAAAAATAAATACTAATTTTTATTTATAAATTCAACTTTTATGTTGTTGTAGGGTTTAATTTTTTATTTTCTTCATTCTTAAAAAAAATTAAACTAAACATTTTTACTTTATTATATTTTTATTTTTATTTTGTAAAAACTTATTTCTTTATCCATTAATAACTATTTTAAACATTAAATAATTTTTTTTAATGCATTCAAAATTAAAATTATTAATTATTAATTATTAATTATTAATTTATTATTATTATTTTACTTTTGAAATTGTGCTAGATAGGAAAATAAAAATAAAAGGGTGCTAGATATAGAAATAAAAACAAAAAAGTGCTAGATGGGGAAATAAAAGTGTCGACGTATATAAGATTTTAGAATATATTATTACATTCTCCTTCCTCCTTTATAAAAGAAAAAGACTTGAACTTCAACCTAATATTGGTAATGAGAATTACCAAAGCTTGAATTGTGACTTTATTTTGAGATATTTTTAGTCAATTGAAAAATATCCCCACATATGCCTAATTTTTTTTTTCATTGCATTTGAGGCAATTGCTTCCTGCACGCGATCAATTGTGACTGGCACCCGACATATTTTTAAAAATCCTACAATGCCCTTGTCTTCTTCACTTATGAAAACATTGAATGGTGAGGAAGAGGAAGTTCATGGATGTGTGAAGCTTTGCTTTGAGCTGCAAAAAAACCTCACAACTCACTTACGGATAAAAATATCTGCAAGTCACAACTCACTTACGGATAAAAATATCCGCAAGTCACAACTTACTTACGGATAAAAAAATTCGAAAGCCACTAATCACCTACGGATAAAAATATCCAGAATGCAGTAATGGGTAATGGGTTACGGATAAATTTATGCGGAATGCAATACAAAATTACGGATGAAAATATTCGTAGGCATGTCGTACCTTCGACTTCAGAAGCTCTGCCTGCGAAAATGAAGGTCACGGTGGTTGCAGAAGAATGGAGAAGAAGGTGGCTCACGGTGGTTGGACAACAAGGTTGCTCACAGTGGCTGGACAACACGGTGGCTCACGGTGGCTGCGGCACTGCTTCATGCACAATGGAATTGAAGAAGAGAAGAATAGGGTTGGTGCAGAAAATTAGGTGCATATCACAATTAAACTATTATGAAATTCATTAAGGGTAAATTTGTTTTTTACTAATAGGTGATTGGGTGCCAGTTAAAATGTGTTGGGTGCAGGGAGAATGTGCCTGCATTTGATTAACGGTTTGGCCCAACTAGCTTGAGTTAGCCCAATATGAAACCTTGCTTTAAAAATTGAATTCATTATATAGGGTGTTTCTTCCTACACCCCCCATCAACTTTTAAAAAGACTGTTTTATTTCTTTTAACGATTTTTAGATTATCTTTTTTCAGAAGCTTTTTCAGAATATATTTTTCTAGAATTCATGAAATGTATCCTAAGATAATATTTCCATATCATATATATTAAGTTCTTCTGAAATTAATTTTTCAAAATAACTTTTCCTTAACGTGTTTCAAAATGAGAACTCGATGGGATATTTGATTATTTCACCTATTTAATGGGACGTAAGAAGAATTTTGATGAGGTGCAGAAAAAACACATTTCATTATATGGTAATAAAAAATGTCGTTTTAGTTATAAATTTAACTATCGAAAAATAATCATAAAAACTGTTAATCGAAAGTGCTGATTGTTAATTAATTTTTGATAGAAAGATATTTTAATTCAGGAAAAAACATTTCATTTAAAAATATTCAAAGATGTTTCATATCTTAAACTATGAAATGAAATAAATGTGTAATATCAATTTCACATGCGTAGGGTGAAACTCTTACTTTATTGTGAAAGAAGGACCAACTATCATCCTTATTCAATTATTATACCAAACATAAAATGTCAAATGTTACATACATTTTTAGTTACACCTTTAATTATCTTTAAATATAATCATCTTTAATTATATTTAAACTAGGGTCCACACTTAAAGGAAGAAAATACATTTTCATAATTATTGATTGAAATTTAAAGAGATTTTAATGACTTCACATATGCCCACACACACACATATGGCATAGATTGGTCCATTAACAATTATAAATTCTTTGTTTTTACCATTATCAATTTAATGAGTCAAATCTACAGTTACGATATGAAGGCATGGAATTTAATAATAATTGATTCTGCATTCATCTGGGTTTAAAACAATGTATCAATGTTTAAGAAGATTAAATAAAAGCAGACAAAACAGAATTCAACTTCGCAAAGTAGTTTGATGAAGTGAAGAAGGAGCAAATTTTTTCTTTCCTACCTAATCTTAATATTAATATGGGTTTGCACCCTAAAAAGAACTATACAAGGCATAATAAATTAAAAATTTAAGTTAATATTAAAATAAATACAATAAGATTTCTTACGGGAATTTTCCAAAAAGAGTATATGCTAAATAAATAAATGAATTATTTAATTTGATATATTAAGATAGTAATTAAGTTTAAATATCACAACAAATAATTTATTTAAAGGTTAAATATGTTTCTCGTTCTTTTACTATAAGATATGAAATTGTTTTTTTTTTTTATTTTAAACTTTAAACTACCTGAATGTAAGAAAACTATTGGATTGTTTTTTTTTCTAGTTTAAACTTTAAACTACCTGATCAATATTTTTTTTTATTACGTAATAAGAATGTAAACTATATTATAATATTATAATATCCAAGTCAACGATAAATTAACATGTAATAATTTACCATTCTAGTACATAATAAAAATTTATTTATCACGGAAAAATGATTCATTCCAATATTTTTTTTATTATAAGTATAAAAAATCTAAAAACGAAAATCAATTTTGTATGAAAATAATGAGTAGAAAAACATATTTAACTTTTTATTTAATAAAAAATATTATGATGTAGCTTTATTGTGTGTATTTTTTTTGGAACATAGATAATTGTAAAGCCATTAGGGGTGGATAATAATATGCTTAGGTTGGGTGTATAAAAGTAGTTTAATGTAAAAGATGAAAGTGATTTGAATGAGATGAATATATGGAAAGGGATTAATGTCTTACCCTAATAAAATATAACCCTAATGAATAATAAAAAATAGTGGATTGTGTTGATGGTAAAATTACTTATTTCTAGGTGTCATACCCATTCATCACTCACCAATCACCATTCACCATTCACATCTCACCACTCTCCAACAAGCCTCATGGATGAAGCTAAGAAGGGCCCCCCAATCTCAAACAAATGAGAAAACCCCATTCTCATCCAATGGAATAGTTCTTCCCACCATTCACAATAAATAAACACCATCTACATTCAACCAAAACAAATCAAAATAAACAATGATGTCATTAGGAGTAGCCAAAAGTTGGTAGAATAATAAAGAATAAACAAACCATCACCAAAGTTATAAAAAAAAAAAAAAAAAAAACCCTCGAACAAAGGGAGAGAAAGAAAAAACGGAAGAAAAAGACCAAAACAAAAAAAACACCATCAAAAGAA
>Ga0123342_1001528_pt1 | contig 38915 bp, 11 predicted proteins | sample Turbeawhitnodule_FD_89960 | JGI IMG/M metagenome (GOLD analysis project Ga0123342, IMG submission 89960) | Root nodule microbial communities of legume samples collected from Mexico - Turtle bean Mexico white nodule | ecosystem: Host-associated > Plants > Roots > Nodule | place: Mexico: Nepantla...
AAAAAAAAAAAAAAACATATATATATATATATATATATATATATATATATATATATATATATATATATATATATATATATATATATAAAGAGAGAGAGAGAGAGTGCCAACAGGCACACAATAAATAATATAATCCTTTAAATGCCTGACGGCCCGAGCATGCATATGATTGACAGGTAGTCCAAGTTTGAAGATTAGATACAAATGCAAAAAGGACTGGGAAGACTAAAATAATTAATTCCCAAGACTACCTACAACATGAAAATGATGAGTATATTATCCTTGTCTTCTCTTCGACATTGTAAATTAAGATGACAAACAATGACTTGTTCAACTAAATACATCTTGTAATGTTTGAGAATCAAAACAAAAAAATTTATCATCATCTTTTTACATAGATATGTAAATCTGATTTAAACACAATATTCATCGCCTATTTACAACCGTCTGTATGTCTAACTCATAGTATTAAACACTGTAAGTACTAATTAATGCTTCCTAATTGTCATGCAGACACAGATATGCATAAAACCTCGTATATAGTATTTTAATATACTCATCATCCGATGTACTTATGCTTCATGGTTGTGCAATAGTGCATTGTCTGCTGTGTCTTCCGTATTAGTGGTCATTGGTCTTGTTTCATCGAAAAGAAGGTATGCCTCCAAATCGGAACAGGGTTTTGCTTGAACACTTTGTGAAAATTATACAAGCATTGACACAGTTTGATGATAAATCCAAATTACTAAGGTAGTGTTTGGACCAACTTATACAAGGCATCTCTTTTTAAAAGTAGAAGTTTGGCCAAACAAATTTAATAGGAGCTCTTACAAAAAGCAACCTTTTTAGTGAAGAAAACATAGTAAAAATCTTTCAAAAAAATCTAGTTTTAGGAGCTTTTGGCTTCAACGTCCCATTTTCCTTTAATTCAAATCTTAAAATCCAACACACACTATCCACTAAATTTTAACTTAGAAGTAACTCGTGCACACTTAATTAAGGAGTCAGAATATTGGAAGAATATTCAATAATATCTAGAATGTATAAAATAATACCTCATAATATCTTAAATGAACTTTAGTATTAGTTCCTATTTCCTAGGATTCCATTAAATTTTACATATTGGGCTAGGAAGGATTATGATCAAGTATTAACACAAATAAGGCCAAATGAAATTAAATATGAAAACTATAATAAAAGATCTAAATTGAGAATTAAGACCGTATAAACCTTCTCAAAATAACTTAATGAGACTTCAAAATTTTCATATGATGTCAAGCTTAACCTTGCATTTGGATAGGGAATTTCAAAATTATTGAGACACTCGAATATATTGAATTTGAATTGATTTCGTTTTAAATGGTTTCATTTTTCAAATGTTTTGTTTGGATAAAATATTCAAATTTATTGAATTTTAATTTAACTTGTTTGGATAAAGTATTTTAATTATCACCAAATTAAAAAAAAAATCAATATTGATGATCTTTTTTAGTTGATCTTGCTTGCGTTTATTTTTCGGTCAAAGTTCATTAAGATTGTTTTCAATTGACATTGACAAAGTTTTTTCTTGATATATGTCGGCTAAAGTTGTTTTTTGTTAATGGATTGAAGGAAGAAGTCAGGGCAACATTTAGAGCAATGAGAGCTCTACACAAGACCCTCAAGTACTTATCCTGAATATCTTATGTGAGTGTTTTTCTTAATGGATTGAAGGAAGAAGTCAGGGCAACATTTAGAGGTGCTGGGTAGATTCTTTACCAAAGATGATGAATTATGCTATGTGAAAAGATAATAGGAACTGGATATTAAAAACATGGAAATTTCAGGAAGGGATAAAGGGTTGCATTTAGAAGTTACCAATCATCCAAAACAACAATAAATAAATTTCACTCTAGGAAAGGAAACCAGGAGAAATCAACCCAAACAGAACGTTCGGGGATAGAATCTGCAATAGCCGGAACCAATGGTACTTTGGAAAGCCACGGAGGAGTTGAAGAGATACGTTGATGCAGAAATACAAAGGAACTCAACAAGAAAGGGATTTGCTGTAAAGGGTGATAAAATATAGCTTGAATCATTTATGTCAAAGAATTACTGGAGGAATGTAGATGATATGGCTGTTATTTTTGAGTTCAAAGGAAACACAAAGGAAATTTTAAAGAACTTTCTGTATATTAAAAAATGAGAAAAATAAACAATTGGTACTGAGTTTGTGCTTACAACAGGTAGATTGAAGCCATGACAAGAATAATTGGTCTTGTAGTTCCCAAGCTAGGTATTCAGAATTAAGAGCGCCAGTGTCACAATTATCTTCAGTGAGAAGATGTGGTGGAGTTTTAAGATGAACAAGACAAGCCTAAGGCCTTTGATAACTGGCAATTAGTTCAAGCCAAAGAAGAAAATTATCTCCATTGAAAATGCACGAGAAAAAGTGAGTGGCACAGAAGATGTTAAAGACAGGGAAGGTGGCGGAATGAGAGAAGCCATTGTGATTTCCTACGATCTGGACCATCTTGAGTTTAGAGAAACGAGAGAAATTTTAGACAACTTTCTGTTGATTGAAAAATGAGAAAAATAATACCGAGTTTGTGCTTACAGTATATATTCATAGTACAGGAAGCCTAACTACAGTCTAACAGTCAGTCAAAACTGTTATTGAGGATTTGAGACATTATTTACCTTCAGCTAACTGAATTACAGGTAATGAACTGCTGTGAAACTAACTCCAGTAGACCAATAAATGATATTTTCACATGCTAAATTTCATCTTGATGACAAAGTGAAACTTTGGGATGGGGAAGTGTTTTAGAGGGCACGGCCATTATCAGAAAGGGGAATGGGAACACGCACAAGTCAAGAGAAAGAGGGATTCAGTCAATAAGTCTTCTATTTTGCCTTAGTGTTCTTTCTTCATCTTTCTCCTTTGTTTTTTCCTTTGATTTTAATCAGTTAAATTCCTCATCAGAACTGTTCTCATAACAATGACACATAGTTAACTAAGTTGCAAAGTCCCTAAATTAGCAGCTTCATATTACATTAATTTTACACTCAATTAGGGTTAAGATAAGTTAATCAGAAACACACTTCATTATAAAAGAGGTAAATTGCATTTTCCAATTCACTCATTTGAAAAATAGAGGAATTGAATCACATACCTTATACCTAATTGCATCGTAAGTCCCATAAACGGCACCTGCATTCAACACACCCAATTTCAACATGCACAAGATTAACCGAAGAAGAAAGAGAAAGATGTGCCGTGCTTGGCTTAGTGAAAAGGAGGCAACCAAACAGAGAATAAGAGCTATTAACTCACCGACTGCGCCGCCAATAGCACCGCCCACGGCGGCTCCGGTCGCCACGCGAGTGAGGACGCTGTCTCTGGCCATTTCTTTGTTTCGTTTTTTGCTTAGCTTATTCTCTAGACAGAATTTGATTTTATTAACTTTAGTACTCCTTTTTTTTAAGATGAAAAATAAAAAATAATTTAAAAAGTTACTTTATTTATTTTTTAACTAATAAAAATACAGGCGAAAATCAACTTTACAGTATTCGTATTTTCTACCATATTATTATTTTTATTTTAATAAAGTTAAAAAGAATGTTTATATTAATTTAATTTTTAATATATGTATGTTTGTGTTACTACTCGTTATAACGCCTCTGACCTATATTTCACAAGTCCCACATTAGCACAGTGACCAAAATAAAACTCTAGAATAGAACTTAATAGAGACATTAAATAAATAAATTTTAATTATGAAGACTAAAAAATGTGAGATTTGTACAAATAAGTAAATAACCCATAATTTTAGAAGCAAACATTTCATAATTAGGAATTAGTATATTTTAGATATAAAGATTAACAATAAATAATGTACATGTACACATAGAGACAATTTATTGACTTGAGCATATAATTGATTTGAACATTCATGGTTAAACTTCATATTTAATGAAAGTTATCAAACTTAAGAGATAATGTAAACTAAAAGCTCTTTAGGCTCAATTCCAAGACTTATAAGAGTTTACTTCGTATGAAAAAAATATTTCAAAAATAAATTAGTCAAATTATTTAAAATAAAATATCAACTTGGTTGTAGACTCGGGAATTCATCAAGTTTGCTTCTGGTTCTACTGACTTTGCTCCAAAAACGAGTTTGCTTCCATGTTAACTCGGAAAGGGTGAGTAGAAATGCAAACTCGAACTATATATATTCAAAAAAATCTTTATTTGATTCAACACCCCAAAAATTACATAATGAGGTTACATGACATTTTTTTTGTTGGCTAAAACTTAAGAAAACATGCCACGATGACTGCAAAAACTAGTGAGATCGGATCAACGTTCCTGCTGCAAGGAACAGGCTAAATACAGCTGCACTCCCTAGAGTGGTCTGTCCAATATGCCTTATCTTGAGGAATCCAGGAACCTGCATGGTTTCAACATCAAATATGAGGAACTAAACAACAGAAGCTACATCAACTGAGAATACAAGCAATTGCATTTTCAAGATAACCAGACAAACACACACATATATACATACAGAGAGAGATAGCCAACACATACTCAATAGATAATATAATCCTTTAAATGCCTCACGGTTGGAGCATGCATATGACTGAGAAGTAGTTCAAGTTTGAATATTAGATACAAATGCAAAAAGGACTGAGGAGCCTAAAATAGTTAATTCGTAAGATACTTTCTAATATCATAATTGTATACACTCGACTACCCACAACATGGAAATGATGAGTATATTATCCTTGTCTTTTCTTCGACATTGTAAATTAAGATGACAATCAATGACTTGTTTAACTAAATACATCTTGTAATGTTTGAGAATCAAAACAAAAGGTTTTATCACCATCTTTTTACATAGATATGTAAATCTGATTAAAACACCATATTCATCACCTATTTACAACGGTCAGTATGTGTAACTCATAGTATTAGACACCGTAAGTACTAATTGATGCTTCCTAGTTGTCACGTAAACACAGATATGCCCAACCTTCTCAAAACAACTTATTAAGGCTTCAAGATGTTCATATGATGTCAAGCCTAACCTTGCATTTGGATAGGGAATTTCACATTTTTTTACACAGTCAGATACATTGAATTTCAATTGATCTTATTTTAACTGATTTTATTTTTCAAATGTTTTGTTTAGATAAGACAATTCTTATTTATTGAATTTTAATTTTCCTTGTTTGGATAAAGTATTTCAACTATCACCAAATTGTTGGCTGAAAAATTCCATCAGTTGGCACTAGCAAGAGACAATCCTAGTTAATGTTAGTTGAAAGTTTTCCTATTTAGCATTAGAAAAATAATCCTAACAATCTATTGACAAAAACTAACATTGGTTTCCATGATAAAAAATAATCATTGCAGATATCAACAAAACAATAACCACGACAGACAGACAATAAGAAAAATATAGTTCACATGTCAAAAAATAGCCTCCCCAACCCAACATTGATTAAGAAAACCCTAGGCTAATATTGGGTGCATAATAACATAGTAGTCTACAACAAAAGCACCAAAAAGATTCCTAACAATTTAAATAAAAAAAACTTATTGAAATCAATAAAAACGCTCTACTCCATATCAATTTAAAAAGTATCCCAACCAAAATCGAATTGAGGACAAAATATGAAGAGAAAACACAAGAATTTTAAAATATGAAAAAAATCAAATTCTCTAATTTTAAGTAATCCAATTACTCTCATGAAATTCTAAAATTTCATTTTCTTTTAAAATTACTTACCCAAACAGCATAACATTTTAAAATCTCTATAAAAATTAATTGCCCTTTTCAAATTACCAATCCAAACACTATACAAATAATACTAATAGGCATAAATAATTTTCAAATATAAGCAATTTGTTTCTTTATAAGAAAATCCCAAGACAGGATGAGTTTTATCTTTCAAGAAAGGTATATCACCTTATCATCTACACATTTTCCCTATGACAATGGGCCACACAACACCTGGCAAGGATACCAAGAGCAGTGTGAGCTCTACACAAGACCGTCCCCAAGTACTGATCCTGAATTTCTTATGGGAGTGTTTTTCTTAATGGATTGAAGGAAGAACTCAGGGCAACATTTAGAGGGGCAGGGTAGATTCTTTACCAAAGATGATGAATTTTGCTATGTGAAAAGATAACAGGAACTGCATATTAAAAACATGGAAATTTCAGGAAGGGATAAAGGGTTGCATTTAGAAGTTACTAATCATCCAAAACAACAATAAATAATTTTCACTCTAGGAAAGGAAACCAGGAGAAATCAACCCAAACAGAAGGTTCGGGGATAGAATCTGCAATAGCCAGCACAAATGGTAGTTGGGGAAGCCAAGGAGGAGTTGAAGAGATACGTTGATGCAAAAATACAAATGAACTCAAAAAGAAAGGGATTTGCTGCAAAGGGTGATAAAATATGGCTTGAATCATTTATGTCAAAAAATTAATGGAGGAATGTAGATGATATGGCTGCTATTTTTGGTTCAAAGAAAACAAAAGAAAATTTAAAGAACTTTCTGTATATTAAAAAACGAGAAAAATAAACAATTGGTACTGAGTTTGTGCTTACAACAGGTAGATTGAAGCCATGACAAGAATAACTGGTCTTGTTGTTCCCAAGCTAGGTATGCAGAATTAAGAGCACCCGTGTCACAATTATCTTCAATGAGAAGATGTGGTGGAGTTTTAGGATGAACAAGACAAGCCTAAGGCCTTTGATAACTGGCAATTTGTTAAAGCCAAAGAAGAAAATTATCTCCATTGAGTTTCTCAGAAAATACACGAGAAAAACTGAGTGGGACAGAAGAGGTTACAGACAGGGAAGGTGGCGGAATGAGAGAAGCCATAGTGATTTCCTACGATCTGGACTATGTTGATTTTAGAGACACGAGAGATTTTTAGACAACTTTCTGTTGATTGAAAAATAATAAAATTGGTACTGAGTTTGTGTTTATAGTATATATTTATAGTACATGAATCCTAACTACAGTCTAACAGTTGGTTAAAATTTGAGACATTATTTCCCTTCCGCTAACTGAATTACAGGTAATGAGCTGCTGTGAAACTAACTCTAGTAGACAAATAAATGATATTCTCACATGCTAAATTTCGTCTTGATGACAAAGTGAAACTTTGGAACGGCGAAGTGTTTTTGAGACAAAGGCCATTATTAGAAAGGGGAAATGGGGACACACACAAGTCAAGAGAAAGAGGGTTTCAGTCAATATGTCTTCCATTTTGCCCACATTCTGATTCAATTCTAGTAGAAGAACAAATAAAAGCCTAAATGTTCTTTCTTCATTTTTCTCATTTTTTTTTTCTTTGATCTTAATCAGTTAAATTCCTCATCAGAACTGTTCTCTTAATAATGACACTTAGTTAACTAAGTTGCAAAGTCCCTAAATTAGCAGCTTCATATTACATTCATTGTGCACTTAATTAGGGTTAAGATAAGTTAAAAAAATAATCAGAAACACACTCGATTTCCCAGTGAAATAGCTTTCGACTCCAATATGATTTCCTTCAAGCAAAACAAAGCAACCTTTTTTCCCCCAATTCTTCATTAATTAAAACCTTACCCATCATCCACATTGCGTTTTGAGACAGAATAGCCACCAATCAAATTATAAAAGAGGTCAATTGCATTTTCCAATTCACTCATTTGAAAAATAGAGGAATTGAATCACATACCTTATACCTAATTGCATCGTAAGTCCCATAAACGGCACCTGCATTCAACACACCCAATTTCAACATTCACAAGATTAAACGAAGAAGAAAGCGAAAGATGTGCCGTGCTTGGCTTAGTGAAAAGGAGGCAACCAAACAGAGGTTAACAGATATAATCTCACCGACTGCGCCGCCAATAGCACCGCCCACGGCGGCTCCGGTCGCCACGCGAGTGAGGACGCTGTCTCTAGCCATTTCTTTGTTTCGTTTTTTGCTTAGCTTATTCTTTAGAAACAATATTTGATTTTTCTTAACTTTAATACTCCATTTTTTAAGATGAAAAATAAAAAATAATTGAAAAAGAGTTATTTATTAATTTTAATTAGAAAAAAAAAAAAAAAACATGTGCAAATCAACATTACTGCGTTCGTGTTTTTCTACCGTATTATTTTATTTTAATAAAGTAAAAATGAGTTTTAATTTAATTTTTAAAATATGTATGTTTCTGTTACTATTAGGAGCCTTCCGTACGAAATCTAGGTTTACTTTAATAAATTTTCTTATTTTCAACTACCTAAATATTAGATTCGTATAGAAAAGCGATGAAATTTTGAATCTTAATGTATTAAATAACGAAAAACTAAATAATTTTTTATATCTAACTTTCCTTTGAAATAAATGTTTAAATATATAATTAATTATTTTATAAAACATAATCTAATTATTAATGAAAAATATTATCTAAATAAAATTATAAAATTACTTTTTATATTTTTTTATAATTTAATAATATTTTTTATTTTAATAATTATCTATAACATTATATAAAGATGATACATTATTTGATAACTTTATTTGATATCATGTTTTAATTGGATAATTTCATCCTATAATAATTAAAAAATAATTTATTTAATAAAATAAATAAGAGCATAACTTTTCTTTATTTTATTTTGAAACATAATTACATATTTTTTAATACTATTTAAAAAGATATATGTGTTATTGTTCTATTTTCAGTTAGTTAGTTATCCATAAAAATAATAAAATTATATATTAATGTAATAAAAATACTAGTTAAAATAAAAGTTTTAAAAATAATTAGCGAAATTAAATAAAATAAGTTCAGTGTTTTGTTAATATATATTTTATATTCTAATAAATAAATAACTAAAAGAAAAAAATTAGAATAGTAAATAAAAAAATTAATTAATTTAACTTTTGATAATTGATTTTAAAATATTTTTACTCTGAAATATAATTCTTTTATTTTTTAAAATGTTATAATATTTTTATATTTTAATTTTAATTTAACTTTATTTACATTTAAATTTTTTTCTTTTTAAATTAAATTATTTTTAATTCTTTTATAAATGATTTTCTAATACATTTATATATAATTAAATTTAATTTTATCACATGAATCAAAATTCACTGTAAACTTTTAAATCAATTTTCCTTTATTTGTTTTTTTTTCCAAACAACCTTAATGTGTTCAGAGTTTAGGGTTTCTCTCCTTTTCACTTCACCCCAATTAAAACAGGGACTCATTCTTTTAGTTTTAAAAATGCTTCAATTTTTATTATTTCTTTGGTATTCTCTGTTGACTTTTAAGAAAATTAATTAATGCTGATGATTATACTTGCATTTATAACTAACTACCATTTCGCACCGTGTAACAGCAAAACCCACTGAAACAACGTCGTTTTGTCCTTTTTACCCACAGTAATCTTTACTTATTTCCCACGTTTCAAAAACCGTGAGTTTTATCCGTGGACGATTCCACCCTCTTCTCTGTTCTTGTTCTTTCTATCCTCAAAATTTTTCTTCTTCTCTTCCCTTTTTTTTGAAGTTCTGGTATTTGTAGCAAATCGTGAATCACTGCATTCCATGCCCTAATTTACACTCTCCGGTTCCTTCCACAATGTCCAGCGACTCCTCCTTCGCGGACCACAAGCTCTGCGGTTTCCTCTGTGCGGTTCTCACAGTCAGTCACCGCGACTCTGATCCAGCCTTCGCCGACCGCTGCGAAGTCTTCAACGACGATGGCGAGGTCGGTTTCCGCTCCCAAACCGGTGTCGATTTGTTTCCGGTGCTGAATTCGTCGCAATGCGGCGGCGGAGGATCGAAAACCAAGAGGACGCACAGCGTCGGGATGGTGAACGGGAGCATGAGCGTGGTTCACCAGCTCCATGCTATGGTCACCCGCAAGTGCATGAGAATCGACGCACGCGTGGTGTGCGTCGAGGCGCCTAGGGTTGTGCTGCTGATTGACGTGTACCTTCCTATTAACGTGTGGAGTGGCTGGCAGTTCCCGCGGTCGGGGGCGGTTGCCGCCGCCGTTTTTCGTCATTTGAGGTTCGCATGTTCTCGCTTTGGAATTCCGTTGTATTGTGTTCCAGAAATTGTTACTTGTTAGGTGCAATTTGGTTGTTAGTAAGCTGTGTTAGAAAGAAACATGAACAATTTTGGTTTACTAAGCATAAGTAATGGTTTATAATATTGTAGTCATTTCATGTTTTGTATTGTTGTTGGTTGGCATTTGTTAGAGTATGTTGGGATTAAAATGTGCAATTATGATGTGGCGTGGTTTTTATGGTTTGAGCAAATTTACGTACTGATAACTTCGCAATTTGCTAGCTTAGAGAGATCTACATTAATAATTTTGGTGAATTCGCATACGTAATGGTTTGTTACATTGTAGTTAGGATTAATTACATATTTGGTTCCAAAACTTTCCCTTTTAGTCCCCGTACTTGAAAACGTCAGATTTAGTCCTTGTACATAATTTTTTAATCCCTATTAGTTCCCATTAAAGGGATAAAAAATTGATATCTGTAGGAATAAACGAGATTACAAATGATATCTGTATAAGCATATATGGGAACTAAAAAGACATTCAATAATATATTCTCCTTAACTCGGTCCATTTTATCATAAATGAACTTCATGACCGGATTGTCATATGAATCCACTATTGGTGGATAACAACCTATGGTGGTGAACAAATATGGCAGATGATGTGGTTGCATATGACTGCTATGTGTTAGAGATCTCACATTGATTAGAGATATAATCAAATATAATATATAAGTGAATGCAAACCTCACTGTACAAATTGATTTTTTGATGTTGAATTAGGGTTGAAGTCCACTTATAGGTTGAAGCTATTATGTGAGAGTGAGCATGACAAATAAATATAAATAGAAAAGAATCAAACGTGGAAACTCACATAAACCAAGAGAGAAATTTAACAGAAGTTGGATGGCATGTGTTGCCTCAATCAAGAGCCAGCGAATAGTGGCAAAGAAAATGCTTCTATCATCCATTCCTCTTAACTCCTCCTCATCATATTTCCATTACTACATCAACATTATTGTCATAGTGAGAATGCTCTGTTTTCTCGGAAAGCCCTTCTATTCCCTGAATGCACTGTTCGTGACCACACATTATTTTTTATTCTCTTCTGTTTAGGGTAGTAGTATTATATAATTTTTTAAATTTATAATTGAAAATTGAAATTGGGAAGCAATTTAAGGTAGCATTAGTTTAATTATATAATATGTTTTTTGTTATATGATTGAAAACTAAAATTAGGTAACAAGTATTGTATATGTTTTTTAATTTATAATTGAAAGTATAAACTGAAATTCATATTTTTAATTTTTTTCAACACTTTCCAATTGTTAGTATTTTATAGTATGTATGAGAGTGGATCAAACTCAACAGAGGCATTCTGAGTGCCTCCTCATCTATTAAATTAAAAGAAAGAACACTCTAGGAAATAGATTGTATATTGGATGAAAGCATGAGATAGATATTAATAGTAATGGTAGAAAAGTGAAATATAATTGTTGCTCAAAGATTGTGAGTGGGGAATATTTTGATTCAAGCATCATCTTACTGAAACAAGAGAAAATTTTGAACACTGTGCTTCTTTTTCAGAGAAATAAAAATCTTGACTAAAAAAATTGATGCAGAGGCTAAGGAAGCTTTATTGAAGAAAAGAAAGTTGAATATAATTGATGAAGACTAGGAATAAAGTGAGGGGGTTGAAGAGAGATAAGGTATGGTAGATTTTAAAGGAAAAGAAAGAGTTAGTAGTAGTAGGCGAGAGTTCACACAACTATAAATGAAATGATCAAAAGAGGCTACAAAGAAGAAGTTGATGCTCTAGTTGCTGAATTTTTTTTACACAAGTTTCATTCCATTCAATGTAATTAAAATCAAGCTTTTGCAAAAAAATGTTAGATGATGGGTGAATATGGAGTTGGCTATAGACCTCCATCTCATCATAATGTTAGGGAATCTTTTGAAACAAGCAGAGGAAAAAATTGATTTAATACTTCTAGAACTTAAGGACAAGGGAAGACAACATGTTGCACAATTATGTCTAGTGGGTGAATAGAGAAAAAAAGGCATTCTATTTTGTAACTTTTTGGTGAATAGTCCTAAGGGGACTGTGTTTTTTTATTCATTGGATACCTTAGACATTTAAAAAACAACAGATGAAGTATTTAAGATGTTGGATGATGTTGTGGAATTTGTTAGAGAGGAAAATGTAGTGCAAGTGGTTAATGATAATGCTGTGAATTTTAATCCAGCCGGGACTTGTTGATGCAAAAAAGGGAGCATTTGTATTGGACAAAAATGGAAGAAGGATCACCACTTCCATTTATGGTATAACAATGTTAATTAGCACATTGAAAGAGTTCAGAAAAGGAAGAGACTTCATAAGACCGGGTGTGACTAGATTTGCCATGGCTTATGTGACTCTAACTTGTCTTCATTGGGGTGGATTAAATTGGGGGAAACTTGGTGTAGTTTTTTTTTTTATTTGGAGTGCTCTGTTTTTTTTTTCTTTTTTTTATATGAAGTAAACTTTATGAGTTTACGAGTTGAGTCTACAGAACTTTCACGAGTTTACGTAGATTATCGAGTTTGACAACCTTGATTGTGATGATGTCATTAGAGGATTGGACATAGAAACTTAACATTTGTCTCTTTCTAGTTATTTAATTGCTACGACTTTTCAATTACCTTTGTAATTGTATGAACATATTTATTTGGTGGACTTTGGACTCATCATGCACTACTGAATGTAGTTATTTTACTATTGTGGAATTATTTTTTAACTATTTTGCTTAATTATGGTATTTAGCTATTGAATTAGTATGTGATTTATGGATATTAGTTTTTTTTTTCCATATGAAGTAACTCTCATGAGTTTACGTAACTCTTGAGTTTGATAACTTTGATAGAAGTTAATACCATCTCTATTAAACTCACCAGTTATACTCTTAGAATTTTGTAATAATAATTGAAGTTGACTATCTATTGCCTTTGTTTTCCTTGTGTAATATACTTTACATATGTCTTTGACATTCTTAGTTTGCTAACAGTTAAACGCTTATGCAGCTGTGATTGGGATGAGCGAAGTTCAATGCTTTCATATCCAGATTATTGTAGAAAGACTCATGGAGCAAATGAGAGTATTTGGAACCTTTCTGATTGTCATGTACTTTGTTGCAAGCTCCATTCCCATGTTAGCAGTTCTTCAAGAAAAAGGCTATTTGAACTTCATGAACTTTTCAAGACACTACCTGGCGTTGGAAAACAGCGGATGTTTAATAGCTCGAAAATAATTCCTATGGATCACTCATCCAGATCAGGCATCTGGGAAATATCTGATGATATTTTAACTAAAATTTTATCTTCCCTAGACCCAATGGACCTCACTAGGGTTTCTGAAACATGTCATCATCTAAGATCATTGGCTGCTTCAGTAATGCCTTGTACAAAGTTAAATCTGTTTCCTCATCAGCGGGCAGCAGTTGAGTGGATGTTGCATCGTGAGCGAAATGCTGAGCTTTTGCCACACCCTTTATATGCAGTTCTCTCAACTGAAGATGGCCTTAGTTTCCACGTAAATACTGTTTCTGGTGAAATTGTCACAGGGGAAGCTCCCACCATCAGGGATTTTCGGGGAGGAATGTTTTGTGATGAGCCTGGATTGGGTAAGACTGTAACAACTCTCTCTCTTATTATGAAGACACGAGGTACATTGGCAGATCCACCGGATGGGGCACAAGTTGTCTGGTGTAAACATAATGGTAATCAGAAATGTGGTTATTATGAGATCAGTGGTAATAACATAACTGGTTGTTCTACATTGGGTAAAAGGGATGTGAGCCAAGATATCAGTAGAACTAGTGATGACCATGATTATTCCTCCAAAAGAGCCAGAAGGTCAAATCCTAATCAGCAAATCACTAAACTTCAGGGTTCATGTTCCATGGAAGTGAAGAAATCACCTGTAAAGGCATGCTTTAAGGAATCTATGCATTCAAATCAGTACACTAGGAGTTTGAGCCGGATAAAGAAAAATCTATGCTTCACATATGAAGATGAAGCTATGATTTCCAAGGAAAGAGAAATTGGTGAAGGATTAATTGAAGCAAAGCATGCATCAGATGTTACACCTCATGTATCTCAAAAGAAGCTGCCTGGGAAGCCTGAAGGTGATCTTTTTGAGTACAGTGATACATGGATTCAGTGTGATGCTTGTCACAAGTGGCGAAAGCTTGCAGACAATAGTATGGCTAGTTCTAGTGCAGCGTGGTTTTGTAGTATGAACACTGACCCTCTTTATGAAAGTTGTAGTGTCCCTGAACAACATTTTCATAATACCTCAAAGATAACACACTTGCCAGGGTTTCACTTAAAAGGAACTCATGGCGGTGAGAGACAAAATGTTTCTTTTTTCATTAGTGTGCTCAAGGAGCACCACTCATTGATAAATTCTCAGACAAGGAGAGCCCTAACGTGGTTGGCTAAAATTTCAACAGACAAGCTTGCAGGAATGGAAACAAATGGAATAAGAGGTCCCTTTTTAAACACGTGTACTGCATCTAGTAGACATTTTAATGCGTTCCACAAAGTATTTCAAGCATTTGGCCTCTTAAAGAGAGTAGATAAAGGTGTGTGCAAGTGGTTCTATCCTCAACATCTCAACAATTTGACTTTTGATGTGACTGCCCTTGGCATGGCACTCCGTGAGCCTATAGATTTTGTTAGGTTATACTTGTCAAGAGCTACCCTCGTAGTTGTTCCTGCAAACTTGGTTGATCATTGGAAAACACAAATAGAAAAGCATGTGAGGCCTGGTCAATTGCGGATTTATGTTTGGACTGATCACCGGAAGCCATCTTTGCATTGTCTTGCATGGGATTACGATGTTGTCTTAACCACTTTTAGTCGTTTGAGTGCAGAGTGGGGCCCTCGTAAGAAGAGTGTTTTGATGCAAGTGCATTGGTTTAGAGTAATTTTAGATGAGGGGCACACTCTTGGGTCTAGCCTGAACTTAACAAACAAGTTGCAAATGGCTATTTCATTGATAGCTTCTAATCGATGGATACTAACAGGAACTCCTACACCGAACACTCCTAACAGCCAACTTCCTCATCTGCAACCATTGCTAAGGTTCCTTCATGAAGAGTCTTATGGACTGAATCAAAAGTCATGGGAAGCTGGTGTGCTTAGGCCATTTGAAGCAGAAATGGAGGAAGGAAGGTCTCGTCTGTTACATCTACTTCACAAATGCATGATTAGTGCTAGAAAGGCAGATTTACAAAGCATTCCACCATGCATCAAGAAAATTGTTTATCTGGATTTTAATGAGGAGCATGCTAGAAGTTACAATGAATTGGTAATCACAGTACGGCGTAATATATTGATGGCTGATTGGAATGATCCCTCACATGTTGAGAGTCTACTGAATCCAAAACAGTGGAAGTTTCGCAGGGCAACTATAAAAAATGTCAGGCTTTCATGCTGTGTTGCTGGACATATTAAAGTTACACATGCTGGAGAAGATATTCAAGAAACAATGGATATATTAGTACAAAGTGGTCTGGATCCTACTTCTGGAGAGTATTCCTCCATAAGATGTAATCTCTTGTATGGTGGTCATTGTGTCAGGTAGTACCTAGGTTTTGTTCTTTCTTGTAGTCTTTTTCTTTGTCTGCCTGTTGCTGCTTATTAAACTTTTACTTTCTAAATAAATTGTGAAGGTGCAAGGAATGGTGCCGCCTTCCGGTCATTACACCATGTTGGCATCTGTTGTGCCTTGATTGTGTTTCTATAGACCACACAAAGTGTACTTATCCTGGCTGCAGTAAATTATATGAGATGCAAAGTAGACTTCCCCGACCTGAAAATCCTAATCCGAAGTGGCCAGTACCCAAAGATCTTATTGAGCTACAACCTTCATATAAGCAGGCATGGTTTATGAAGAGCTCAGTTGGCAATTCACATTTTTCCTTCCATACTCCGATTTTACAAAGCTAATATGCAATGATGATTGTTGAATCCAGGATAATTGGGATCCGGATTGGCAATCTACATCTAGTACTAAAGTCTCCTATCTTGTCCAGAAGTTGAAAGCTTTGCAAGGAACCAATGAAGAGACCAGCTTCAGTAGCAATGATGAGATGCCCATTGAGAATAGTTTCTCTCTGCATAGAGATGATAAATCAGCATTTCAGAAATGTTCGAAGAGCAGCACAAAGACCAATTTCAACCTCGAGAAAGTTCTGATATTTTCTCAATTTCTTGAGCATATACATGTCATTGAACAGCAGGTGCATTTTTGTGTGTGATCTTTTGTGAAGTGTATCTATTTTACTTTTTTGGTATTTGTGGATGCTTCTGCAAATGATCTAACTATTAAATCGGATTTGTTTCTGGTTGGCAGTTGACTATTGCTGGTATCAAATATACTGGAATGTATAGCCCAATGCATTCCAGCAACAAGGTATAATGTTGGAATTCTCGATTGTTTTTTCTGAAAATTTTAATTTACTTTTGGTTTCTGACCTTTGGTTAATTACCTTTTCCTTTTTCAGAAGAAGTCTTTAGCTGTGTTCCAACATGATTCAAGTTGTATGGCGCTCCTGATGGATGGAAGTGCTGCATTGGGTCTTGACTTGAGTTTTGTTACGCATGTATTTCTAATGGAGCCAATTTGGGACAGAAGGTTAATACATCAGACTATTATAATTTGTGAACAAGAATATAAAATGAATTGATATTAAGAGATTTTAAATTTTGCATAATGTTATTTTCTTCTAAAGTCATGAGCATGGTAAAATTGTGAGTTTTTTTTGCGATAAATTGTCATTTAAAATTGTGGTTTAGGGTGTGGCCAATTTACAGAATTTGTCAATACTGAATTGTTCTGTTTTTGCATTCAACATGCAAACTGTAACCATGGTGTTGCATAAAGTGATTGACATTGAATCTTTTGGTTTATCAATCTGCTGGATCCTTCTACTTTGACTCAAATTGGAATGTTTATCCAATTTAATTATCATCTGACTTGATCAATATCTTGTCAGTATGGAGGAGCAAGTAATTAGTCGTGCTCACCGTATGGGTGCTTCTCGTCCTATTCACGTGGAAACACTAGCAATGCGTGGTACAATTGAAGAGCAAATGCTAGGCTTTTTACAGGTGAATCTCTATAAGTTGTACTTGGCACGCCATTTTATTTAAGTTCAATACCTTAACATTAGATGATAGGTCTTTCTGAATGCCTTGTTTGTTTATGTTGTCCTTCATTTATGTCACTGAAAATTTTCTACTCAGTTGCTTTTGTTTAGATTTTATTATTATTGAAAGGATTGCTTGTCATTGTGTATCTTGTACACATGTGAGTGTACTCTGATTTATAATGGTGAATATATATAGTAATGAGGAACAAATTCAATAACTAATAATGAGAAGCATTTTCTATGATATTTCCTTATTTGATGTAACCAAATCATATCTTTAACATTCCCTCTCAAGTTGTAACATGTGTTTCATATGAGACAAACTTGTTACAAATATCATCAACATGAGACTAGTTGAGAGACTTATTAAACACATAAGCCAGTTGGTTGCTGGAGCTGGCAAAGTCAAGCTTCATGCATCAATTTGGGGCAGGTGTGTGAAGATCACATGCTAAGGGGAGCTGGTGGCACATGGCAGCAGTTGGCCATTTGTCGAGCAGCGTAATGGTTGCTAGAGAAAGGTCAACTTCCATCATAGGATTGCATTAGAGGTCAGAGGATGCAACAGCTGTTCAAGAGCAAAAAATGCTTAGAGGGAGAGCATGGTGGCTGTTAAATAGCAAAAATATTCAGAGGAGGTGGCGGTTGTTGGAGAGCAAAAGTTGCTCGGAGGATGTGGTGACTGCAGAAGACCAAAAATGGTCCGAGGGTGAGATGGTTTCCAAAGAGTAGAAGTGCTCAGAGCACATGGTGGCTGCCAGAGAACAAAGTATGCTTAAAGGGCAGGGCATGTTGGCTTCTGGAAAGCAAAAATGTCGCAGCAGCGGGTATTGTTTACCCGAGAGAGAAAGTCAAAGTGGCAGAGTCAGGGACATTGCCTCTAGGAAAAAAGTCATTGCTTAACAATGGATTAGTGACTAAAATGGTCTCGGATGATACCATATTGAAAAGATTGCTTATCATTGTGTATCTTGTACTCGTGTGAGTACTGTTATTTATAATGATGAGATACAATAGTAAGGAACAAAATGAATAAGTAATGTTAGAAAACATTTTCTAAGATATTTCCCTACTTTATGTGATCAAACCATATCATATTTTCCTATTTAACGTTATTACATCATATCTTCAGCAATTATTGTTATTCATGTTTCAATTTGTTGATGTTTAACTAGGAAGCTGATAAATGTAGAAGAACGCCAATTAAGGATGTTGCCGAATCTGAAGATGATGGTGGGGGACGAGGATATAAATCATTGCATGATTTTGCGGAAAGCAGTTATCTATTGAAACTTAGATCTGTGTATACTAATTCAGAAAGTCCAGAAGGTTCGTTCATAGTGTTTTCCCTTAGATCTGTTAGGAAATATGGATTCAGCAGAAAGATGAGTGATATTGCATTTGAAAAATTTAATGAAAATTTTTTTATGACATCTGTTTCTTAACTGTTTGTTTGAAATTTTGAAAGGAAACAAATTCGGCAAAACTAACTAATGTGATGGTTAAGGTTTGTAAGTTACCAGCTAAAAACTTACAAGAAAACTCATTAAAAATGTTTGGTAAAATTAATTATTGAAGTGCTGGTAAATGGAAAGTAACATGACATGTTATGTGATGACTTTTTCATGTATTCTATTTTGTTTTATAGACAAGAACAGGTTATTATCATTTTAGATTAGCCCAATGGCGTCATGTTATTCATTTAGCATATCTTAATTAGTAGGATAAAGTTTTTGTTGTTGGTTTTTAGACAGAATATTTTCTTTGGAGTTAATCTAATGGTGTAATAGTTAAAATAAGTATTATATGAAAAAATAACCCAAGAATTAGTAAAAAGAGAATATGTAATAATTAAAATAATAACTAAAAAATAGTTACATGTGAACAATTAAGAGACCCAGGGTAAAAAGTAAGTATATTAAACTAGTAAAGATATAAGTGTAAGGAAAAAATAGCTGCAGGTTTATGTAAATTATAAGCTAGTTGAAGTAGTTTAGGCTAGCTATAAGCTTGTATGGGAAACTAGTTTACCAGATATAATCCATTAACTTACAAGTTGTATTGGAAGAACCAAATGATACTTGCATTGCTCACTTAGGGTAGATTAGGACTTCTAGAAGAGAGAAGTATAAAAAACAAATAACTTAACTTTTCTATAAATTAAAATTTGCTTATGTATTATCTAATTCGCAGAATCTGTTTCATATAGTTTATATAAATTTTTAATTTTAACTTGCATAAGTTAATTTTAACTTATGAACAAGTCAATCTTTTTCTTCATATTTTTTTCTCGTAGAAGTTTTTCTGGATAAGCTTGTCCAAATATACTCTTTAAGTTAAATGAAATATTGTATGTCCCAGCTCTGTAACCTCCATGTTGAAACTTATGGTGCCCTGACCTATAAATAGGATACCCTCTGCTTTCCCTCACCAAATTGTATGGTTTTTTAAACTGCATTTAAGATATGTACTTTACATTTAAATGAAATCTCCTCTTACTTTTTTATATTAACTTTATTAATTTTGTATAAAGATTTAATTAGAATGTATTAGTTACACTGTCTTCCAATATGAATTGCCACATGATTTCTAATTGGTTACGTTCTTATGTTAATATATATTTTTCTGTTTCTACTGCAGGTGTTTTGATTGATCAACATCAAGCAAGTACTAACTAATTTACTTAGAGCAGGTTCTGTGGACATTTGCTCCCGAATATGTTTCACTTTCTGGATATAGTCTTAGAATGAAATATGGCTCATGCATTCAAGCGTGGAAAATATCTTTTTTGTATAAAATATCATGGAGCTCTTCTCAGCGTCACTTCTGTTTACCACTGATTAATGAAATACTGGACTGGTTATTCTTTCGTAGAGGATTGAGTCCAGTTGATTTGATGTGATATAGTAGGCAGTTTGGAGTCAAGAATTTGAATTTAAATTGACCGTTTTGGGTTATTGGAAAATGAAATGTTCGTCCTCACAGTTGGCCTCAACAATGTCATATTATATGAATGCTTTTATGGCTATATCCATTTCATTCTATGCAGGTGATATTGTAATTATTAGTGAATAGATAATTCAAGATACATTAGCAATAGTTGACGGCAAAAGGGTTTCCTTTCATCTTATTTTATGTTATCTTGAGTTTTTAATCGATTTGCTTTATATGTATTGAGCTGTTCTGTGACTGAGTCTATTGTCCGCAGTGTCTAGGTGATTCCTAATAAGTCTTTCTGCACTACTCGATTCTAGGGTTGTGAAGTGTTTGAGTTTGTGGCTGAGTTTATTGTTCGCGATATCTAGGTGATACTTAATAAGCTTTTTCGTACTCCTCGACTCAGGGTTGGGGGATGTGAATCGTTTGAATTGATGTCTGAGCTAATCACCTTGATCACACGTAAGATGATGCAAGGATGAGCATGTGTATCTCGCATCAAGGGGAATAACAATGAGAATTGCAGAGTCAACATAATTGCAAATATCTTCAGTGATATTATGTATTAATGGAGAATTATCGCGTTACCCTTTATAAACCGATATGATTTATGTAGTGATATATATCAATCAATGATTTCCTTGATATCGGTGGATGATTTCTTTTGATATCAATTAATAATTTCCTAGGGTAATCAAAATTAATGATCAATAATAAACAATAAAAAGGATGTACCCAAACCACAATGAGGGGCCGATACACCTTTGTGAATAATAGGATTAATAGAATAAAATATAGTAAATAAAGGTTGAAAATACAAACAAGGTTGATTTCTTGAGACGTGAGTGATCACTGTCGGTAAGGACTTACTAAGCCATGTACATGCTCGATATTCATGAGTGCTCTTTAGATCTTGTTGAGATCTCATGCAAGTGACTCCACTTGACACTCATATAAGTGATTTTATCAAGTGTATGCTGTAAATAATACATCAACGATAAGGGATATGAAAGTCATTAAAAACTTTGTTAGTCGTTAAAACTCTTATATCTCAGAATTTTAACCACAAATTTTACCTTCTCAATAATGCAATATGTAGCACTTTCACACACCACATAAATGAACAAATTTAATATTAAATCAATTCCAGTGTTAGAAGAACTAACAAGTGACTTGTTTTACTCATATGAACATTATTCATGGGATCTCCAATCACAAAGGTTGTGTTTCCATCACTTGTTTGTTTGCAAGTGGCTTAAGTCTCATTCTCCTCGATGTTTCTAAAATTAGTTTTCTCCATAGGATTTTGTCAGAGGATCTGTCAAATTCTGTTTTGATTTGACATAGTAAATGAAAATCATTCAAATATTTAACAACGACTTTACCAAAGTATGTCTCAATTGTATATGTTTGTTCTTTCCATTATAAGTTTTATTTTTAACTATAACTATTGTCAATTGGCAATTGCAATGCATTGATACAGACAGGGTTGGTTTCATTCCTAATGGAATGTTTGCTAAGAAGATTTTCAATATCAGCCATTTTGAGAGCAACAAACTCAGATTCCAATGTTGATATAACAATAATTGTTTGCTTGGTTGATTTGCATGTAACTCCCCCAAGTGTAAACACATAACCACTAGTAGATTTTGTCTCGTCCGAACCAAAGATCCAATTAGCATCACTCTATCCTTCTAGCACAACGGGAAATCCACTATATTCAATGTAATAATCAATTGTACATCTTAAGTATTTCATGAGTCTTGCAAGTGCATCTCAATGATCCTGACTAGGACATTGAGTGTACATACTCAATCTACTTATCACATAAGCAATGTCTGGTATAGAAAAACTCATTAAATTCAATAAGTTCTCTATTATCTGAGTATATTGAGTTTGAGAAATAGACCCCCCTCTGTTCTTCTTTAATTTAGAGTTAGCATCATAAGGAGTGTTTACTAACTTAAAGTTATAGTAACCAAACTTTTTAAGAAATTTTTCAATGTATTATTCTTAGGATAGTAATATACTATTTTCCTTCCTTATGACTCTAACTCTTAAAATCACACTTCCTTCACCCATATCTTTCATCTCAAACTTAGATCTAAGAAAAAAATTATTTTAAAAAAAACATTGCATGTATCAATATGGATATATTAGTTTTATTTGACGACGATTTTACAAAATTATTTCTACTACAGAATCAATGCAATCATAATTTGTTAAAACATCATCATTTGCTCATTTCAGTTCAACCTTGATTATTCAAACTCAAACTAATATATATATATATATATATATATATATATATATAAAAAATTATAGGAAGTAACTTTACTCATTTAAATCATATTCAAAACTCAATTTAAGAAACTCTATACCTTAACATGCATAATCTAGCCACTATATCAACTTCTCAATAAGAGTATTAGATTCAAAGCAATTCTTATTAACCAAAAACTAAAATAACATTCTTATTCAAAACGTAATTCCCGCATAGAAATCAAGATATCGTGAACAAGTCACTTTCATAACCAGATCATCTATCTTAAGGTTCTATAAAAAGCATAAATAGCTTTCCTTACTTGTAATTCCTTGTTCTAAAGAAAGTTTCAACTCAAAGAATAACTCAAAATGTAGATATCTAGAGCAAAGTGTTCAAACATAACAAAAATTCACTATAAGATTAACCAAATTGAGATGATCATTTTTCTCAATTAAGCTCATTAAGATTGATTACAAATTCAAAAAAGAAAGGAAAAAGATGAAGAATATTCAAAATAAATAAGAACTTACCATATTTAAATATATGATTGGTTAAAAGTAATATTTAATTATTGATATATGATTGGTTAAAAGTAATATTTAATTATTGATTCTTAAATAGAAGAGATTTGGAGGAATGAAATTATAAAAAAAATTAAAAGAAGATTTTAGAGAGACGGAAGTTTAAATATAAAATTGAGCGAGAAAAGTGAGATGTGAGATTTTAGAATTATAAGCATAATTTTTCTTAACTAAATCACATTTTCTCAATAAAATCATCGTGACTGATTCCATTGAACATATGGCTATAAAATATTTAAGAAATAACATGGACAATTTAATTTTACCCTTTATTTTCAAACAGAAACATAAATTATCTCAATATTTAACAGAAGTGTCTCTTTATCTCTTTTGTTGTGTAATATTTTATATTTTATAATAATAAAATTCAATCTCAATGGCATTTGCTTAGGACTTCTGTAATCACAACGTAAGAATGAAACATCAATACCAAGTACAATTTAGTACTCCATTAGTATTAATTTATCATGTTTCACCCCATCCCACATGGTTCACTAGTGCAGAGAGACTAAACAAGAGCGGTTAATATAAATAGTCGTAATTGTAAATCAAAGCGCTTGATTTACGAGTGCAACTTTACTTGTCGTACTTGTAAACCAAATACGAGTGCGACTGTTCCCTGTAGTCGTATTTGTAAATAAATTTAATTTAAAAAATGTCATCACGTTTTTCGAGTGCATCTGTTTTCCACCCTTCAATAACCTTTCTGATGGTTTTTTCACATAACTATGAAATTGGTGGTTTTTTTCGCATAACTATGAAATTTACATGAAAACTTTGAATTTTAAGATGGTTTGAGCAATATCACACACATGGGTTCTGAAAGATAACTCCTTTTGCACCTATATCATGCTTAACAATAGTTTTGAATAAAAAGTTGAAGTAATAAATAAACTTAAATCACACTATATAACGTGGTCATTAACATTTTGATTGAGACACCACATGCTATGCTATGATTGCACAACATCCAAAGAAAGACAACTCATTTTAACTTTACCATTTATAGTTGTTTCAACTTGCAAAGGCTTGTGGGGTTCTTGCATTTATTTTATTGGTCTTACTAACTTTCTCACAAGATAAGGAGTGTCCTCTCTCAATTTTTTCTAGCAAATTTGGACTTTTCAATTGGATTTGAAAGGAACGACACTCCACTTGATTTGAGTTCAATGGATTTGAATTTAAATTAGTAGTTGTATTTAAATAAATTAAAATAACATTTTAAAAAAAAATTTTATTTTTCACATACACATTTTAATTTATATATATATATATATATATATATATATATACATAAATTAAATTACATTATTTAAAAGTCTATTTAGACATGTTTGAACGAGTTTCTTCTTTAAAAGCTTTTAAAATAAAGAAAATATGGAAAAGAAAATTAAAAATTAACTTATCCAAGAATTGATTTGAAATAACTTTGTTATATAAATTTTAAATTTTTTATCCTTAACTTATATCACTACCAAAAAATCATTAAATAGAAACAATTTTAGAAATAAATAATAATTAATTATTATAAATTATTTATTAATAATAAAAATTAATTTAGATATAAATAATTTTTTTAATTTCTAAAATAATATCTAATTTAATCAATATAATAATTAATTATGTTTATCTTTAAAATAAACTTTTATTTAATGATTTTCTGGTAGTAGTGTAGGTAAAAATTCTTATTTAATGATTTTTAGAAATTTGTATGGATAAATCTAAAAAATTGTTCTTCACATTTCTATGGAGTTTGTGTCCAGGTTCTTGATTTCACTAGAATGGCACATGGGACCAAAGGGTCTAAATCAAATTTGAATGATCCACACCAAACTTTGGCAAATATCAAAGTGACAAAGCAAATCATTAATGCCCTAGATTGAGACCTTACACCTACATTCACCCTTCATCACTACTATATATGAACACATTACTCATTCTGTTATGCACTCCAACCCTAATCATGGCTTCCTTTTTATCCTTTCTGGTGTTACTTCTTGCTGCTCTTATCCTCATTCCTCAAGGTTTGGCCACTTATTACAAACCCATTAAGAAGCATCCTATTTACAAGCCTCCAGTCTATAAGCATCCTATTTACAAGCCACCAGTTTACAAGCATAAACCACCATATTACAAGCCACCATACAAAAAGCCACCATACAAGAAGCACCCTCCAGTGGAGGAGAACAACAACCATGCCTAAACCATCTCTTATCTTATTGCTGATTGAATAAGAGAGGATCTCTTCTCTGTGTTTTCTTGCATTCTCATCATCTTTACAGCTTCCTAGCATTGAATCACTATTCTTTGCTCTTGCACTTCAATGCTGTGTGTTATTTAATGTTGTGGCAGCATGCATGTGTCTCTGTGAATGTAAACCAAATCATAAGAGATCATATGTATGCTTCTTAATTGTATTACAAATTATCAATAAAAGACTTTTGTGGTTTCAGATTCTGCTGGCTGTTCTTCATTCATTTACCATTTATGATTAAGCTCAATTATGGTTAAAGATAGGTCCTATATTTTGCTACAAAACTTTTTGAAATCAGTTTTATACTGTGAATTCGGTGCATGGAATGAAAGTGTAACTAGAGACAGAAAGAGTGGTTATGAGATTTCTGTTCACTCTCCACTCACTTAAAATGATGAAAAAACACTTATTGAATTAATATCTATGGCATAATTTCAATTATGTGTTGTCATAATAATAGTAATGCCTAACATGAAAACTTTTATAAAAAAAAAAAAAAAATTTCAATTACATATTCATTAATAAAAATTACTAGTTACCAGTTAATTTAGACAAAAATTACATATCAATTACTAGTAACTAAAATCTTGATAACTAATTTATATAATAATTTAGAATGTAATTTATAAATTTTATTAATAATAGAAACTATCTTATATATCAATAATTCTTTCTAGAGTAGTATCTAATTATTTTTGTCTTTAAAATTAGATTTAATTTAATGATTTTCTTATAGTGTAAAAAATGATAACAGAGTGACAAATCCTATTTTCCAATAAGGCGTATATGTTTAAATGATTGGATTTTAGGGAGACAAAACTATGAAAGTGAAGTTCTTCCGATGAAGGAAAAAAAGAGTGAAAAGTGATGGGAAATAAAGCAAAAATTTATTAAAGTTTATTAGTAATGTGATAGATGTGATTGTTAAACAAAAATTAATTAATGAAATTATAAGATTATACTTTGATCTATGATTAAGTATTTATATATGTAGAAAGAAAATATACAAATGATGATATTATGGATACATGCAAAATTGATATAAATAAATTTTGATAAAATTAAATAAAATTTGAATAATAATAATTGTAAAAAATTTAATCAAAATTATAAATTTTGTAAAATTTAATGAAATAAACCGAAATTGGTATAAAAAAAAATCCGCATACAATAAATATTAAAATAAAATGAAGGATGATAAAAATAACTACCAATTATTTAATATTGTAATATATAAATATATATAAATTAAAATTCAAATAAAATTATTAGTCTTTATATTATTATTATTATTATTATTATTATTATTTTATGAATTATTTTTATCACTATTATTATTCTATAATTTTATTAATATTATTATTTTTATATCTATTTTTCTTATTATAATTAATACTATTATTTATTATTATTATATAAATTTATTTATTTATTATTATAAACAATTATATTTATTCTTATTATTTTATAATTTTATTTTTATCGTAAGTATTATTTTTAACTATAGTGATTTGAATAAAAATACGTCTCCACTCGAATATCGAAAGGGCTAGGTAAGATATAAGAGCCGCTAAAGGCATAACACTTAAAACCGAGTAAGGTGAAAATCAGTAGCTTTTGCCTTTTCCATAGACAAGACAAAACAAAACATAATCGGTTATAAAACATAAAACATAATCCGTTATAAAACAAAGCAAAAACCTGTGAATGTTTATGCGAGTCTTTCACTACCATAGGAAACTAATTTCCTAATTTTGTTCTTCACAAATCGAGGAGAATTGTTAGGCCTCCCATTGGTAAAGAGAAAAAAAAGGACTACAGAATACTTGAAGGCACCTTCTTCATATTTTCTTTTTACTCAATTTTCCTCTCTAATTCTTTGGGCTAGTTGCTGAATCATTGAGGATCTACTTAGCACAAACATTATCAAATATTTTGACATGTAAAATTTCTAAAATATAGAACATGAAGATACGAATCTAAATATTATAACATTATGAGTTATATAATTTGACAATCAATATGTAAAAGAACAATATAACTGAACTTTTTTCTTTGTGATAGAAAGATATTTTCTATGACTGGTTCAAAAGGATTTGTTCTTTATTTCTATAATTATAATAAAAACTTATACAATAAATTTGAATTTTTAGAAAATCATTGTAGTTGTCATTTTTAGAAGTATGTTGAAATTGTATTAGAATTGTACCCAACAAATTTTGTTGAATTAAACACTTCATTGATACATGTAGTACACGTGTCATTATTCGATACGTGTGTCCGACATTGATATGTCATTTAAAAGGCGTGTCCAAGCTTCATAGGTGTAGAGTGAAAGAGGAACTCATGTTACATAGATCTTGTACTAGTGATCATACCATATCAAAATCAGTAAGTCTTTAGGGATTTTCAGTAGTAAATCAGTATAACAGAACCTTTTTTTTTACTGTATCAAATCACATTAAGATGGACTTTAGTTGCATTAACATGCTTCCATTTACCATCAAAATCTGATTTATTATGCAGACAACAATTTGCAATTACTGTCTATCAATTGGGCGCTGCCACATTGTCATTTTGTATTGCAAACCAGATACAAAATTACTTCGGAAGATAAGGCAACACACATTAAGTGATAACTGAAAGAAACATGGAAATGTTCTGAATGCAGAATCAGGAGAATTACAATCTAAAGGGAAACAAAGGGTTTCTTGATTTTTGTATATTTTACCAAAACTCTGATTCTCTCTTATGCCAAATATCACAAAAAAATGATTGTCAAATTATGACAAGTAAAACATAACTTCAACTTCTTCAAGCGACAAACCATCAATCCCAAGTCAGAAAATGAAGGTGCATAATTTAAATAAAGGGATGCAAAAAGTGCGAAAAAACTTGAATATCATCACAAATTCAGAACTTTTATATCAAAATTGGGTTAAATATGCGAAATTTGTTTTTGTCCCTAGTCCAAACTTTAAACTTATTGGGTATTTGTAGTAAAGAAACTATTGGAATGAGTCATTGTCAGTTTTTTTTACATGGCAAACGGATTTCAGTGTAAACTAAAATATTAAAATATTTCATGCTGATTCATCGCTGACATAAATGTTATATATTATAATAAATTTCGTTTGTTACGTAAAAAAAAAACACTGGTAGAAATTCATTCCAATAGTTTTGTTACTACAAGTACTCACGAGGTCTAAAGTTTGTACTAGGAACAAAAATCAAATTTTCATAATAGTACATGGACGAAAAACATATTTAATCCATAAAAACGTAGACACGTGAAGACAAACTTACTTCCTCAAGCAATATGAACCATGGAGGCATTGCTAGAAAATGGTGATTGACACAAAAAAGTGGTTGCTGCCTTCTTCCCCATTCATCACATAAGCCATGTAGAATAAGAAAGGGAAGCTAGAGTAGAGGAAAGTGAAAAATGGACATTGAATGATGCTATCCAAATGCAAAACAAGTAAAATGATAGGGGTGGACTTTTAAGCTTTCTGGGAATCTAAATGAATAGATTAGGGAGGCCAGAGAACATGCACTTGAGAATATACAGGGAAATTGGATTAGTGAACTGGCACCAAGTCCTTGACTCAATTAATATACCTGAGAGCAGTTGGTGAAAAGGGAGAGACAAAAACTTTTGGGATATGAGCTATCTTTGACCATTCTTCACCATATCCTCTAGCACATCTTCTTTCTAGCAGTGGGCAGTTATATATGCAGATTCGTTCTAAAGACACAAGGTACTGAATTCTATGAGGAAGTGATTTCAAACCATTGCAATTTCTGATTTCAAGATTCAAGAGTGATGAGAGATTCCCTATCCAGTCAGGTAAACTTTTGCCACAATATCCATCTATTACTAGTTTTTTTATGGAATGATGTGGCTGCAGGCCTTGCAATATCTTCTCATCTTTCTTCATTTTATTTCTAGAAGCCAACATCTTCTCATCTTCCAACAAGATCTTTTCATTTTCCAACCATCTGCTTTCTTCTTCCATCCTACGTCTTTCTTCAATAGGATCATCCGGAAATGGCTTCTTCTCACGGAGCCACCACCATAATTCCAATTCTTGAAGATGTTGCTTCTCGATAAGTGTCTTTGCAGACTCAACCACTGCAGCATTTTCTCGCAGGGAATCCAACCATTTAATTACTAATTTCCCTCTGAGGTTGTTTAGCCCACTCAATTCACTTATATCACCATTTTTACTTTTACAGTCCAATAAAAAATGTGTTAGTGTTTGAAGATTGGTCAATTTTCCCAACCCACACGGCATACATGTCAATTCCTCACAATCATTCAATTCAAGATGCCTAAGACTTTTGTTGATATCTGATGGTAATTCTTTAAGTTTGCCACATTGAGAAAGTTTTAAAGTCTGCAAGTTAAGTAGGCTAGTAACATCTGGTGGAAGACTTACCAGAAACTTATTCTTTGAAAGATCAAGATATCTCAATTGCTTCAACTCTCGAATACTATTTGGAAGTGTTATAATATGCAATCCACAGAGTGTTAACACCCGTACCCGCTTTATGCTTGAAAGAAAAGGAAAATGAAGAAGTGGCTGACCCAAATTTTGACTTCCATAAAGTGTCTGTCCAAGCAAAATAACTGTCCTTAACTTACTGGAAGATGATGATGTTTTCTCTGAAAAATGTAATGAAGTACAAGAGGACAAATAACGTGTTTTGTTTCCAATGTTCTCTTTTTTTCCTTCAACAAAGGCATATTCTTTTCCAACCACTAGCTGTGCTAGATCATGTATCAGGTCATGCATTTTACAAGAAACACCACAATCATCTGAAGTCACATCTTGGAAAAGTGACTTTGACAGCAAATTCATGAAGTACTCATGACCAACATCTTCTTCACATCTATTGTCACGTGATGGTTGAATGAACCCCTCAGCCACCCATAACTGAATGAGTGTTTTCTTGTCAAACTCAAAATCTTTTGGAAACAACGAGCAATAAGCAAAACATTTTTTCAAAAATGAAGGAAGATGATCATAACTCAGTTTAAGGATTGCAAAGATTTTGTCCTTGTGTTGATCTATCTTTGAAAACTCAACCTCACTAAAATATAGCCAATCACTCCGGCCCAAGTTTCGAGAGTACAAGAGGCTGCCAATAGTTCTTATGGCAAGGGGAACCCCAGAACACTTTTGAACAATATTCCTTCCCATGGCTAACAACTCCCAATCATTTGGTTCTTTCCCCCCATCAAAAGCCACTCTAGAGAATAGCTTCCAAGATCTTTCTAAATCAAGACCTTTTAAGAAAAGGGGTGGATATGTGGCCATTATTTTCCCCACAGTCCTACTACGTGTTGTTACAATTATGGCACTCCCTTTACCTCCTTCCACAACTAAGCTCTTGAATTTAAGCCACAGTTCCCTATCCTCATTCCACACGTCATCCAGAACAAGTAGAAACCTTTTTCCTCGAACTTTGTTTCTGAGATCTTGCTGTACTTGCTCAATCTCACTATTCTTATCATTCCCAATCATCTTTTCAGCTATTTTCCTGATGTCAAATTCATCTGAGACACACACCCACATTTTCTGCTCAAAATAACATTGAACAGCGTTGTCATTAAAAACAAGTTGAGCGAGGGCAGTCTTACCTAGTCCTCCAAACCCAACTATGGGAACTACAGACACATTGTCTATCACACTCACTTTGGTGTCTAGCAAATAACTTTCAAGAAGTTTCTTTTCCTCCTCTCTCCCAATGACATCATCTTCTCTCACAAAAGAGTAAGTTTGTCTCTGCTCCCTATATGTAATTGGAGTCTCCATAGGGAGTTCAGTCAATTGCAAAGTAATCTTGTTTTTAGCAATAGCATCTAGCCTCTTCTGGATTGCTTTCATTTCATGACCTAATTTAAAACTATAGACAATTCGGTTTGATTGGGAGAAGAAAATCTGTACCCCTCTCAAGAGTATGCTACGACCTCTTACTTTTCTTTCCAACGCTTCAGAGGACATATCACTGAGCAAGTCATCTGCATCATAAAGTACATCTTTCAGCTCCTCCAACCAATTACTGATTTGAAGGTTGTTGGTCTTTGCCTCTGCATCCAGGAGTACAGCTTTTATTGCAGATACTGTGCGCTTCATTTGCTTCACGTCATCTTTGAGATTCCAAATGATTCCAAACTCCTCTTGAGCAAAAGAATTCAAGTTTTGCAAGACTATCTGAGCAATGACTTCCATCCTTTGCCAAATGAAGTTTGGTACAAGCATTAGTAACAACAATGTTAGGGATCAAACAATTTCACAGCCAAATACAGGCATCAGTAACAACAATATTAAGTATCAAATAATTTCATAACCACAACAACAACAGCAATTGAAGCCTTTTAAACATGGGTAGCAGCCACCATAATGTTCTGTTATGAATCATATCTTTTCACTGAGAGCAATATCCTCGTAGTGGGTGTCAAATTACATCTCCTGACAAAATCTCCTCCATACACACAATCAGGGAATCAAACCCTTTAGTTTGCTTAAAGAACTCAATTATGTACAATTTGTGTTGATAAGTTATGAATCATATTTATGGACAAAGCATTGACCTTAGAAGTCAAACAGTTATTGTTGCCTATAACAAGAAAGGAACAGACAAAATTCCAATTATTAGGTGAAAAGGGCATGATTAGAGAAACCAGAATCAAAATAAATAAAGTAAAATTGAAGAGTGTATATATATTGGAATTGAGAGAGTAAATTTCAGAATTATGAAATTAGTTCCATGCTTTAGAATGAAGTTCAGTGATGGTATCTATAATAGAAGATCTTAGTGATTGAATAGCTAAGAAAGTTTAGAGAGAGAGCTGACCTGCTTTGGAAAAAAGGTGTGGAAATGAAGTTTGTGTTGAAGATGGAGAGATTGGAGGAGCGATCTATAAAAGGGAAATAAAAAAATGATTTTATTATTTCATACGCATCTATTTCAAATAAATAAATTTTAACTAGGATTCTTTTTATACTTAAACTAGCAACTAATCTGTGCATTAGTATGGAAATGCGTTGGGTGAAATAAATTTTTTAATAAAACTTATTTAATTAATAAAAAAGTAAATATAAAAATTATCAATTTTCTTTTGTTTATTGTTATGTTTTTCTAATATTGTTTATAGATATTTTGTTAATTATGTGATTATGCATTGTCTTAAAAAAAGTGAATATGAGATGTACTATCATTCAAATTTGAATAAATACAACCGTGTAGAAAAGTTGTTCAAGGAGAGCCTTACAATAATAGTTTAGAGTTTTCATTAAAATATGATGATATTTTTTAAATTAAAATTAACATATAGACAACGGTTTATGGTAAAACCATCAGGTTCACACATAGACCGCGATTTCTATCAAAAAATTGTTGTCTATCAGCCTCATATAGAATGTTATTTTATGATAACCGTAGTCTATTTTTTCAAATTTCAGCATGGACGACGATTATTAGTAAGAACTGTTATCTATGTTCTTTTTAGTTTACCCTAAGCAGAGACTGTCATACTTACGCTTTCATCACTTTCATTTTCGTTCTCTCTCACGCTCTTGTATTCCCTGCACCTTTCTTCCTTGCACTTTGTTTCCCTGCACTCTTCCCTCGCGCTCTTTGTAAGTTCTTTCTCCATTTCATTGGTTGTATGTTGTTCCTCCATTCTTCCATTCCTCATTTTGTTTGCTTTTTAGGTTCTCTATTGTCTTTCATCTTGCTTCTACGTTTTGGTATTGAGTTTGGGAGTGTTCGATCCTGGACAATTATTTCTCTTTTGAGAGACTTTTAGTTTCCCGTTTGAGATTTAATACATGTATTTTTGTACTACTCCTCTAATTGTAATTTTTTTAAAACATTTTTTAAAAACAGAGGAGGTTGTAGTGATAGTAATTGTATTGAGTCTTGAATGGTCCAGGTGGATGGTTTGGGAAACACAATCACTTTTTATTAGTTTATAGTAATCGACATGTCATATATTTTACGTAATTTTGGTTCATAGTATTTCGTGTTGTTCTTTGAGTGCATATTTGATTGTGAAGATTTTGTGTTATCACTTTCATTTTGTGTCATCTGAAGACCAATGCGAAATGCTGTCCAAATTTCGTGAAATAAAAGAAATATTGAGTGTATATAGTATTGAATTAGAATAAAAGTGAATCTTGTCAAATAGGGTAGGTTTCATACCTATAATGAAAACGTGAAATTTGATACGCATTAGTGAATACCTTATTGATTATTACAGAACATACATATGAATTGAGATTGAATTAACTCAACCCACATAAATTAAATTATGAGTATGAAAGAAGAGTAGTATAACACTAACAAAAGTGATTATGATGAAATAAAATTTAGGCGTTTCTGCATTAATTGTTTGAAGGGAAAAATAGATTGAATGTTATGTAGTTTTGACTTGTAGGTAGCTTATACATTTGGTGACAAGTCAATTGCAAAAGATGCCGGAATCAACGGAATACAGATGTAGAAACTTTGCCACCTCCTCGGAAATTAAAGATAACAGGCAATTTTTCCCAGCACTTATATCATTTTATATATTTTAGATTTCGATATTCGGAAGATTATTTTTGTATTTTATTTAAGTTTTTGGATGACCATATCTGAAAGTGAGTTATGGATTTTGGATCTTTATATCTGGAATGTTGTGTTGTAAATGGTGTTGAAGATCGAAATTCAAAACTCATTTATGTTTGCTTACAGATCTTGACATCCGAAAGGTTATTTATGTTGTTCAAGTAAACTTTCAGATGGTGAAATCCAGAATTGACATGTTAGTTCCAAATTTATAAATCTGTAACTTTATGATTTGACTTACGGATATGAGTACCTGAAGGTAGATTTTTTTAAATCATTAAAAACAAAATAAACATTTTTTATTAGTAATATTGAGTGCGAATTTGAAGTGATATGGTCCAGGGAGAATCAACCAAGATAACATCCTATTATTTTTTCGTTGGGCTTCCCTAGCAGCAGGCTTTATGAGCCCCTGCACCCATGGCATGATGAATGGCTCATTCCAAAATTCGCAATTTGCTTATTTACTTGACTTGATAATTCATATTTTTTTTTTATATAACTACGTTATAACTTTTAATATTATTATTTTAATATTTTTTATATTATATAATTCCAAATTTAGTTTTTATTATATATATTTATTTTTAAGCCAATCACTTTAAATACTCAAACTATAATTTTTACTTAGGTATTGGTAGATCTTGTTTTCACATAAAACACTTTCTATGTAGTGGATTTCTACTATCTTTTACAACTTGAACATGAATATGACTTTTTTCTTTTCAAACTTGTAATCTCGATTCTTAATTTTGGAGTTTATATAAATTTACTAGAAGTTGAAAGAGTCATCTTAAAGAATTTGATGATAAATTTATTCATTTTCTCTATTAAAATCTTAAATTTAGAAGAACTTAAGAGATAAGTCGAGAATTTCACATCTTGATAAGTATACTTGTTTTTTCTCTGCTTGAGATCTTCACATCACCTCTTAATAATTATTTAAATTCCAATTTATCCATAAATATTTCTAAAAAAATAGAAAAAATAAATTATTTTTTTTATATATTAAAAATGAATTTATAGATAAGTTAAAAATAAAATATAACAAACTTTTTTCAAATTAATTTATAGATATAAGTTAACTTTTAATATTATTTTCTTTTAAAAGTTTTTAAAGAAAAATCTCGATCAAAACATGTTTAAATGTATTTTTAAAATGTGATTTAATTTATATATATGTGGAAACCAAATTATACAATAATTTAGTTGAGTGTTGTTCCTTTGAAATCCAATAAACATTGAAAAGTCAAAAGTTGCATGAAAAATTCCATGTGAGAGGACACTCTTATCTTCTCAGAAACTTCAACACATAAGATTCAAGTTGAATAGTATTACGTTGCATGTGTTGTGTCTCAATCAAGATGTTTATTACTGTAACTTTATAAATGTTTTCAAATCTAAATTATATAATCCTAATGGCAAAAGTGTTTGCAAAATTTATTACATATTTTACAAAAAGTCTTTTAAACTCCACAAGTATTCTTTTTGTGTAAAATAATATTTTGAAAATTAATTAAATACACTCTTTTAACCTACTATCAAATGACCATAGCATATTTATACATATATAAACAGAGTTTAGTTTCATTCATTTGTAAAATATTTTACAATTGAAATTATTTAAAAAATTATAAATATTTTCTTAAAATATTTATCATAAATGGTTGTTTCGAAACGTTTCAGGATCAAATAAAGATGAGATGACAAAGAAATTTATTAACACTCCAAATTTAGTTTTCTCAAATGTATGCATCTAATTTGTTAATAATGTCTTTATCTTTAAATATATAAGTATATAAGTATAAAACTTAGAATATGACTACATATATTGATTTAAGAGTTAATCATTGCATTATGTATAATAAAACATAATTTAACTATAAATAATAAAAGAATTTTAATTTCAATCTCTTGCAGGCAGGTGAAGTGGATCATTAATATTAACTCTCTAATTGCTGTAGAGTGAGTCCTGTGTGCGACGTTGGAAAGAGGAGATGATTAGCGTTTGGTTTAAGAAAAAATTCATGGAAGTGAGAGTAAGTGTAAAAAATAACGAGAAAAACACCTTAGAAAATATAATTTCCAATTTTGTCTCACATAACTATATATTAATAAATTTGATTATCAGAAAGTAAAAAGTATATGAATTTCATTCTCAAATATTTATAATAATAAAATACAATTATATGATATAATAATAAAATAAATAATAATATTATAAATATTTATATATTTATAACAATATTTTTTTATTAATATTAATAATATAAATGTTTAAATATTAAAATAAAAATAATATTTAAAATTACTTTCTAAAATAATAATATTAGTTAAAATAATTTTTTAAAATAATGATAATAAATATAAATTAAATAAATTAATAATAATTAAATAAATTTATTAAATAATAATATTATTAATAATTATTATTTTAATTTTATTTTATTTTATTTATAATTAAAATTTTACATTATTTTAATTAACTAAAATGTGCACAAAATTAATTTTTATTTCTTTTTTCTTTTTTTATACATAAGGGTAAATTTGTAATCTTACAATTTACATTGTTAAAAATAATTCAGAATATCCTTAAAATCATCTCATCACTCACATCCTTCAATCAACTTTCATCACACATCTATTCTAACATACCCTAATCCAAACACACCCTCAACTTTCTTTTCAAATCCTCACACTCCCAGTCTTCCACACCCTCAACTTTTCACTCCTCAATCCAAACAAAACATAAGTCATGTGTGGGCCAAACAGATGTTAGGTATGTTTCTACTAGGCCGACGCTACATATTATTTTTAATATTAGGTTTAACTACATTTTTGGTCTTACATTAATATTAATATTAAGTAATTGTACATTGTAGTTTAATTAATTGTGCTTTGTATTGCTTTTCGATTTTCAATTACAATTGTATTAATTGTAATAATATGACAACTTTATTTTATACTTATATTTAGATTGTCAATTCAAATATTTGATGAATTTTGTATTGTAATTAACATTTTAAACTGAATTGAATTTTGATGGAGGATTGAATTATTAAAATTGGATGGCTTGAAATTATAATTTGATAGATTCAAATTTAAGGGTGGTAATGGAGGTTGAATCTATTGGTCTGTCCTTTATGAGGGATGGCATGTGGTCCAGCTTGCATAAAAAAATTAAAATTTTATTAAGAAAAATATTAATGCACTTGTAATATATATAGAAACTACTCGTTATTTTGTTTGCAAATTGCATGGTGGTAGTGTTGGTATGACAATATTGAATTTGCATCACTAGGGACCATTTTTGACCTCTTTTAATTTGTTTTCATTATAATATTTTTTCCAATGACTTTGCATTCCCCTAATGTTTCTACCACTCTATGAATTGAAAAGGTGTTTGGGGTGGCAAAATGAAAGGAGTGAGGAGAGCAAATGGGATGATTAATGAGAACCAAAAGCTAGAGGATGCAATTTTACATTTTTTATTAGGGTGTTTCTATCTGCACCCCATCAAATTTCTTCAGGCACCTCATCAATTTCTGAATATAATTTCCATAACATAAAAGTTAATTCCAAAAATGGAAATTCATAAGAGAAAATAAATTCTAGAATAACTTTTCCAGAACAACCATTTTACCTTCCAGAATCTAAAACAACTATTTTGGCTTTCAAAATTTAATTTAAGGAATTAATGGAGTGAAGGAAGAAATTTAAGGGGGTCCAAGAAGAAACACCCTTTTTATTATTATGCGAACTAGCAGATTGCCCCAGCCCACCCCATACCTAACTCGCACGGATTACCGGTTATGCGTGACAAACTTAAGTGGGTTAGTGGTCCAAAATAGTAAGTTCGTCTTGCTTTATTCATAGCGGGCTGTGAGCCATCCGAACAGTCTGCCCTGCATTGCCACCTGATTCATATGAAAATTTGGGTTTATATATTAAGTGCTCACTAGGATTTTGAAATTTCAATTTTTTTCTTAGCATTGGCTTATGTGTGGGCTAATCCACTATAACTATTTTATTTTTTTTAGCATCGGTTTATGCGAGGGCTAAGACTACTCTAACCATTTGGAAAATGCTCTCTGCACCATATCAATTCCAACATGCACCCAATCTGTTATTGAAAATGACAAAAATGCCCTTCCAAAATGACAAAAATAACCTTAATAAAGAAGGGTGTAAATAAAAATTACTTCCAGAACCTTTTATATAGAAATATTATGGATTTAGATATCTAGAATAATTTTTTGAATTTCGAAATTTTTATCCGTAATGCATTTTCAATTTTGTGTTCCGGATTTTTTTTTATCCATAATGTATTTTTTTATTTTTGAATAATCTGGATTTTTAAATTTAAAAAAATGATAGAATGTAAGCTAGAATTGATATGCTGGAAAAAATTGTCTAACATTTTTCTTTTGCGTTAGCCTACGTTTGGGCTAATTCTACTCCAATCTTTTTGGTTTGCATATATAACACACATATTTTTTTTTTAAATTACGCATTAATTTCTATTATGCCGTCCACATATATGTAACAAATGATTTTTTCATTTGTGTAGGTGAAGCCCACGCTAAAAACTTCACCTATGAACAAATTATTAAAATATTAAATGTCCACTTAACATGGGTAAAATAGTTGTTATATCTCTTTCACACTTTGACGTTAAACTCACTAGCTTCCATGATTTTAAAGTGTGTTGAAAGATTAATATGTTATCAACATTTAAGCGTTGACTTTATTATCTTTGTGTCCATTTTTTGTCGTCTTTATTTCATTATTTTCTTGTACACTACAAGAAAATCATGAAATAGAAATCAATTTTTAGAGACCAAAATAATTAGTTACAATAGGAACTAAAATAGATACCATTTTAGAAACTAACAAAAAAATTGGTTTCTAAATTAGTTTCTATTATTTTCTATTATTGTTAAATAGTTTCTAAATTGGTATCTAATTAGCAACTAAGGTTTTAGATACCAATTATTTA
>Ga0123342_1001529_pt1 | contig 38915 bp, 33 predicted proteins | sample Turbeawhitnodule_FD_89960 | JGI IMG/M metagenome (GOLD analysis project Ga0123342, IMG submission 89960) | Root nodule microbial communities of legume samples collected from Mexico - Turtle bean Mexico white nodule | ecosystem: Host-associated > Plants > Roots > Nodule | place: Mexico: Nepantla...
ATAAAAAAAAAAAATATATATATATATATATATATATATATATATATATATATATATATATATATTATTAGTAGGTAAATTACATGTTGGTTCTGTTAAGTAATGTAGCATCTTAGTTTACTTATGGATAATTATCCAATGATAAATAATATGATAAAGAGAGTGCAATGTTAATCAAATTAATGTTTTTGCAGTAGCAATTTCACTGAAGTTTAGACAGAAGATCCAAGAGATTATTTTTTACCCCAATTGGATCTATTTTTTGTGTTCAAAATTCATGACCACTTGTCATTAAATGTTGACTACGATTTCATCAAGAACACCAACAGGGCACGTGTCTGAACATGGTTTGTTCATGAAACCCACCTTCTGAAATTTCAATGGATTTGGCCCTTTTACTCCTTTGATTTATAAAATTCAACTTACATCATTTTCAAAATATTCTTCACTATTTGTTACGGATCACATATTTTCTAATTGTTCTTAATATCATTAATATTTTACTATATATATTCTGAAATAACAATACCTATTTATAAAATGTTCCTTAATAACTCTTTAGTATTTATGTTTTGATTTATTACATAATAAACATTATTCATGTGAAGTTCTGAAATACCTCTTTCTAACACATTTAAAATATTATTACTGATTTAGAAGAAAAGAAAATGAAAAAAAAAAACACTATGCATTTGCATTAGTTTAGCTTAAATTTTTCGAAAACATTAAAAGAAAATGGGTTGCAGAATAATAACTTTTTCAGGGAATAGGTAGAAAAAATATCCCCTTCTGCTTTGTTTATCATGGTCCATTCATTCTGTCCTTACCTATTTTGTTCTGTAGCTACCAGTTGTTTGAATTGTGTTAGCAACACTTTTATTTTAATGTTTATCATTAATTATTCTTTTTATAGAAATTATAAGTTTTTATTTTGAGATTTTTTAATATTAAAATAGACCCGTATAAAAAAACGCATAACTTTTACCACTACAACTAAAAGTTGTTTAGGCGATTAAGGGAGGAAAATGTATTTAAACTGGTATTGACCTCAACTCCTAAGCGATGTGAGATTATATTGACGGTACCGGAACAACCCCAGTCGAGGTCCAAGGAGAGTGATTTTCCCTAGTTGAAGGGCTAAGAAACATTTTCGTTTCCACATACAGTGTCAATGTTTCAACCTCAAGCAAAAAAACAGCATTATTACAATCAATCACTGCATTCAAAATATTGTCCGTTTTAAAAGTTGGTATTAGTGAAGAATTGAGAAAAAAAAAGTTTATAATTATTCTTAATATCGACTTCTAAACTATGCAAGAATAAACTAATATACTAGATAATAAAGTTAATATCTTTCAGATAACCATGTTTTTTTTAATATATCAGCTTTAAAATAATTTTGTCAATGTTTTATCATCAATATTTTTAAAAAAAACTAAATTAATATCATAAAACAGTGGAATGAAAATAAAAAATGATTGTAATAGTAAAAGAAAAGTTATGAAAGCAATTATTAAAAGAATGTTATAGAAAGTAGGTTAACATTTTTTGTAGGTATACTTATTGTTTCCATTAATGTGTGGAGAAAAGAAAAAGTACTTAGCTTAAAAGCGTAAGGGCAGTGATAATAAATGGTACGGAACGATGTCGCATAGCCGCCACAAGAGACAACAGAAGATAGGGATTGATAATGCGTTTTCAAGACAAACAAAAACAATAAATATTTCTTCATCAATTTCTGAAAAGACAATCCATTATCGATTCAATTTTAATTTAAACATAAATATATAATAAGGTATTATTATCTTCAAAATCTACCATTCTTCTTGTTTTACAATATCATTTTTACAATTTTTTAACAATGTGTTAATTTTTATTTTTTAAATATTTTAATTAATTAACATCTTTTGTTAGAATCTTTTTTATCCCAATCTTTATTTATAAGATTATTTTGAAATAATATACATATATATTAAATTGGTTTAAAATAATAAATTTGTCAGCATATTATTGTTCCAAAGTTATATTTATGGTAACTATTAAGAAAAAAAAATTCTTACACAACTATTGTTTAGTATACATATTTTGTTACTAATTTTATCCTCATTCATACAATTTATTTATTGATTTTATTATTTATGAAAACCACTTACAATAAATAGTAATTATCATTGTGTATTGTGTGAATATACTACTATTATAAAAAAATGTGTATTTATAATTCTTTTTCTAATAGTTATATTTCATTTTAACAATTGTTATGATATCTAACTTTAAGTATATTTTTATTATCATAAAAAATAGTATATTTTTCAAAAAACTTTAAAAAATTATTATTTCGTTAATATTATTTTAAACATCCGTTACTATTTATCCATAAGATTAAATAGGTAAATTTTATGGATTTTTTTTTTCATCTAATTTTATTAGAATATGATTATACATACATGAATAACAAATAAACACATTAATCTTATTTTTTTAAAAATATAAGTAAGTATAAATTGTTAATTTCATATCAAATTATAAGAGAGAATTATGATAAGAAAATCTATAGAAGTATATGAATGTTATTAGATCCGATCCAAGTTTTGTGCAAGAATTCATGTGTCACACACTTGAGTAAATGACAAAGATATTGGTGAAATTGAAGTTTTATTAATGATGGGAAGTAAAACAGAGTGGTTGATTCTTGAAGCCAGCTTCAACGACAATACAACATGGAATCATGGGACACGACACGATTCTTATGTCCAATTCTACTACGTCACTGGCATTACTTATTGCGTAACACTAGCATTCTAGAAAAAGTGCTAGATGCTGAAAATCAGAATATTCTTTGTTCTTCATGCCAACTGCTCACTGGAGCTTCATGTTTCTCAGCCTGCAAGTTAAGACCAAGACACCATCAAGAAACCAAGTTCATGATAAGATAACCGAATAGAAAGGTATTTTCAGGGTTGTTACTTGATAAATTTGTGCATATGATTAACTACTGCTATAATAACTTGTGCTGTGAGATCCAAATATCATTCTTCCTAGAAGTTTATGGATGTTTTGCTTAGTACATGCACATACTTAGTGATCATTTGGAAAAACTCATGCAGAGCTTATTTACACCAGTATGCTTTAGGATCAAACATATGAATAAATTTTTATTATAAATAGATTTTAAGTCTAAATTAATCTTACAAAATCGATTATTAAAATGAGATTTTAAGTCTAATTTAATCTTATAAAACTAACTAATAAGATGAGGTTTGCACTCACTTATGTACTCTAGTTGAGTTGATGTGAATCTCTAACTATTCTCTATGTTTTTTATTTACACTTAGTTGATGTGTTTATGATTAAGGTGTTTTACTCAAAAGCATTGCAAGAGAAAGGTCTTTTTGTTATAATCTTTGGTGTAAACAGTTGTAGGTGGGAAAAATGAAAAATGAAGTTTTGTAAAAGTTATTCAGTATAAATTGATTTTACCTACTGATAGAAGACAAAGAATGCAGTACCTTTTCTCCTCTTCAGACCCTCCACTTTGCTTGTAATTTGGGAAAGGCACTTGTCCTGATTCAATGTGCCTAACATCCCTGAGGAGGAGTTCATAGTGCCTCTTCACTTCCTCAGGAGTCTTCCCTCCACCAACAGCCTTAGCAACATTGTACCAACGGTCAGGAGTGTCCTTGTCATAAACAGCTAGAGCCCTTTCAAAGGCTTTGTTGTCCTTGGCACTCCATGAGCCAGTGGAAGACATTGAGCTTGATGCCATTTGTACAAGGCAATAGAAATGGTCCAACTCAAAGGGTGTTAAGAAAAAGTATAAAAGATTGAGTCAATAGAATAAGACACCAAGAAATTGGAAGTTGAACTGATATTGAAGAGAGGAAACAATGTGTGCTCCTTTTATAACCAGAGGTGGAGAGTTTAAAGTAGGGTAGAAGCCAGTTGGAATGCAAATCTTGCCAAAATGAAGTAGAATTTGAATGATTTGTCTCCTCAGGAACCACAGAATAGAGCAGACCAAGAAGTTGAGCAGCATTATGGGAGAATCAGTATCTTCAAACAGTAAAAATGAGTGAGTTTGCTTTAACCTCTCTTTGGCTTCCTCCATTTACTTTTTTCTTGATACACACATACACACACAAATCACATCAAGTTAAAATTGTACTTTGTTATGTCTCAGGGTGGTGAAACTCCACACATCAATAGTAGAAACAGTTGAGTTGAGACACTTCTCAAGTTGATGATCTGAATGTGTTTAGCACCTTAGAGATATCACGTGGTTGAGCAAATGGACACGACCAACTAACTTCTTAGTATGAAACAGTGAATTTTCAGTTGTGGTTCAGATACTAAAAACGTATGTGAGAGACCCCTCAACTAGGTCAGCTAATGGCTACCTTTATTTTATTCTCTTTCTTGCATGGTTTTAAGTGGGTCCAATCTGCAGCAGGTATCAGAGCTTTCACGAATGCATCACACACCACAATATCTTGTTCAGAATAGTACACTTGCAAAGAAAAATCCCCTCTTTGGTTTTCCATCAATTCAGGTGATCTTAATTGTGAATGTAGTTTGTCCTGAACAACATTCCAACACTCTAGCTGGCCAGTTGCACCCGTACAATGATTATTGTTTGTTCTAAATCAGAAGAATAGGTTATATAGATTACCTAATACACTTTTTTCAGCTGTGGAGCCCCCCTCACCCCCTCACCCCCTCACTACTAGGTTTCTCATCAAGTTTTTTTGGCTAACTTTTTTCACAAACACTTGCTGAAGAAAAAATTTGACAGATCAAATGAATTCAACTTCTTTTATAACTCAAAATGAATGCATAAGTTGAGTTTAACTTGCAAGAAAGGTGAATTTGTTTTGTATTTGTATTTTCTTCTCTTATTTTGTGTTTGATGATCTTTACTTGGAGGGCCCAGAAGTGTCTTGTATACTGAGGCCAATGTGTCCTCTCATCCATCAGTGACAGTAACAACATTAGTTGCTGTTTAGATTAAACAATGTCTTATCAGTTTGTGAGAGACATAACCTTGAAGAATAGCCATTATTAATTGTGGGAAACACATTGGAATATCAATTTACACAGTGTTTTTAGTACTCTTAGAGTTCTCACATCGACTAGATATTAAAACATTTCATAGTATATAAGTAAGTGCAAACTTCACCTTATAAACTGGTTTTATAAGATTGAGTTAGACTTAAAGTTTATTTTTAAATCTTTTTATGTAATCTACCTAATTGAGGTTGTTTTAATGAAAAAAACCAGTTTCATATGGGAATTAATGATGACAATTATTAATTATTCTAGTGTCCTGATTAGTTTAAGAGAATAGACCAAATAACTACAAATGAGGAGTTCGAGCCTTTGGCAACAGTACACACGTGGGCTGAGGGCTGAGCCTAGATAGCTCCACAAATTCCACAACAATTAAAGTAAATATTAGTCATATATGTCTGTTTGTTCATGAGCAAGTGAAAGAGACTTTCACTAACACTTTTTTCCAAAAACAGTAATGAATGATTAGGCCATAACTTTTGTTCTTCAAAAGGCTTATTTATTGGTATACTGGGATGCAGGACACAATAAACTTTTTCAGGTCTTTTTGGACCACTTAGTTATTACAAATGACCCTTCTTCTGAGTGTTAGTGAGTCAGAGAAAAGAACCTAAAGAGAGGCTTTAAATTTTGGCATTAGAGATGCAGAAAACAGAATATAGTGTTAGCCTCATCTTGCAAGATCTTTCATATCTTAGTTAAGTTGCAAACAAGCCTCAAGCATTTAATGTTTATTTTAGAGTTACAAACTAGATTTTGCTAGTTTTTGCAAATAGCCTTATGGCAAATTACTTTTACTTCATCTGAGCAACAATATATTGCTGATCTACAATTTCATGTCTTCCATTTTCTTTTTTCTAATGCTCTATTTTCAATTTTCATTTTGACAGTCCAACTACTGATGCTGTCATGTACAAACTATATTTTTGCTTTTAATGTATCTAGACTAAAATATGATAACACTGTCCTTTAAACATGTGATCAGAAATTCAATCTCAGATCCTTATATATGAAAAGATCCTTTGTTAAGAACATCAATACTCTGAAAGCTTAGTTATTGATCTGGTTGACCAATACCTTATTATGCTAACCAAAAGTCTAAACTATGATTTTAGAACATTTAAGATCATTATCTGTTGTGTGCCATTCATGCAATGGGGGCAGATCTGCAAGTATGAACATGTTTCTTACTAGTTATGTGTATCAAATATAAATGTAAAATTATGATTAAATTGTAGGGAATGGCTAAATATCTGAATCCATTTTGGAATACGGATAAAGCATACAACAGCATATTTCTGTATCAGTGCAGTGATGCTGGCAACTTGTTTCAGATTTTGATTGCCACCACCCCTTATGGAACTATTGTTTTTTCTAATATCTAGCAAGTAGGCTTCAGTATAGTATATTCTTATGAACCAGCCCAAACCAATGCTTCATGATATTTTGCAATTCCAAAGTACTAAAATTGTAGGGCTGTATCAAACATGTTCACAAAATAGATGTGATGAAAAAGTTAATTTGGTAGTGAGAGTGAAAATTTTCCATTTTAAATAATGTGTACATTCAAGTTGATGCCATGTTGGATCAGTCTCATTGTTTAGGTGCAGAAACTCTATGGCATACCAAATTTTTATATGGTAGAAATCACTTCTGAAATTTCAAGAGCCAATAATGCATGTTTGAATCTAAGCACTATAGTTCAAAGAAATAAGACACTTACACTACTTTGTAGTATTACTTATTCAATATAAGTCCCTGTAACTTCAACCACAAAACTTTGCTGGGCGATGGTACAATTGAATAGCCTTTTTCATAAATAATTGAAAGGGGAATGGGAAAAGAATCTTTATAAATTAAAATCAGTTTATATAAATAAAATCAACATTTTAGAAAGCCAGATGAATTTAATTTCTTCAAAAAGTCTATATACATATACGTTAATCTTAATTTATAAGACAAACTGATGTTTTTTTGGAAAAAAAAGTGATTTTTTTGGAAAAAAGTGATCTTTTTTTTACTTTCTACACTCCATGCATTTTGGCAAAAAAGGATTTTATCTCCAGCTTTAAAATGTAGCATCTTTGCTCAAAGGGTTCATCATGGTTTTAAATGTTAAAAAGGATTAAAAAGATATGTTGATAAAATTCAAAATTGGTCAATATCAAAAGTATACTTGGATAAACCTCTTTAAAATAGAAAAAAAAAACAACTTTTTTTAGTAAGGATCAGTTCATATACAAATTAATTTGTACAAACTCTTTCACATAATTTCTCTAAATTTGTACTCATAAGATAATTTTAGTTCATGAAAAAACTCTTCCAAACATACTGATAGAAATCTTGGTGGAATTTATATAAAAATTGAAAAATGAAGCATTTACATCTACCCACAGAGAAGAAATACAAAGAAGTGTGCTGAATAGTAAAGGCACAAAGACCTTGTTTGTGTCCACACAGCATATATAGCCTTAGGAACCAAATATCTTGTTGTGTCATTATAATGGAAGATACCACCAAGTGTTGAAGAATGTAGAGATAGATAAATTTGTTGCAGAATGGAAGTTCCAAAGATTTTGAAGTGAATGCAAAGAATGTATTTAGACTATACACACTTAGCTGTGAAGTTGCATCAGTCATGGTCACTGGATCCTGGCCACAGAATGAATGGTAATGGGGGTAGCCATGATCATTGGTTGAAGATTATACTGGATTCAAGGAATCTTTCTGATGAAAAAATAGATGGTCTATGATGTGCCTCATCATCACCAAAATCTACACTGCAATCTTTATCTCACTTGGTATATCTCATTGTACAAAGTTATATAAACATATTATATATGGAAGACTCCATCATATCTGGAAGATTCTTTTTAGAGTGGTCCTTCCCTTACCAATTCAGAACTTGGAATCATATTTCTTCAAGAGTCATCATCCTCCATGATTTCTTCAATTCATATTTTCTCCATCACTTTTCTTTATTAGATAATTTAGATCATCACCATATTTAGTAGAATGAAATATTCTTTGTTAACTCTACCTACCCACTTCAGAGATACTTAAACTTGAAGTGCATTATTATGATTATTATGGATACTCGAGTTAAATTCAGTGGTTCAGTATTCAATTAGCTCGTTGGTTGAGTAAGTTAAAATCAATCCAAATTCGGTATTCAAGTATTTATCAGTTAAATAATACAAAGAAGGCAACAAAATGACCTTTTACTATTGATTATTCTCAATTAGGGAGGCTTAAAAGCCTTAACACACCATTACAGAAAAAAAATGGAGTAAGACATTTAATCTTTTGGTTTAATAGTTTTTTGGTTAGACTTTTTAGGGTTAGGGTTTGTCTCACTATTATTTTGAATGTTCTTTAATTTGATTCCATTTTTTTTAAGAAATAAGTCAATATATTCTCTTATGTATTCTCTTATGTTAAATTGATGGTAATGACATTACCATAATGACACGTGTTATGAATAATGAATAAAATGTCAGTTCAAATTGACTTGTTGACAGATCATTAAGGGCAGTGATCTTCCATGTCTTTGGAATTCGATCTTTTTTTTCTGTTCCTGGCCAACTTTTACTACAATCTTAAGGACTTATGACTAACAACATAGATACCAACATCAACGTTACATCGGAGAATTCAAACAGTGTTGTTGTAGCGCATATTATTTTGCGAAACCGTTTCTGGATGTTTAGAAAATTGAAGTTTTCACTGGTCAAAACTTCAAAAACTGACAAGAACTCGTGTATACTCTATTAGACGTGTATGGAGTTGCTTTTGGTCTTACGACTTCCAAACCCAACTCTAGTAGACCTGCAAAACACATTGAAGACTGAACCCATGCGAATAAGGTGTGTTGAAGATAGTCTTTGATGTCTCCAAATCCATGAAGATTGGTTGAAGGCTTTGCTGCTGCTTATGTGTGTGGGCTTTGGGTAGTTTGAATTTGTAATGCACTCATAGATTTGATTCAAAGCTATTTGTTTTTAATCCTTTTTGAGAAAAATGTGTTTTCAAAGAGAAGTGGAAAATCAATTTGTTGAATTGTCGTTTCAACCGGTTGTTTTACACTTAGAGGTTTTTGAGAAGGATTTGAAACTGTTTGACTTTGGTTGACTTTGTTGTCAAACCAATTCAATCGGTTGTTTCAAAAAATCAACCGATTGTTTTTTGAATTTTCTTAATCGAATTATGTTTAGTTAGTTCAATTTGTTTTAATTGATTTAAAACTGATTGAAGTATATATAATTTGTTTTACGCTCTTGGTTGTTAGAGATTCATAAAATTGCTTTCAAATCAAGTTTTTTCCAAGATTGCTCAAGGCTTTGGATTCTTTCTAAGAGTGGAATAGGATTGCCTTGTATTTTCTTCTTTTCAATCTGTAATTGTATCAGGTGTGATAATTCACTTTCTCTTTACAATTGTAATTCTGTAATAATTGTTGGTGTGCATATTCAGAGGGTGTTCTGAATTCTGTGTCATGTTTGCCAAAGGTGGTGTGTGTTCTTGAAGGGTTCAAGATCACCACTTTGGTGTGTGTGTTGCAATCAAGGTGTTTTGATTGCATAGTGGAAATCTCAGGTTTTCTAGGGACTAGATGTAGCTCTTGGTTAAAAGTGAACCAATATAAATTTACTGTGTGAATTTCTCTATCCCTCATCTCTTTAAATATATTTTTGGTTGAATTTTATAGCTGCTGCTATAAACAACCGGTTGATTTTCTGCTGTTTGTGTGAAAACTGGTTTTAAGTTGAGTTGAATAGATTTTTGATTAATTGATTCTCTTTGGCTTTTATTGTACCTTCTAAATTTGCAAAAATCTTTTATAAACAATTCACTCCTCTCTTGTTTAAGGCCTACAATACTAACAATTGACATCAAGGTGCGGGCGACTCCTCCGTCTAATGCTGCATTTTCCGTCCTGCCGGCGTATCCTTTATCGTTGACTCCGGTGCGGGTGCCGCTGGCGCCTCCTCCGCCTTATGCTACATTTCCCGTCCTGCCGGTGTATCTTTACCGTTGCCTCCGGTATGGGCGCCTCCTTCGCCTAATGTTGCATTTCCCGCCCTGTCGGTGTATCCTTTACCGTTGCCTCCGGTGCGGGTGCCTCCTCCGCCTAATGTTGCATTTTCCGCTTTGCCAACGTATCCTTCGGTGCGGGCACCTCCTCCGCCTAATGTTGCATTTTCCGTCCTGCCGGTGTATCCTTTACCGTTGCCTCCAATGCGGGCACCTCCCTCGCCTAATGCTGCCTTTCCCGTCCTGTCGGCGTATCCTTTATCGTTGCCTTCGATGCGAGTGCCTCCTTCGCCTAATGCTGCATTTCCCGTCCTGCCGGCGCCTCCTCCGCCTAATGTTGCATTTCCCGTCCTACCTGCGTATCCTTTACTGTTGCCCCCGGTGCGGGCGTCTCTTCCGCCTAATGTTGCATTTTCCGTCCTGTCGGCGTATCCTTTACCGTTGCCTCCGATGCGGGCGCCTCTTTCGTCTAATGTTGCATTTCCCGTCCTGCCGGCGTATCCTTTACTGTAGCCTCCGGTGTTGACGCCTTCTCTGCCTAATGTTGCATTTCTCGTCCTACCGGCGTATCCTCCGGTGCGGGCGCCTCCTCCGCCTAATGCTGCATTTCCTGTCCTTCCGGTGTATCCTTTACCGTTGCCTCCGGTGCGGGCGGCTCCAAATTATCTGTTACCGTTGCCACCCTCGTTGCCGGCTCCTCCTCCTTCTGACGACTCGGATTCGGTGTCACCACCGCCCCCGTCGAATTCGGAGTAGAGTAGAGTCGTAGAATGTATATTTTGTAAAGGCAAAGGAATGTGTCATGTAATAAATTCCTCCAATAAAGAATGCTTATTATTGCTGACAATAAATGTTAGAGTAGCATGATGTGACAGTGACGTGGCTTAGGGTCGACGTGGCAAGTATAATGAGAAATTGAAATTTTAGTGAAATTTGTCATTCTTACTGAGTTTCGTTTTCCCTTGTTCTATTTCTCTTTTTTTTTTCTCTACTCATGTTCTTTGTTGTCGTTGTGTGTGTTGCCATGAACGAGTAGACAGTTATAGGGTAAAGACTAAAGGAAACACAATTTATTAACAAATCTCTTTCTCGAACATTAGTGTTTACACTAATTCATCGAATGTTTTTTATGCTTTTTTTTAATGGAAGGTTTAAGTTTATGAATCAATTATTGGTGAAGTTGTAGGATATGAAACAGGGATGAAAGGCATGTTGGCGACGTGAGTATTAGTTTTATCAGCTTTTAGATTAAAATTCTTAGTTTAAATTTGCATACTGTCAAATTATTTCTCTCCCAATAACCTTTTCTTTTATGGCTTTCCACATGGATCATATAATCTGAACCTTTTATACATCAAATCTATTTGGAGAGAACTCTCAGAAAACCATAAATTGGTGCTTTTTCAAAAGAATTGAAACCACAACTGGCAGGTTATATAAGTTTATATTGTATCTTCATAGTTTTGGAAGTCATAGCAGGCACACCTCAGCTTTTACTTTTTCCCACAAAAAGCTCTTATTCGTTGTGTTAGATCGAGCTATCTGCTTACTTCTTTCTTATAATTGCATTATTTTAACATTATTATTGTTGTGTTTCATGCATCTTAATCTATGTTCCTTTATTTTTGCCCGTTCTCTAAGTTCTTCAATAAGATCAAGATTAGTTCTCAAACACTCATTATTGACATTCCATTCCTCTATTTGTCTTTGTAATGTTGGTTCATTGACTTCTATTGGTAACATTGCATCAGTACCATATGTGAGGTTAAATGGTGTCTCACCAGTTGAAGTTTGTGGTGTACACCGATATGCCCATAGTATTTATGGTAACTTTTCAGCCCACAATCCTTTTGCACTCCCTAATCTTTTCTTCAATTGTCCGAGAATAATTTTATTTGCTGCTTCAGCTTGTCCATTTGTTTGTAGATGTTCAACTGAAACTGTTGTGGACTTGATCCCTAAATCTGATACTCCCCTTGAATGTGTCCCACCAAAAGCTGAGAATCACTTTTACATACTACATCTTCCACTCCCATGTCTCTGGCCAATAGTAATCCTGTTATGAGAGCTTCATACTCAGCTTGATTGTTGGATGTTTTGAACTCGAATCTCAACGCCATTTCTACTTGGACGTTATCTGGTCCCTCAAGTACTATCCCTACTTCGCTTCCTCTTTTGTTTGATGAGCCATCCACGTGTAACGTCCACTGTTCCTGTTGCATAGTTGTCGGCATTTGAATAATGAAATCTGCAAGTGATTGCGCCTTGATGGCTCCTCTTGGTTCATACTTGATTTCGAACTCCGAAAGCTCCATTGACCACGTAACCATCCTACCTGCAAGCTTTGGTTTTCATAAAATTTTAGATATTGGATAATCTGTTCTCACAATTACCTGATGATTCTGAAAGTATGGTCGAAGTCGTCTTGCTGTATACACTAGCGTTAAAGCTACTTTTTCAATTTCTGGGTATATAATTTCGGCATTTTGGAGAGTTCTACTTATAAAGTATATTGGTTTTTGTTCTGGTTTTTCTTGGATTAGAGCTGCTCCTATGGCTTCAGGTGAGGTTTCTAAGTAAACTATGATGGGTTGAGTTGGGACAGATTTAACTAAAATTGGTGGTTCATCTACCATACTCTTTATCTGAGAAAAAGATTGCTCACACTGCTCACTCCACTGAAAGGTTTCAGACTTTTTCAACAATCTCACTATTGGTTTTGTTCTCTCGGCTAAAATTGGTAAAAATATTGCCAATGAATTCAACTTTCCCACCAATCTTTGCACCTCTTTTAAATTTGTCGGACTTCTCATCTTCATTATTGCTTCACACTTATCAGGATTTGCCTCAATACCTCTGTTGGTCAGCATGAAACCTAAAAACTTTCTCCCTCTCACGCCGAAAACACACTTTTATGGATTCAAACGTATGTTGTATTTTCTTATTCGCTCAAAAATTTCTTGAAGATCTTCAACATGTTTCTGTGCTTCACATGACTTAACAATCATATCATCAACATAAACCTCCATGTTCTTCCCAATCTGCTCTTTTAATACCTTGTCCATCAATCTCTGATATGTTGCTCCAACATTTTTTAAACCAAAAGGCATAACTTTGTAACAAAAATTAGCAGTATCAGTGGTGAAAGTTATTTTGGGAATATCTGGTTCATACATCTGTATTTGATTATATCCTAAGTAAGCATCAAGAAAACTCATCATCTCTTGGTCGGATGCTCCATCAATCAATCGATCAATACTCGGCAATGGGTATGTATCTTTTGGACCTGCTTTGTTCAAATCAGTATAATCGGTGCACATTCTCCATTTTCCATTCAGTTTCTTAACTAGAACCACATTAGACAACCATGTTGTGTATTAGGCTTCCTGAATGAAGCCAGTTTGTAACAACTTCTCAGTTTCTTCCATTGTTGCCTTTCACCTTTCTTCACCCAATTTTCTTCGTTTCTGTGATACCGGTTTTGCTCCCTGACAAACAAATAGTTTATGACAAATTACCTCAGGATCAATTCCCGAAATATCAACTGCTTTCCATGCAAACAAAACTTTATTTCTGCGCAAGACTTCAATTAACTGGTTTGATAAACCTTCAGGCATACTCCCACTTATATATGTACATTGCTTTTCATTTTCGCCTAACGCCACAGATGTTGTTTCTTCTTTCGGCTCCAACCTCTCGTCATTCAACCTTGGATCCAAATCTACCATTGCAACCATATTTCTAGAATCTTCTCCATCCACCTTTAAAGTCATCTTCAATCCTGCTGCATAACACTCTCGATCATCTCTTTGATTAACATAGACAGTTGCTATCTCTCCTTTTTTTGTTGGGAATTTCATGGCTAAATGTGGTGTTGAAACTATTGCACCTAGCTTGTTTAAAGAAGACCTTCCCAGTAATGCATTATATGATGTACAAGCATCTACCACCAAGTACTTGACTTTAATTGCTTTGGGTTGCACTTCCCCTTCCAAATGTTGTCATCAAGTCAATATACCCCCTCTCACCCAAAAAGCCAACGATTTGCTCTCGGAATGGCACTATATTTTTTTCTTTTAAGTGTAATCTCTTAAAAGTATCCCAAACACAATATATCTACGAAGCTTCCTTGATCAACAAGAGCTCATGCAGTAACACAACAAGGAGGGCAATTTTGTATTTTAACCACCCCATATGTTTGTACATTAAAACTATAAGGGTGCAGAAAGAAATGACTAATAAGGTAATATACAATGCACAAAGTTTATTATACAAATTCTATTGCAGAAAACGTTTATGAAATATATGAATTCTAAAAATTATATTTAGAAAAAATTAAAAAAATAATTCAGAAATCATTAAAAAAGAATAAAAAAGTTTTTTTTTTTTAAAATTGATGGGTGCAAGAAAAATAAAATTTTTGATAAAGTGCACGCAGTAGAACAACAAGGAGGGCAGTTTTGTATTTTAATCAAATACGTTTATACATTGAACTATATGGGTGCAGAAAGAAATAACCAATAAGATAATATACTATGGACTTTAAACTTCTGGAGAAGAGTCCAAGCCCAAGTATCTATTGGGCCGCATCATAGGTTTCTACCAAAACCCTAATATCTGAGTCACAAACCCTATTTTTTGGTGTTGTGAGAATTCCGATAGATAGAGAACGCGGCATAACCTTTCTTCTCTGTGTGTGTGCATCAACCACAGCCAGAAGCCGAACCAGAAGCCGCCATGGCCACTGCAAGGACTGTCAAGGACGTTTCTCCCCATGAGTTCGTCAAGGCCTACTCTTCTCACCTTAAGCGATCTGGCAAGGTCATTCCTTCTCTTGTTTCTACAGTGGCTTCAAGGAATGTTGTTCATTTTCTCTATTGTTTTTATGATGTTTTTGTTCAGTGGTTATGTTCATCTGTGTTTCTGTATAAAGTTGAGTGTTTTCAATTGGGTTGTGTTCAAGTTTGCAACTTGATCTTCTTTGATGCGAGTGAGCTTTCTGTGTTGAGTTTGATCATAAATGAGCATGATAAAGGAAGTTTATTAGCATCTGCATAGGAAATAGATGACCTATTGTATAGGTGATTCAGAAGGAAGCATTTGTTTGTAATTTGGGATTAGTCTCTTTCTTTTAGTAGTGTGTTGACCTAGCTTTAGGAAGATCTTTCATTTGGTTGCGATTTTGTATGTTTTAAACAGGTTCTTTATGTTCTGGGTTGTGTAATTGTGACTAATTCTCTGAACAGTGGGGAACTTTTTGTCAGTTTTAATTGGTTATTTTCACTATATGGGTGATGTCTTTTAAAAATATCTTGTTATTGATATGTCTATTTAATTTTTACTTTTGGTTCTAAGCAGATGGAGCTGCCTGAGTGGACTGATATTGTTAAAACAGCAAAATTTAAGGAGTTGGCTCCCTATGATCCTGACTGGTACTATGTTAGGGCTGGTGAGTTTCTTTTTGACTGTGCTTTTGTAATGCAATTTCTGTTCAATTTGTTGAAAATTTCAATGATATGGTGGTGAGATGTGCTGTGTTTAATTCAAATCTTGAACAATTTCAGCTTCCATGGCAAGAAAGATCTACTTGAGAGGAGGACTTGGTGTTGGTGCATTTCAGAGGATTTATGGCGGGAGCAAGAGGAACGGTAGCCGTCCTCCTCATTTCTGCAAGAGCAGTGGTTCCATTGCCCGTGACATTCTTCAGCAGTTGCAAACCATGAACATCATTGAACTAGATACCAAGGGGTAAGCTCTCTATTTGGGTAGTCTCCTACAGTTTATTTTATCTATTCTACAATGTTAAGGATTATAGCTATAGCTTATCTTTGGCAATTATTGAGTTGTGCTGCATGGTTTGTCTTTGGCTATTGTTTGTGCTATTCATGTTTATTCCTTCTGCATCAGAATGTGATAATCTTCATTCATGTGATAACATTGATCCACCCTTTTATCTCAGTGGCAGGAGAATCACTCCCAGTGGCCGGCGGGATCTTGATCAAGTTGCGGGACGCATTGTGGTTGCACCTTGATCTTTAAACTGGTCTGCTGTGACAAGCAATATTAAGATTTTGAGTTCTTGTTAGAGATATGTGAGGATAACAGATTATGCGCAAATTTTTGAATTTAGACTTGTCTTTTTACTTATTGGACGTGCTTAATGTTTATGATGTTGTTGCTTTCAGTCTCTACTCTGTAACCATGCATTTGCCATTATGATCTCTTTTAATTTCTGTAGCACTGGTCACTTATCCCCATTATCGTTTAATATGCAGAAAATAAATTAAACCAGTATGAATAAGTTTTTGCTAACAATGTCAAATAATATATTATGTAATCATAGGATGGATAAATTTTCCATTGTTAGTTGTTCTGTTATGAGATTTGATTTTTTGTGAGTGATTAACCTTGTTTTTTAAAAAACTGATAGGATAAAAATGTATAATGTTTCTCTCTTGTAAGTGCTTAATGATTTTTGCACTAGTGTATATTATATGCCTTATCCTTAAAAAATAAAGAATAAAATAGATTGTTTGGTTATCATTGAAACATAAGCAAGAAGCATGGCTGATAATCTATATACAATATATACTGGAGGTTGCATACCATGATGGCCTTTCAAATACTAAATTTATGTTAAATGATGAACTACTTGGTCAACTAAGAGATGATTGATGAAGGTGGATATGAAGAAGTAGTACACAATAAAGATGAAAATGATTTTGATTATGAATATATATATGATCATAAAATTTTATGATAAAGATGAAGAAGATGATGACATGTTTTAAAATATATTTGGTTAACTCTTCATATAAATCCACATACAAAATATGCCCTCGCCATTTAGTTATATATAATACAGAGAATTATGAAAAATACTTATTAAATTTAAGTGAATCTATATATTATGAATATAACATTATATATAGGCTACAATTTTTCAGAGATAAGTTGTTAAGAACTCCTCAATATATTAATGACATGTGAGTGTGTTATTTCACCTTATATTATATAACAAATAAAGTGACTTGATTTCCAATTGTATAAGATGATAACCAATTTACTATATTAAATAGGTGAGTACATATGTATTAAGATTTTAATTAATGTAAGATTTTAATTAATGTCCTGTTTGCTTCTGGGAATAAGGTTGAAGTGAGGATTTGTTGTTTGTTTCCACTATTTTTGAGTTGTCTGTGCAGATGGAGGAGCATGTGACTAGCAAATTGACATCTTCACACAAATGTGTGAATTTGAGAGATTACACGTAGGAACATATCATTTTACGTTGATACTTTGCTGTATCATAATTTTCTCAATGCAGAGAAAGCATTTTGAAAAAGGTAAAATCGATTATGCATCCAATATTTTGTCATACAGAAAATGTTCAGAAAAATCGTCGATTTTGGAGACTTTGTATTGAAGGGATAACCGATTCTTGTTTAGTCATGAAAATCAATTTTTACAAACTTTGTACTTATGAGATAATCAATTCTTGTTTATCTATTTATCATGAAAATCGATTTTCATGCTTGTTGTATAAAATGTCAAATTGATTTTTATTTAATTAGGACTTTAAATATTCACAATTTATATTTATTTAAGATTTGGAATATTTTAAGAATTTTATATATTTTTTATTTTTTATTTAAATAGAACATTAAATATTTAGGATTTGTATTTATTTAAAATTTTGAATATTTTTTTTTTATATTTCATATTTTTTTTATTTAAATAGGACATTAAATATTAAAATTTTTATTTATTTAAGATTTTGAATAATTTATAAATTTTATATATTTCATATTTTTATTTAAATAAGACATTAAATATTCATAATTCGTATTTATTTAAGATTTTGAATATTTTAGGAATTTTATATATTTCAAATTTTTATTAAATAAAACTTTAAATATTTAGGATTAGTATTTATTTATTATTTTGAATATTTTAAGATTTTTATATAATTCATATTTGTATTTAAATAGGATATTTAGAATTTGTATTTATTTAAGATTTTGAATATTTTAGAAATATTATATATTTCATATTTTTTATTTAAATTTTTGAATATTTTAATAATTATTTATTTTTATGTAACAATATCCAATTTCATATTTATTTCAAAATTTAACAATATCCAATTTTTACATATATAACCTGTTTTAGACAAATGAATATTATGTCAGTGAAGCATGTGAGTACCACCCATTTTCCGCAAATGATTAGTGGAACTTCAAATTCTGACTATTATTTTTTCTGAAAATAATTATTTACAACAATTTAATTAACCCAAATTTAAAAAAATATTAATTTATTATTTAATATAATATGAGCAAGTTTAAAAGTTTACATTTTATTCAAATTAAATTGCTTTTGGTCATCACATCACTCACAAACTTCATAAATCATCTTAACAAATTCACTCTAACCTCCTTCAATCTAAACAACTTCTCACATCTTCTTAGATTCTCACTAATTCACTCTTTTCTCTCCCCACAAATACAAATCCTCTCTCCATTCTTACAAATTTCCTCCTCAATCCAAGCACAACCTAAATGAAAGGAAAAAATATCTTAACTGTAATTTATTTTATTATATTGTCTTTTCCAATGTTTCTTCCAACTAAACAGAATCAATTGAATAATTTGCACTAATAATATATAATTTGATTCTCTTCATTGCAGAAGATTATCATATCAGATTATTCTGATGTACTAGATATTAGAATGTAGGAGAATATCAATTTATTTTGTCTATATAAATTCTTACTCGTACATTCACTTGATTTCAAAACCAGGTTTCAGAATAATGTATAATTTGATTCTGTTCATTGCAGAAGATTATCATATCAGATTATTCTAATGTACTAGATATTAGAATGTAGGAGAATATCACTTTATTTTTTCTATATAAATTCTTACTCATACATTCACTTGATTTCAAAACCAGGTTTCAGTGCTACCTGCTGGAAGCACAAGTTTGAACAACACCGGTTGGATAACAGAAACAGAAAGTTGTAGTGAAACCGCAAGCTAAAAAAATTCAGTTCAGTGCCTAAAGTGCCTCACATTGGTAAAGAGTAGTGAAACACCATATTTGTTACAACAATCTATGGCATCCTGGTCCCTCATACTCCCACCTGGTTCTGCAATAACACCAATTCCACTTTCACATGCTTCTTCCACAGCATCTTTCCAAGCTGTTCAGAGATTGAGAGATGTATCCATGTTAACAAAATGATCAAAATGAAAAAGCAACTATCACAACATAGCTATTCAATTTGGAATAGACTTTAGTTTCAGTGCCTAATATTGTCTTGGTTTTATTTGTCTCCAAAGAATGTATGCATCAGAAAGAATTCCTAATACACCACTAAATGTGTTGTTCATAACACAAACAAAACACAGTGAATTCCGGTATTGCAAATATTTTATATGACAATAACACTTACCAAATGGAAAGAAGGCATCACTGGCCAAGGCTGCTCCTTTAACTTCATCTCCAGCTTTTCTCATTGCTATTCTCAAACTCTCCACACGGTTTGGTTGCCCACTTCCCATACCTAACATACAATTGTTCTGCAAAAGATTATAACAAAAGGATCAGTTTCTTGAACTTAAACAAGGCAGAGAAAAGTTTCATGGTATGGTATGAGAGATTACAACCTTGGCTATCACAATAGCATTGCTTTTGACATGCTTCACACACAACCATGCAAACTCCGCATCACGCAGCTCATCAGCTTGTGGAGCCTTCCCCGAGACGACGTTGAACTTGATGTCTTGAGGGGTTAAGTCATCTGAATCCTGAGCTAACCAACCTCCACCAACCTGTCTGAGTGAAAGCTTTCCCGCTTCATTCTTTTTTGCTTCAAGAATCCTTAGAGTCTTGGACTTCCCACGCAGAATCTCAAGTCCCTTCTCTGAATAGCTAGGTGCAACTACTATTTCATAAAACATCCTTGTCTGACCGTCTGTGGGGCTTCTGAATTCTCGGATTTCTCTAGCAAGTGCCTAAAATATATGAAAATATTAGAAACACTAAGTATATATCATTGTTCCTCCTTGGCTTAAAATGCAAAACCACGAACTGGGTCACCTTGCATCACTTGAAAAGAAGAAAAAATATATTTGATATAGATAAGAAACCAAAAACAACAGTAAAAATCAAGCATTATCCGACTCATTAAATTCAAATAGAATATTTACCTCATCAATTTCCGTGTTGAAGGCTACAATTCCACCAAATGCACTCACGGGATCGGCTTTAACAGCCAGTCTGTAGGCTTCAAGAATATCATCACGAGACGCTACCCCACATGGATTGGTATGCTTCACTACTACACAGGTGGGGTTCTTAAACTCACATACACAGTTCCAAGCTGCATCAGCATCCAAGTAGTTATTATATGACATCTCCTGCATGATAATTTTAAGGTTGTAATGTTAGGGGAATTGCATAACGATTTATAGAAACTGTAAAAATTTTCAGTCAAAAACTCTTGAAATATGAGATACATTTGGCAGTAAATTTAGATGATCAGATGAAAGATATTAGTGGGTTGACTCCCACCTTTCCATGGTGTTGGATGGCTGTAGCAATTCCACCAGCATTAACCTCAGAAAGTTTTTTGTCGACATAGAATGCAGCTTTTTGATGGGGATTTTCACCATAACGGAGAGAGCTTTTGAGTGAAAGAGGCACTGTTAAGCTAGGAGGGAATTTATCTGTCATCAAATAGAGAATAAGTAAATGTATTGAGCACATAAAAACTAACAGTAGCACTTGAAATATTTAAATTAAATACATATTCTGTATAGCATGATGTACCTCGCATAACAATATACAGACAGTTCTGTTCATGATACTGTAAGCTATTTTCAGAATTAAATATATGATTTCAAATTTGTTCACTGATTTCAAAAACTTCAAAATTAGAAAATATATGAGATACATGAATATTAGTACACCAATTCATCTGCTAGGTGTAGAATAAGCTTTAACATTATGGGATTATATTTATGAATTATTATCATTTTCTTGTAATCAACGTTTCCATCTCACAAGTAAATGAAGTAACAACAGTTGAGTGTGAATCAATAATTAATTCCTCACAAACTTTAAATAGAAGTACCTCCCACACTCTGCTTCCACAACCACTCAGATACTGCAGAATCATAGGAAGCAACATGTTGAAAAGCTTTCCATGCAAGTTTTAGTCTGAACTTTTGATCATCCTGGTTTCCTTTAAGAAATTCCAGAAGAGCAGGGTAATCTTCTGTATCAACCACTACTAAAACATCCTTGTGATTCTGCTCAAAAAAGAATTTATCACCATATATTCAAAATATTTCAATAGAAAAAATAAAAAATTCAGGTCAAAGTCAGTATGCGATGAACAGGAGTTCTTGTACTTTCCACAGAAGTAGTTCAGTGGTATACACGAGCAGGATATTTTCTGAGCCATTCTAGAAACCTTTTAAGTTTTCATGACAAGATAAAGATTTATGAATGGAGCCAAGAGATCAAATTTATTTGAGGTTTGGCATATTCAGTCAAACAAACCACCTTTGCAGCAGCTCTAATCATGGCTGGACCACCAATGTCAATATTTTCAATTCCATCCTCAAATTCAATCCCACCAGCTGATGTGACTTTATCGTAAAATGGGTACAAGTTCACCACCACAACATCAAAAGTACCTAAAAGGGAAAATTTGAAATCACAAAGGTTAAACGAGCACAACATAAAGTGAACAGAAAACTAGCACCATGAACTTATAGCTGTCGATAACATAACTTACCAATTCCATGTGTATTAAGAGCTTCAATGTGATGTTTTAGGTCCCTTCTAGCCAGGATACCCCCATGTACGTTAGGGTGCAAAGTTTTGACGCGACCATCAAGCTGTGAAAAAAGCCAATGCATTCTTGTCATAAGCTTGCACATGTTTAAGCAAACTTCAAAGGAGTTAGTGAGCCTTGTGATAGTAAGTCAATATTGAGACCAAACCCGGACACAACGGTAAAAGCTGTAATTAGGGGAATGGTTGGCTATGGGCCTAAATTTATGATATATTCACTCTGTTATGAGGGTGTCAACGTTTATAAGATTAACATATTGGAAACCATTAAAGTTACTTAAAAGAAACATCATAACAGCTAAAGTTCTGCAGGAAAATATCAGCAGAAAACTAAAGTCTTGTAATCCAATAAAAAACATTAAAAGCAGCATGACAAAGCAATTAGAAAACACGATTAAGACCCTGCTTAAATAAGCTTTTTCTTCAATATACACATAGTAGATGAAAATAAGGTAAAATTGATTAAGTTTCTGTTTACAAGTTAAAATCAACTCATACACGTCAGTTTTCGGAGAGGGCCACTAGATTAGAGAACTTCTATAATAGTTAAAGTGCAAAAGTATTTTCAGAAATATGGAGAAACTTAATTCATTTTACATCCTTATTTTCTTTTTCTAGAAGTTCTCATAAAAATGTTTATCCAAACAGGGCTTGATCACATGATAATTCATAGACGTATGATCAGAAGTTCCAGCACTAGAATTGTTCATGAGTTTAGAGAGGAGAACTCAAGCAGCAAAGTGCACACACCATTTCAGGGAACTGAGTAAGCTGTTCTACTTTAGTAACAGCTACTCCAGCGCTCTCCAAAGAAGAAGCTGTTCCTCCAGTTGAAACAATAGTGTATCTACAATTCAATAGAGGAACTGTCAATAGTTCACTATAGCAACTGAAGCTTCTAACCATATAAAAAAGGCAAGTATGGATAAATAGTATAAAAAAAATAAAGGAGTATAAGAAACAATAGTATTCTAACATGTTAGAAAATGAGCTCATTGATTGAAATAATTTATTTACCCTAATTCCTGGAGCCCATTGCCAACAAATGCAAGATCTTTTTTATCTGACAATGATATCAAGGCTTGCTTGCTCCCTGTTTCACAGCAAAACACCGTATGCCAGAAACAGTTATTCTTACATTTTAAATATACAAAACATCACCAAAGGGTAAAATATGGGTATATTTTGACACTTAAAAAATTAACAGTAAAGATGTATTGTCTAAACTGAAATCACAGAATAAATACAAATTCACTCATAATTAAAATTAACTGGTTTGAATGGAACAGAGGTAAGGAAAGTTATTCAAAACATTTTTGTGGCGCAAATCACCAAACCTTAATAGATTGGGACTGGTTTGTATCTTAAATTAGGAGGACTTATTGTACGCCAAACATACAAGATACAACTGCTGCGGATGTATTTAATATAGTAAAACACTGAATTTATTTATTCACAATTGTCTCAAAAGCAGTTATTATTTATGCAATTATGTCTTGCACTCAAACTTACAAGTGATCCTTAGAAGTCAAAAGGCTCAGACATTTGAAGATAGCTCTGTAAATGCTAATTTGAAGACACAAACAAAAGTTGCAAAACAAATAGTTGCTAATGCATTACCAACCAACTCATAACAGTGGATATGAACAAGGGGAGTCTTTGCATGTTTGGAATAACATTTAGGATGCACGGAACATAAAGTTACCAAATAATCATCAGCAAAACATCCACACAGAATCAATGATTCTGCATACTACTCCAGGAAATAATGAATAGCTTATGTGTGATAGAAAAAGGACCAGAAACATTAGTAAGCCCAAAATCTCGGCAAAAATCAGTGCGGATTAATCACACAAGCTCAAGCAATAAAAAACCAAAACAACATGAAGAGAGAAATATAACCACCCTTTGAGATTAGAATAACAAAGACACGAATTCAATCCACTCCACTTGAAGCCAAAGATATGGTATTGTGTAAATCACCCCATTAGATAAAAAAAAAGATTCTTTTTGTTACCCTTTGAGTGGTGAAAAGGCAAAGAGGGTTGAAAACGTACACAAACAAAACCCCTGAATAAAACAATTGAAAACACAAAGAAAAGAGGTGGTGGGAAAGCACCGGGAGCAGAGGAAGAAGAAGCAGTTTTAGAAGCTGCCAGAGTCTCAATCTCAGCCATGGCTTTGATGGGAACACCCCTGAAGTGCAGTGAAGATGACCGCACCTGAACACACCCATTTGAAAACCAATATCATTGAACAACAACAGAGTCAGATATTAGCAGATAAAGAATAAAATAAAAAAAGCAGTAAGATAACATCAAAGAATAAACTGAAGACAGTGAAAAAAGAAGAAGAGGAATACCAAAGTTGTGGATAAGAGATGGGAAGAGAAGTTGTGGGGGGTTGTGAGGGAATAAGGAGAGTGAAGAGTTCCACAGAGAATGCGAGAGGGGATGGTGGCTGCGGTGGTGGCTGCGGCGGAGGAAGCACCCAACACAAACATCCTCTGAGTTTGTTAAAAGAGTGACACAACCAATGAGTTATGTTAACAAAGCTTTTGACTTAGGTTTGATTGATTCTAATATTATTGTCCTTTTCATCAAATAGGTTGTGTTGCTTTGTTGTGTTCAATGGGCACGTCTTATATGAAACTCAACTCTTCCAAAAACCCAAAATTCAATCACAATTCTTAGCAGAAAACTGTCAAAATTTTATCATTTTTAACTTTTTTTTTTTTTTTTACTCAATTCCTAGCTTAACATTATTTACACTTTTATTTTTCTATTAACATTTTTTTTAACACCTTTTTTATTTATTTTTCTAGTTAACACCATTTAAAAAAAAATTAAAAAAAAATTGATAATTTTAATTTTAAATACATTAATTTTTTTAATATTTAAAATTATTAGAAATATAATTAATAAATAAATAAATGAATTTTTATAAAATAAAAATAAAAAAGTAATAAATTAAAACTGTTTAGTTTAATTTTTTTTTAAATGAAGAAAATAAAAAATTAAACCCTATAACAACATAAAAGTTGAATCTATAAATAAAAATCTATATTTATTTTTATTATTATTGATGATGTAATCATGTTAATTTCAAGTAAAAACCAAAGTCAATTAGTATTAATTAGTAGTGGATACCAATAATATTGAAGTGTCTACCATAATGCAAAATCTTAAAAAAAAATATTAATGCAAATGCTACACTTAATACATAAAAATGAGAATAAAAAAATGTGAAAATAAATAAATAAAAAAAATAAAAAAAACAATAATGAAAATAAAAATAAAAAACAGAAATAAATAAAGATTGGAAAAAAAAACTAAAAACATAACAATATAAAATAAAAATAAAACAAAATAAAATAAAAATAAAATATATAAACAAAAGTAAAAACAAGATAAAGATAAGAGATATAATACTACTAAGATATAATAAGAAAACGTCTTGTTTACTTCATGCACGAAAAGGAGAAAATTGGAAGCATAAGCTGCTAATGTTCTTGGGAAAAATTGGAAACATAAGCCCCTAATGTTTCTTGTTTTTTTTTTCAAGTACATAACTAGTTTCAACATGTGATAATTTAATTCTTCTTTTAGAAACAACTATTACAAATATATAAATATGTTGGGTATAAATTCAACTCAACCATATTAGAAATAACACACTTTGTCTTTCTTAACCAACTTGAACTCTTCTATAGCTCACAACAAATCTATTTTTTTTTTTTATATGATCTAAGCAAAATAAACACATTTTCTTATTAATATATGGATTTTCTTTACTGTACAACGCAATCAAACATGATATAATTGTTTATCTTACAACAAACTATGTATGACAAAATGTAATCAAAATAAATCACAACTAATCATTCATAAAATACAATTTTAATCTTGAAAACGTTTTGTATTCATCTTCTTTGTTAATCCTAATTTGAATGAAAAAATAAAACTAGAAGAAGAATAAAAATATTTACAAAGTTGGTTAGAAATAATTAACTACACATTCCTTTTACCAAATTAACTTTTTTTTAATCTCTTCTGAAATCAAGAAGAGGTTTTTTCCTTTTTTTTGTCTGCTTTTCTCTTGGTTTTATGGTTGCAAGTTGTTTCTTCCTTCTTGATTTTCATATTTAATTAATCCATTTACTTCCATTGCTGACAGTTTAATCTTAGATTTGTAGAAGGAAACAATTGTTAATCTCACAGAATTGAAAATTTCTTTAGTTTTACATTGAGAGTGTATGTTGTTATAATGGCTTTAATCTGGTTGAATTATGTAAAATCTGTTTTAATTCAAAACTTAGTTATTAACTAGTTAGTAAAAAGAAACAACATCAATTTACTGCAAAAATATTTTCAACTAATCTTGATTCAACAAATTATCATTTCACTCATTTACATTTGAATTGAAATGGAGTTTATTGTATGGAAGAAACTTTTTTGAATGAAATAACATACTACAAATAATTCAGATGTAAGAACACTTCAAAACCTGAGTATTGAATAATTACAAGAAATTGATTTTTTGTCTGTCTCATTGGTTTAACTAGTGTCTACTGCAAGGATCACTGTCACACATCTTAACCAAATCCAAGCATGAAAGATTCTTTTGCAGGGTCTTCAGAAGTGGTATATGAACTCATGTCCCTTAGTTGATTACTTGGTTCAAACCTTGGAATCTGTGTATCTGTTGGCAATTCTTGAGCATAGGAGTAGCAAGATTTTTCTTCCCTGTTTATGGATTCTGAACTGTTTGTTGATGGAGTAAGTGGAGGATCATGTATATTGAACTCCATACTCTTGAACATGAGACTTGCAATTATTCTGTCAATGTTGTTGGTAGCCAATTCCATTGATTTCTTGTCCTGACACCTAGAATTAACATACTGATGATTGAGTCAAAGTGAACAAGCACAGAAGCATGTTATATGCACATGATATTGTTATAAAGAATTGTGTCTAACACTAGTTTTGACACTGCAAACAAAGCTTTGAACACATTGTCAACTAAGAAGCCACAAATGGAAAAGAAGCTTATATTATCTTTAGTAAATTACTGCTTGCTTTTACTGGAAATAATCTGAATGAAAAAGAAATATGATGGTTCATGCTGAAAACTCGAATTAAAGCAATACAACTTTGTTTATGGAGGAAATATAACCAAGTTTTTGGCCTAATCAAGCCAAATGAACATCAAATGTTTGTCCAGAAGATAATCTATTTCTTCTAAGTTCTAGAAGTGAATTACTTAAAATTCTAAAGTACAACATAAATATGTGAATTACATAAATTCTAAAGTACTTAGACATATATGTGTTAGATAAAGGACAACATAACATAGCAGACAACAAACATTAATCATGTACCTACCTCCTTGCTATTTCATTGTGATCTGTATGTGACAATGATTTTTGGATATTAAGATTTTCATTCTGGTCCAGCATCATTTCATGATGTTGTTCTGTATTTCTGGCAAGACGATACAGGGAATCTCTGAAGCAAAGACGGGTCCTCTCTGTGAACTTATAATGTGAAAAATGTGCAACAAAAAGAATTAGGAAAAATGATTTATAGCACTAAATCAGATGCAACAATTTGAGTTTAGTCACTTTTTTACCTGTCCAATTACCATCTCAAGATCATTTAGTACAAATTCTTCAAGTGATGACTGCTCATGCATGTCATCATCCATACTGCATTGTTCAAATGGATCTAAAACCTTAGCAGATGGTGCCTTAAAGAAAAACAAACAGATTACATTACACTATGAGCTTTGAAAGCAGATGATTTATTTGCAGCAAAAAAATAAATAAAAGATATCCTTAATGTTTTGCGGTGAAGATTAAATAAAAGATAAATTAGTGGGAGAAATGGTTTATGCAAGCATGAAAAACACATGAGAGTTCAAACAAAATTTAAGAAAAGCTTCAAAAAAATAATATTACAATGATCAGGCATAAAAAAACTTGCCTTGCACATACTGCAGTAAATAGTATGCAAATAACCTAGATCCCTTTGTGATTATGTGAACTTATATGTGACAATTAAAGAAATTGGAACCTAAAAGATTTTGGTTCAAAGCATGTGTGTACACAACATGCCGATGACTGTTAGACAGAAAGCAATTCTCACCTCTCTATCTGGACAATCCTTTGGACCTGAGTTGCTTGAAACATACATAGAATCTGTGGTATCTTTCTGCAGTGTGCCTGATGGTAAAAAAGCATGCATTTTGAGATATTCTGTGCTCCCAAATCATAAATAATGCTCAAAATATTTGTTTACAATATAGTAATGTCTATGAAAGAATGGTCACCAGGTGTACTGCTGCATTGGTTTTCAGACAAACCGTTGATGGATTTGTCTAGGTTTTCAACATCAAAACATGACACATCTTCAGGTACAGAATCCCTGAAACACACAAGTGGTGATGCAACATCAGAAGACATTCTATTCAATTGTATTAACTCGTTTTTATGGGTAAAGTAGTGAGAATTGAATGGCTCTGCTGTGCTACATTCGTAATGCAAGATAAAAAAATATAAGTTTTTCATGTCATCAAAGAAAAGTTGGAATTTTGCAATGTTACTACAAGTTCATGATAGAGTGTGAACCATTGCTAGTATTATTCTCCTTTTTGATCCATGCATACAAAAAATGGAAAAAAAGTCCATAGTTCTAAAACACCACAGAGCAATTCAATTTGCACTGAACTTCCTGCAATTGAGTGTGTGTACATCTGCAAATTAATTTATTTCAGAATCTCAATCCAGAGGTTAAGTTTGTACAAGAAAGAGTGATTCATCAGTTCGAATCTGGGTAGATCTTGAAGCTGGTAATTAGACTGGTCAGATGAAAGTGCTGTCTGTTGAAAAGATTGCTCATGCAATCTTCCACATAAACTTGAACTGCTAAACTGATCTTTATCATGCAGGGACGGTTCAAGCTCAATTTGATTATTGAATCTTTCTTCAAAGAAATCCATGATAAAAAATTGTTTAGGTGTATTACAACCTTCATTTGTACTTATTTCCCAGTTTGACCAATAGTCTGGTGAAGGATGTCTGTCCAATAAATCCTGATCTCTGGGTATAACATAACCATTAACACCCTTCTCATAGTACCAATCCATGATCTAGTGTCTGCACATAGATTTAAAGAAAATGAAAATTAACTTGTATAAAATCACATACATGCATAATTTGTTGTTCTACATGTTTGGCTAACATACAAAGTGGTATTCCAACATGCCACTGTCATCATTCTACATCATACATGCATGTCAAAATGTCACAAAGGGGAAGAAAGCAACAACATCCAATGTCAAGATCCTCTGAGAGGAACACAACATAAGAATCTTTTCAAACAAAACATAAATAAGGCAAAAAGAAAAGTATGCAGCAGATCAATATTTTCTTTCTTTTTCCTGTTTCACTTTCATTTTCCCTTTCCCAATTTCTCCTTCAAACACCACAAAATAACCTCATATATTCTATACTGTTCAAAACCAATTAGGAGAGTGAGAAGGAAGAAAAAACATTAAATCCATTAAATCAAAAAAGAAAAGAACATGAAACCTCATCATAACAAGAAACCGACTCAACAATACACCACTTTCATACACAGTAAACCACAGATTCTGAAAAACTACAGAAGAGGGCAGATAGTAATCATGATCCAAAATACCAACACTACCAAAAGAGTGAAAAGAGCATACCCTATTGAGAAAACTCAATTTGCAATTGATGAAAACAAATTAGAGAATATGGTGACACCAAAATGAAGACAATTTGAGGTTGGGTTGACAGTAGCTGGATAATGATCAGAGGGTGCCACTGGGAGATTCTAATGAGAAACTATGAAAACCATTCTAAGAGAGAGAGAGAGAGGGAGAGAAAAAGGTTGCAACTTGAAGGGTTTGTTGTACTAGAAATGAGATTGAGGAAGCAACAGAGAGTGTAAATAAGAAGGCAAAGGAGAAGAAACATGATACAGGTCATGAGTTTGTGGTTGAGAATGTTCTGGTCCCAGACATTTGTGGCTCAAATTGCTCCATCAAAAGCAGCATCCTCATTGGTACATGTGTCAGTACGAGGTTTCATTTTAAGATTTTGGTGCTTCATTGCCATCGCACCATGTGGCATCTGATACCATCAAGATGGAAACCATGTGCATTGCCTACTATTCTGCTTTTCTTATGGACTATTCAAACTCTGCATTAATTATCATATTTTAAATCAAAATCATACTTAATTTAACTTCATTTTTAAATTCATATTAATCAACTTCTGAAAACTACTTCTCCCCCACCATATTTATAAACGAATTCAAAAATTGTATTTGAATAATGTACTTTTTTAAATACTCTTAATTAAACATTTGAAATGAATCATGTAAATTTTTTCAATAGAATCTAAATATTTATCAAAGCCTCTTTTAATTATTTTAACTTTAAATATATAATAACAATTTTAGAACAATAATATAAATTACTGAAAATTTTGTTACTTCTAAATTATGTGAATTAGTTAAAATAATGAATTTGACAATTTATGTATTTTACAATTCATTTAGTAACATAGTTACTCCTTAGCCATAAATATAAAAAGTGAAAATATTTTTAATACTTAACTGTTGAATTTAATTTTCGTTAAACATCTTATTATTATCATTATTTTTATTTTGTGAATTTATGATAAGTTATATTAAGTAAATACTGATTCCGTCCTAATAAAATATATTGAGAGAATAGTAATTCACCAATGGTTATATTGAGAGAATTTGTAATAAATAAAAAATTATAAAAAAACAGTAATTTATTCATTTGAATGCAATTAATTATACTTTTTTTAATCGGAACAAAGTAAAAAAAAAATATTTTAAAGATCTCAAGAAAATTAATGAGAAAAAAAGTTTAACTTTGTTATATGAAAGTAAAATTTTATGTGGAAAATATATTAAAGCTAAAAAAATAAACCATGGTAGAAAAATATACATATAGTGTTAAATTATTTTACATCAAAACATTTTTTAATTTTTCATTGAAAACCGCTATAAGTGAATAAAATAAAGCTAATTTTTATAAGCACCCATAAATATTTTTTATCTAAAAATTAACACAAAATTAATGAATTAATTAATATAAAAAGTTTAGGATTAACTTACTTTTGAGTTCAATATTTTGATATGCACAATCCTTTAATTTTAAAACATGTTTCGTTAAAAAATATTGGAATAACTCGTACTTAAAATAGTTAAAATTACTCATAAACATACTAAATTTTAATTACTAATATTTTTAAAAAAGACTCATACAGATTCATTAATAAGAGATGCACAGCAGCTTGAAATAAACAAGAGAGTCGATAAATCTATAATGTTAATTTATTATTATAGAATAATTTTGCATGATATTTACCATAGGTCATAGAGAATTTATGAAAAAAATAAACAAATAATGAATAATTCATGCGATAAGATAAATATTTCAATCATTTTTATCTTAAAAATTGCATGATTGTGTAGATTATTATAATAAATTGAAAAGGACTCAAGAAAAAAAAAATTAAAACAAAGTGTTATATTAAATTACTGACTTGTTTCTTTTAATTATATTGTCATTAAAATTAAAATTAAAAGTTATGAAAGAGTATGTAGTTACAAATTGAAGTTGTACTCTTGAAACAAATTATTCTAATATAAGTTTTGTAATAGTCTATTTGATAATTTTTTCAGTCAAATGTACCTTTCTTTCTTTTATATTGAATTACATTTATTTTTATATTAAGTGAACATGGTCAATTAATATTAATTGATACTTTAAATCGATAGGTTAAATTTATGTTGAATTAAATAAGAATAAAAGAAATAAAGCATATACAAAAGAAGTAAAATAAATAAACAAAAACGATAAGATGTTACTGTTTTAAAATAGAAAAAAACAAAAAGTAAAAATTGAAATTTTTGTAAAAAGAATTGTATTTAAGTATATTTTATAAAAAAATAAAGTACTTCCTCTTAATTAGAAAAATCATTAAAATTGACACATGTAAAAAATAAAAACTATTCCATAATAACAAATTTTTATTGTTAAAGTGACTTAATTACAGTTACATTAAAATAGATCACGAAAAATGTAGAAAAGCTTCATAAAAAATAGTTAAATAGAGTAGATACATGGAATGAATGAGTGAGAAATAAAGGTGAAATAATGAAATAACAAGTTAAGATTAAGTTTAAGATTGTATTTTCACAACCATTTTGAGGTTGATACTTTGCAACCTCTTATGGGATAAGTTTATTCAACTTTTCTAATCATGATGACTTGTATGAAAATGGTGTGATTCTCAATACATATTAATGAGGGGTTTGCAACGTTAATGATAGATTTTTACTCTTTCAAGATGTTATGTTACTTTGACGATTAACATTTCACTTTTTTTTGTGCCACGTTCCCTGGGACATGCTTGAGTATCACTTTGTTTGTGCTCAAAAGTTAAGTGTTTTCGACATCTATTGAAACTCGTGAAATTTCGTTTTACTTTTTGCAATTTTATTCTGGGTTTGTATTGCATTGAAAAAATCCGCACAAGTACTTTCATATGTTGTTTGCAGCTAGGTAAGGAGGCACATCCATAAACAAATCACAAAAAGAAGATACGGGGAAGAAAAGCCAGGAGGTTTTGTTTTCGAAAAACCAGTTTTGTTCACTATCGGTCTGAGACTTACTACGCCTTACTCCATGGGTATTTCGATCTCAAATTTTTACCAGACATTCCTCACTGTGTCTATTGAGTTTTGACCTAGATTTGAGCCCCAAATTCGTCCCACAGAATTTGCAATAAATTTTTTATTCATCACTGTCAGAGCCGAAAGGAATGTTCGTTTGTGTGTTCAACTGTTTGATTTTTTTCCTAAGTGAATACTCATTCGTTTGACCTGAAATTTGTCGAGTTTGGTCCCAAATTCAGTCGAGATTCTTATGTGGAATTTCAGGCAAAAACTATTTTGGGAGAATTTTTTAGAAATTTTATTGAAAACAAAGGCTATCCTCTACCGAAACTTGTGAAATTTCGCCATACTTTCTGCAATTTATTCTAGGTTCGTATTGCGTTGAAAAATATTCGCACAAGTACTTTCATATGTTGCTTGCAGTCAGGTAAGGAGGCACACCCATAAACATATCACAAAATGAGGATACGTGGAAGAAAAGCCAGGACGTTTTGTTTTCAGAAAACAAGTTTTGTTCACTCTTGGTCTGGGACTTACTACGCCTTACTCTTTGGGTATTTCGGTCTCAAATTTTTACCAGACATTCGCCACTGTATGTATTGAGTCTTGGCCTAGATTAGAGCTCCAAATTCGTCCCACAGAATTTGCAATAAATTTTTTTATCATCACTGCCAAGGCTGAAAGGAAGGTTCGTTTTTGTGTGAAAATGTTTGATTTTTTTTCCTAGGTGAATACTCATCCGTTTGACCTGAAATTTGTCGCGTTTTGTCCCAAATTCAGTCGAGATTCTTACGTGTTATTTCAAGAAAAAACTATTTTCGGAGAATTTTTCAGAAATTTTATTGAAAACAAAGGCTACCGTCTACCGAAACTCATGAAATTTCGCCTTACTTTCTGCAATTTTATTCTGGGTCCGTATTGAGTTAAAAAAATTCGGACAAGTACTTTCATATGTTGTTTTCACCCAGGTAAGGAGGCGTGTCCATAAACAAATAACAAAAAGAAGATACAACAAAGAAAAAATTGGACGTTTTGTTTTCGGAAAACAAGTTTTTTTCACTCTTCTTCTAGGACTGACTACGCCTTACTCCTTGGGTATTCCGGTCTCAAATTTTTACCAGACATTCGTCACTGTGTCTATTGAGTTTTGGTGGAGATTTGAGCCCCAAATTCGACCCATAGAATTTGCAATAAATTTTTTATTCATCACTGCCAGGGATTAAAGGAAGGTTCGTTTGTATGTGAAACAGTTTGATTTTTTTCCTAGGTGAATACTAATCCGTTTGACCTGAAATTTGTCGGGTTTTGTCCCTAATTCAGTCGAGATCCTTACGTAAAATGTCAGAGAAAAACTATTTCGGGAGAATTTTTCAGAAATTTTAATGAAAACAAAGGCTATCCTCTATAAAAACTCGTGAAATTTCGCCTTAGGTTCTGCAATTATATTCTGGGTCCGTATTGTGTTGAAAAAATTCGCACAAGTACTTTGATATGTTGTTTTCACCCAGGTAAGGAGGCACGTCCGTAAACAAATCACAAAAAAGAAGATACGGCAAAGAAAAGCCAGGACGTTTTGTTTTCGGAAAACCAGTTTTTTTCACTCTCGATCTGAGACTAACTATGCCTTATTCCTTGGGTACTTCGGTCTCAAATTTTTACCAGACATTCGTCACTGTGTCTATTGAGTTTTGGTTGAGATTTGAGCCCCAATCTCGTCCCATAAGATTTGAAATAATTTTTTTATTCATCACTGCCAGGGCCGAAAGGAAGATGTGAAACTGTTTGATTTTTTTCCTAGGTTAATACTCATCCGTTTGACCCGAAATTTGTCGTGTTTGGTCCGAAATTCAGTTGAGATTCTTAAGTGGAATTTCAAGAAAAAACTATTTCGGGACAATTTTCAGAAATTTTATTGAAATCAAAGGCTATCCTGTACCGAAACTCGTCAAATTTTGCCATACTTTCTGCAATTTTATTCTTGGTCCCGATTGTGTTGAAATAATTTGCACAAGTACTTCCATATGTTGTTTTCACCCAGGTAAGGAGGAACATTCGTAAACAAATCACAAAAAGAAGATACGTGGAAGAAAAGCCAAGACGTTTTGTTTTCGGAAAACCAGTTATTTTCATTCACGGTCTGGGACTTACTACGCCTTACTCCTTGGGTATTTCGGTCTCAAATTTTTACCAGACATTTGTCACTGTGTCTATTGAGTTTTGGCTGAGATTTGAGCCCAAAATTGGTCCCACAGAAATTGAAATAAATTTTTTATTCATCACTGCCAGGGCCGAAAGGAAGGTTCGTTTGTGTGTGAAACTGTTTGATTTTTTTCCTAGGTGAATACTCATCCGTTTGACCCGAAATTTGTCGCGTTTTGTCCCAAATTCAGTTGAGATTCTTATGTGGAATTTCAAGAAAAAAATATATTGGGAGAATTTTTCAGAAATTTTATCGAAAACAAAGTCTATCCTCTAGCGAAACTCATGAAATTTTGCCCTACTTCCTGCAATTTTGTTCTGGGTCCGCATTGCGTTGAAAAAATTCGCACAAGTACTTTCGTATGTTGGTTTCACCTAGGTAAGGAGGCACCTCTATAAACAAATCACAAAAAGAAGATACAACGAAGAAAAGGCAGGACGTTTTGTTTTCGGAAAACCAGTTATTTTCACTCTCGGTCTGGACTTACTACGCCTTACTCCTTGGGTATTTCGGTCTCAAATTTTTACCAGACATTCATCATTGTGTCTATTGAGTTTTGGCTGAGATTTGAGCACCAAATTCGTCCCAAAGGATTTGCAATAAATTTTTTATTCATCACTGCCAGGGCCAAAAGTAAGGTTCGTTTATGTGTGAAACTGTTTGATTTTTTTCCTAAGTGAATACTCATCCGTTTGACCAGAAAGAACTATTTCGGGAGAAATTTTCAGAAATTTTATTGAAAACAAAGGCTATCCTCTACTGAAACTCGTGAAATTTTGTCCTACTTTCTGCAATTTTATTCTGGATCCGTATTACGTTGAAAAAATTCGCAGAAGTACTTTCATATGTTGTTTTCACCAAGGTAAGGAGGCACGTCCGTAAAAAAATCACAAAAAGAAGATACGTCAGAAAACAAGTTGTTTTCACTCTCGGTCTGGGACTTAATACGCCTTACTCCTTGGGTATTTCGGTCTCAAATTTTTACCAGACATTCATCACTGTGTCTATTGAGTTTTGGCTGAGATTTGAGCCTCAAATTCGTCCCACATGATTTGAAATAAATTTTTTATTCATCACTGCCAGGGCCAAAAAAAGATTGTTCGTTTGTGTGTGAAACTGTTTGATTTTTTTCCTAGGTGAATACTCATCCGTTTGACGCAAAAATTGTCGCGTTTTGTCCCAAATTCAGTCAAGATTCTTTTGTGGAATTTCAGGAAAAACTATTTCTAGAGAATTTTTATGAAATTTTATCGAAAAGAAAGGCTATCCTCTACCGCAACTCTTCAATTTCGCCCTACTTTCTGTAATTTTATTCTGGGTCCGTATTGCATTGAAAAATTCGCACATGTACTTTCATATGTTGTTTTCACCCAGGTAATGTGGCACGTCCGCAAACAAATGACAAAAAGAAGATATGGCGAAGAAAAGCAAGGATGTTTTGTTTTCGGAAAACCAGTTTTTTTCACTCTCGTTCTGGGACATACTACGCCTTACTCCTTGGGTATTTCGGTCTCAAATTTTTACCAGACATTCGTCACGGTGTCTATTGAGTTTTGGCTGATATTTGAGTCCCAAATTCGTCTCACAGAATTTGCAAAAAAAAATTTAATTCATCACTGCTAGGGCCGAAAGGAAAGTTCGTTTGTGTGTGAAACTGCTTGATTTTTTTCCTAGGTGAATACTCATCCGTTTGACCTGAAATTTGTCGCGTTTTGTCGTAAATTAAGTCAAGATTCTTACGTGGAATTTCAGGAAAAAAAAATTTCGGGAGAATTTTTAAGAAATTTTATTCAAAACAAAGGCTATTCTCTACCGAAAATCGTGAAATTTCGCCCTACCTTCTGCAATTTTATTTTAGGTCCGTATTGCGTTGAAAAAATTCACACAACTACTTTCATATGTTGTTTTCACCCAGGTAAGGAGGCACGTCTGCAAACAAATCACAAAAACAAGATAAGATGAAGAAAAGCCAGGACGTTTTGTTTTCGGAAAACCAGTTTCTTTCCCTCCCATTTTGGGACTTACTACGCCTTACTCCTTGGGTATTTCAGTCTCATATTTTTACCAGACATTTCTAACTGTGTCTATTGTGTTTTGGCTGAGATTTGAGCTCCTAATTCGTCCTACAAAATTTGCAATAAATTTTTTATTCATCACGGCCAGGGTCGAAAGGAAGGTTTGTTTGTGTGTGAAACTGTTTGATTTTTTTCCTAGGTGAATACTCATCCGTTTGACTCGAAATTTGTCGCGTTTTGTCCCAAATTCCATCGATATTCTTACGTAGAATTTCAGGAAAAAACTATTTTGGGAGAATTTTTCAGATTTTTTTTTCAAAACAAAGGCTATCCTTTACCGAAACTCATGAAATTTCGCTCTACTTTCTGCAATTTTCTTCTGGGTTCGTATTGCGTTGAAAAAATTCGCACAAGTAGTTGCATATGTTGTTTTCACCCAGGTAAGTAGGCACGTCCGCAAACAAATCACAAAAAGAAGATAAGGCGAAGAAAAGCCAGGACGTTTTGTTTTCCGAAAACCAATTTTTTTAACTCTCGGTCTGAGACTTACTACGCCTTACTCATTGGGTATTTCGGTGTCCAATTTTTACCAGATATTCGTCACTGTGTGTGTTGAGTTTTGGCTTAAATTTTAGCCTCAAATTCGTCCCTCAGGATTTCTAATAATTTTTTTATTCATCACTGCCAGGGTCGCAAGGAAGGTCCATTTGTATGTGAAACTGTTTGATTTTTTTCCTAGGTGAATACTCATCTGTTGGACTTGAAATTTGTCGCGTTTTGTCCCAAATTCAATCGAGATTCTTACGTAGAATTTCAGTAAAAAACTATTTCAGGAGAATTTTTTCAGAAATTTTGTTGAAAACAAAGGCTATCTTCTATAGAAACTTGTGAAATTTCGCCCTACTTTTTGCAATTTTATTCTACGTCCGTATTGCCTTGAAAAAATTCGCACAAGTACTTTCATATGTTGTGTTCACCCAGGTAAGGAGACACGTCCGCAAACAAATCACAAAAAGAAGATATGGCGAAGAAAAGCCAGGACGTTTTGTTTTCGGAAAACCAGTTTTTTTCACTCACGGTCTGGAACTTACTACTCCTTACTCCGAGGGTATTTCGGTCTCAAATTTTTACCAGACATTCGTAAGTGTGTCTATTGAGTTTTCGCTGAGATTTAAGCCCCAAATTCGTCCAACTAGATTCGCAATAAGTTTTTTATTCATCACTGCCAGGGCCGAAAGGAAGGTTCGTTTGTGTGTGAATTGTTTGGTTTTTTACCCAGGTGAATACTCAACCGTTTGACCCAAAATTTGTCGCGATTTGTTCGAAATTCAGTCTAGATTCTTACGTGGAATTTCAGGAAAAAATTATTTATGGAGAATATTATGAATTTTTATTGAAAACAAAGGCTATGTTCTACCGAAACTCGTGAAATTTCGCCATACTTTCTGCAATTTCATTCTGGGTTCGTATTGCGTTTAAAAAATTTGCACAAGTACTTTCATATGTTGTTTTCACCCAGGTAAGGAGGCACGTCCGTAATCAAATCACAAAAAGAAGATACGGCGAAGAAAAGCTAGGACGTTTTATTTTCGGAAAACCAATTTTTTTCACTCTCGATCTGGGACTTACTACGCCTTACTCCTTGGATATTTCGGTGTCAAATTTTCACCAGACATTCGTCATTGTGTCAATTGAGTTTTGGCTGAGATTTGAACCCCAAATTCGTCCCACAGGATTTGCAATAAATTTTTTATTCATCACTGCGAGGGCTGAAAGGAAGGTTCATTTGTGTGTGAAACTGTATGAATTTTTTCCTAGGCGAATACTCATCCGTTTGACCCGAAATTTGTTGCGTTTTGCCCTAAATTCAGTCGAGATTCTTACGTGGAAATTCAAGAAATAACTATTTCGGGAGAATATTTCTCAAAATTTATTGAAAACAATGGCTATCCTTTACCGAAACTCGTGAAATTTCACCCTACTTTC
>Ga0123342_1001530_pt1 | contig 38906 bp, 18 predicted proteins | sample Turbeawhitnodule_FD_89960 | JGI IMG/M metagenome (GOLD analysis project Ga0123342, IMG submission 89960) | Root nodule microbial communities of legume samples collected from Mexico - Turtle bean Mexico white nodule | ecosystem: Host-associated > Plants > Roots > Nodule | place: Mexico: Nepantla...
AAAAAAAAAAAAAATGAGACAACATACATACACACTCACCTCGTCTGTGCATGTCAGGTGGTTTGTTGAAAATAAAAAACTCTATAATTAAAAAAGAGAACTCTGTTTATATTATATATATATATATATATATATATATATATATATATATATATCCGTGTCATCATGTCCTATTTTTTGAAGATTATACTTGTAGTAATGTCTGTGTCAGTATCCGTGTTACATAGTTGCAAATTGTTTATTCAACCTTGTCATCAATTCTCAACTTTAACTATATTCTTGTTTGACTTGTAGGTTCCTTTACCAGATAAGCCACCTGTAGAGGATTTAAACCTAATTCAGGAGTGGAAATGTGCTGTGAGGAAGGCGAAAAAAATTAATACGGAAAGGCATTCTCTAAGATGTGACACTGAACTTAAGCTTTCTGTAAGATCTTCCCTCATTGTAGAATAACTTTCATGTGATACATTCAATTCTATCCCCTGTTTCACTAGACCAGTGATAATTAAAACCAAATAAATTCTTAAAACAGGTGGCAAGAAAAATGAAGGACGAGGAAGGCTTTTATTATCCACACAATCTTGACTTCCGTGGCAGAGCATATCCTATGCATCCTCACTTGAATCATTTAGGTTCTGATCTGTGTCGAGGACTACTTGAATTTGCAGAAGGGAAGCCACTGGGAAAGTCAGGACTAAGGTGGTTGAAGATACATGTAGCAAATTTGTATGCTGGTGGTATTGAGAAGCTGTCTTATGATGGCCGGTTAGGATTTATAGAGAATCATATTAATGATATAATTGATTCTGCTGATAACCCTATTAATGGAAATCGTTGGTGGTTAACTGCTGAGGATCCTTTCCAGTGCCTTACTGCTTGTATTAATCTATCAGAGGCATTAAAAAGCTCTTCACCAAATTCTTTTATCTCACATATTCCAGTTCATCAGGTAAATGCTTCATTGTAAGCTTTTAAAAACAATGTAAAAAGGAAACTGTGATAGCTGTTGCCTTTCGGGTGTTCTTTTCATATTAATCAAATCAACTCCAAGTGTAGACCCTCAAGACGAAATTAAATTTTCGTTAAAGTTTTACTATCTGAAAGCTAGCATGCAGTCAAAGAGAAAGCCAAAAACAAGAAAATAGAAAATAGAAATTCGTACCAAAACTCTATTAGTGAACACATTGTGGGCTTTTTTGTGTTGCAAAACTCTATGGTATGAGATCACTTTTCTATTTATAATTTTTGCTGTATGAATAAAAATATTTGTCAGTAATGCTGCTCTATTAAATTTTTAGGATGGTTCGTGTAATGGCTTACAACACTATGCAGCGCTGGGAAGAAATGAAGTAGGTTTACTTGTCTTATTTTTGTTTTGTGTTGCAATCACTCTTATTATAATCTATTTTTTCTAAATTTCTATACTTTGTTGATTTGTTTATGATTTTTCTGTTGTATAATGTTTTTATATAGCTTTCTTCAACATTTGTATTTTGATTATTTTTCAACATTTTTTTCTTTTACTATGTAAAATCTTATTTTTTGTTGTATCAAAACAAAATTAATCTTTAGATCGCTTTTTTACTGAACATAACCTTAAAAATTGATTTTATAATTGTTGAAATTTGGGTGTAAATATTGCACATGTATTGTATAACAAATATAGATTGATTTGTTTGTATGAAATCCCAATAGGAGTTTATTTGGTAAATTTGCTCCTGGTTTAGAGTCTTTATTTCTGGAGATTTATTTCCTTTATTTCAAGAGATTTATTTCCTTTATTAGGATTTCGTTTTTCTTTTAAATACCCATGTATTGTATCATTTAAGATAATTAAAGTAAATCTATAATTATTGCTTACTACCTACACAAATTTTCACTTGGTATAAGAGCTCTAGGTTTTTGCTAGAGCCTTGGTCTCTATTTTTAACACCTACAACCTTCATTGCCATTTATCTTTAAGAGGGTGTAGCCTTAACTTAATTGCTGCAACTTCATTGTAACACCCTTTATTGTTGTTTTCTCTTTGTAAAATTATCTATTAGACTGTCGATTGCTAATTTGCATCTCCATGATGTTTGATCCAAAATAAACAAAAAGAAGATTTTAATTTTTCACAGAAGACTAGTGAACTCCAAGGTATTATATAGTTTACACGAGAAACCCTTTGAATCTTACTCTGATGCTTTCTCAGGTAATGTTTCTTGTATGAGTGTCTCTTATAGGGCTAACACTTGGATTGTGGATTTCGGAGCTACGGATCCTATGAAATACTGGTCTCTACTCTTTCATTCTTATACCCCATCTCCAAGCAATACGAAAATTAGTATTGCCAATGACTCTTTAGCTACAGTTGCATGATATGGAGATATCCATTTACCCTCCAAATCTATTCTTACAAATGTTCTGCATGCTCCAAAACTCTTGACAAGTCTTATCTCCATCAATAAACAAACATATGACCTCAATTGCTTTGAAATGTTTTGGCATCTTTGTGTTTTTCAAGAGCAGGATTTGGGGAGGAGGATGGACTTTTCTAAGGGAAGAAATGGGCTCTACTACCTAGAACCATCTCAAGAATCCAAAGCTAACCAGCCCATTTCTCTTTTCAGTGTATCAAATAAAGACACTCTTTGGTTGTACCACTGTTGCTTAGGACATCCATCTTTTTCTGTTTTGAAAATTATCTTTCCCCATTTATTTGAAATCTAGATACCTCAAAATTGCATTGTGAGGCTTGTGAATTAGCTAAACACACTTGCGTGTTTTTTCCCATTAGTAATAATAGAAGTTCACAACTTTTCCAATTAATCCATAGTATATGGGGATCATCTAGTATACCTAGTATTTCTGGGCCCGTTGGTTTTTTAACCTTTATGGATGATTGTACTAGAGTTAATTGACTCTATTTTCTTAAAGAAAAATCTGACATGAGCATTGCTATTCCCAATTTTCATTTAATGATTCAAAATCAATTTGGGGTCAACATAAAAGGACTTAGGTTTCACAATGCTATGGACTATTTCAACCAAACTATGTCTACTTTTCTTCATGTGTCTATACTCCCGAAAATAATTGAGTGCCAGAGAGGAAAAATAGGCACTTGCTTAACACCACCTGAACACTTCTCTTTCAAGGGAAAGTTCCAAAACACTATTGGAGAGAAACTGCCCTAACTGCTGCATATATGATAAATAGACTTCCCTCACACAGTCTAGAGAACAAAAGTCCACTTGATACCCTAAACAATTTCCCCCCTCACTTCAATATCTCAAATGGCCTCATTCCTAGAAAATTTGGATGCACAACTTTTGTACATATCCACAACCAAAATAGAGACAAACTCGATTCTTGGGATGTTAGATGTGTCTTTCTTGGTCTTATATATATACATACATTAATTGGATAAATTTGGAAACAAACTGCCTATTCTAGGAAATAAATCCCTGAGATTGTGGGATTGATATTCTAGTAATAAAAACAAGATACAAGACCAATATACAGAATTAAAAAACAGTAGGAATCAAATTTTAAACTTCCTAAAATATCTCGACACCAGTCATATTGCTAATTGATTTACCATTTTTTAAATGATTGGCTTTGAATTTATATGCATCAGCATAGTTTTAGCCAAATGTTGTGATTGATTTTTCTTTTCCCTCTGTTCAGGTCTAATTAAAATTGACCTTGTTCTATTTTCCTGACCTGGGTCATTGATCTGTAATTCTTGAAAATGTTCTTGATTGCAATGATTGATAATTACGTGTGTATGACAAGGTGTTTGTCTCATTCTAAAATTGCTACCATGATCATAGTCAGTGCAGAGTTCATTAATCTTCCCCACATACATATATGTTTCCTTCCATTACTTGGGTGGTGACAAATTATTTGATTTTATTTTCTAATCTCGGATTTACCACTCTCTTTACTGGAATAAATGTACTTTCTCAGCTGGAGGCTGCGGCAGTCAACTTAGTTGCAAAGGAGAAACCTGCTGATGTTTACACAGAGATTGCTGTTAGGTATATTAAACTTATTTTAGCCACATTTCCCTTTTTTTCTGATAGTACAATATATTGTCCTCCGAGCATTTCTCGTTACTTCTCTACTCCCTCACCTTATAAAAATGTTTACATATTTTTGTTTTTTTCATTGAGAAGTTGCATTTTTTTGAAATCTTACTTCATGACCAACTGTGCTTTAGAGTAAATTATCCAACCTCAGAAATTTTGTGGTCCGTCATCCCATGTGTGTCCAATTAATTCTTGTCATAATTGATTTAGACAATTAATATTTTAGTCACATAATTACGATATGAGTAGGGTTCATGATATAATGAGACGAGACAGCAACAAGGACCCAGATACTTTTCCAAATGCTTTGTTAGCAAAGGTGTTGATTGATCAGGTCAGTCTTTATTTAAATTTTCAAAGTTGTGCTAATTGCTAAATGATAAATACTGTAGCCCATTCATTTTGGTCTTTTTTCTGTTCCTATGCTAAACTTTTGGAAGTATTCAGATTGATAGGAAACTGGTCAAGCAGACAGTAATGACTTCTGTTTATGGTGTTACTTTTATTGGGGCAAGAGAGCAAATTAAAAGAAGATTAGAGGAGAAAGGTCTCATTAATGATGATAGACTTTTATATGCTGCAGCTTGCTATGCAGCTAAGGTGGGTATCAGCTACATTATATTCTAGAATTTTAACTTATCGAGATTGCAATAGCTTCCTTGATGTGTCATTATTAATCCATGATCATTGTTGTTAAACTATAGGAAAGAGAGAGATATTGAGTTCAAACAATATGAATGTTTTATTTCTATTGAGAAAAAGGAAGTCGATGCAATAAAAAAGGAGATTTGATACCCTTTAATAATAAAGATATGCTATGAAAATAAATTAAAGTGTTCCTAATAACATATAATCTACATATTCTTGATTTTATAGGATTGTGCCATGCCAATTATCCAAACGCCAATTCAAACCAGTCGTCCACGCACCCTCTGCCGTGACTTTGCTCCCACTCTCCGTTGGCTATATTTTTATTTTTCTTTCCAAATTTCAAGAAAGAAAATTTCTTCCAAGACCACACAAACTCCATAACAGATTCTCTTATATTTGCAAACCATATTGTTAGTATTGAGAAGATGTATTGGTCTAACTATTCCATTTCGACTTCTGAAATCTGGTTATGGTTAAGTGGGTGTGGCTACAAATCTCATTTCATTACAATTGCTGAATCCGTTGATGCCCAACTATGTAGAGTTCTTAAATCCGTATTCACACCTCACTCAAACCTATTTTTCATCCCCATGAGATGTGTCCATCAGTTTGGAGTGAGGCTTGTGCCCTTTATATCAATGACATAATTTCTGTATAGTGTTTGCCAAGATCTCTTAACACTTCTTGTTCCTCAACAATATGAAGGTGCTATGTCTACTTATCTTTGGTGGCGTTTTGCTACCTTATATGATTTTAATGAGTTCCTTCCACCATCTCTAGATGTGAAGAAGGAACTTGAGAACCATAATATGTTGTTTATGACCTTTGGCTTGTATGCCTTGCCACAGTGGTAATTCATCTTCTTGTCTCTCTCAATCTCCTTCCTTTGGTCCTTGGGTCATTGACTTTGTTGCAACTGCTCATGTATCTGGTAATTATTCTCTTTCCTATAGTTTAACAATTTCATTCTTAGGTCATTTCCTCCTGGAATGGTCAATACTTGATAGAATAAAACAGTGAAGTTTGCTTTCACTAAAATTTCAGCATTTATGCAAAAGAAAAGAAAGAAAGAAAAATCTTTGTACACATTTTCTTGATGTATTTAAACACCCTTTGTCATTCTGATTTATGTTAGGAAGTTTGATCAAAATTCTCAAACTTATTTTCAATAGGTGACATTGGCTGCCCTTGGAGAAGTTTTTGAGGCTGCACGTGGCATCATGAGTTGGCTCGGAGATTGTGCAAAGGTTAGCTCTCTTTTCACAGTATGTTGGATTCCAAATGATGCTGTTAGTTCTACCGGATACTTTTTGCACTTTGCTTGTGGGCGGTCTCTTCTCTTGTAAATGGTGGCTTTGAAACATTCTACAGGTTAGGGTTGTCCAGAAATAACTATTCTGAATTAAAAAATTTAATAACTGAACTAAATTAACTTCAAAATAACTAAACTGTCTTCCAAAATCAGTTTTAGTACTGATTTGTTATATAAAAAATGCACCGAACCTAAAATATTTTCTATAGAAAAACAACTTATGTTGTTGGCTTCATAAAATTTTTACTGATTTTTATAACGCACAAATTGTTGGAGGCGACATCTAGAATAGGAAAGTTAATATGTTCATGAAAAGTTTTTTCTACTTGTGTCTTCATTTACATTATTGGAGTCACAATACAGGTTTTTTTAAACTCTCAATTTTTCTACTTATTTCTCCAGGCTCAACGTATGAGCACTTCTACAATGGACAATGGAATATTAATAACCACCATATGTGTACATGGTATTTTGCACGATTATTGTGAAAAATAACGAATACTAAGAAAACATTTGTACAATATTAATCTATGTTTAAACTTTTTTTCAAAATCAGTTTGTTGTAGTCCAAATAGTTCAGTCCAAAGCTGTTAAATAGAAGAAAAATTAGTTCAATTTAGTCTCTATGGTCCATTTTTCAGTTCTATTCAATTTGGATAAATTATTTTTAACAATTTAATTCAATTTTTAAGAATTCGATTCAGTTTAGTTATTTTTGAACAACTTTACTACAGGTGATTGCTTGTGAAAACCAGGCTGTTTGCTGGACGACTCCTCTTGGTCTTCCTGTTGTACAACCATACTGTAAAACTGAACGTTATCAGGTGAGCCTTCTGCATATCAATATTTTTTCATCGTTTTGGTATTTGTTGAATTGAAGAGAAAACAAGAGACATGGGTTATAAAAAGAAGAGACAATTGAATCCATATTTTCTAAAAATGAAGTAACTACTTTATCTAATATATTAATATGTCAAAAACTAACTAAATTTAAGATTGCATTTGACTCAAACTTAATTTCTAATTTCTTCAAGTTACAAAATCATCTTAAAACTTCCATGCTTATATAATGACCTCACCAGAAGAAATGACAGTCATGTAGCCACTGGCAGAAAAACTATAATCTTGAATTAGTTCAACTTAACAAAAAAATAATTTCCACCTTTTGATGTGATAGAGCACTACAATATGGATCAAATCAAACACTTTTCCTTCTGTGCTAAATGCAGACTTAGAAATAGGCACATCTAATAACTCTCACGCTATGTTTGAAAGGATTGAAAATCTAGATGAATTAATTTTCCGCCAATCTAGAATATACAAATTTGCACTTGTATCAAGTTCTTCCTCTAAATACTTTTGAAGCTCAAATTTGTTTGAACAGTTTAGCCTTGTTGTTTGCAAAAAATTATTCCAACCATATGATCATTCTTATAACTAGGTATGTCTACATGTGCTTGTTGTGTGTCATTTAGTTTCCCCTTTATGACTTTTATATTCACCAAACAACAATTTTAAAGAAATATCCAAGTTTTACTTTAACACACCTTTTTTTATGTCTTTTTTGGATCAAAAGTTGATCAATTGTCCTATTCATTTATCTTATTTTATATCTTGGATCTATGACAACAACAATTACCTACAATTCAACTAGTTAGAATCACCAGATTATTTCTCATTATTTTCCATTTTTTTCATTCATCTTGAATGTAGTATTGTTGAACTTAAGCAAAAAGCTGATTCCATTCGGAATTCCTACCACATCTATCATGTACATATTACTAGTAAGATAAGAGGTACCACAAATGCGAAAGTAGCATCATGAAAAATGCTCAAGAAAGGTAGAATAGAGTCAACATACTATGACTCTTCATAAGAGGGCACACCACTCCCTTTTCCTAACTCATTGACATATTTGGTTTCATGACACCCAAGCTCATCAATGCCTTTTTTATGCTTGAATGCATCATCCAACATCCAATAGGTTGAATTCAATCTTGTTTTAACATCCAAGCAAATATGATTCTTATATTCAATGTTTGTATGTTCAACATACTCTTTGAATTTCAAAATTCTAGGAGACACTTTGAGATCTTACATCGACTAGAGATATGCCCAAATTAAACTATATAAATGTTGTGCAAACCTCGTCTTACAAGCTGATTTTGTAGGATTGAGTTAGGCTTATTCTCTGCTTTCTAAGATGTAAGGGATCTCACAATGATTAGAGATATGACCAAATTATAGTATATAAGTGACTATAAATTTCATCTTGCGAGTCGGTTTGTGAGGTTTAGTTAGACTCAAAATCTATCAAAAGGTATCAGAGGCTATCCTAACGAGGTTTGTTAGACTTATCATGCCACTTGCTCCTCCTCTATTCCTACCCTCAAATTGTCCAGTCTTTTGTGTGATGGAATGTATTGAAGATCCCACATCAGTTACAGATATGACCAAATTATAGTATATAAGTGGGTGCAGGGTACAAACATCACCTTACAAGTTGGTTTATGAGGTTGAGTTAGACTTAAAGTTCAATTTATAAGACAATCTAACATATTTCACTGTAACATGGATTCTTAAAACATAGTTATCAATCTCTACTCAATTAAATTCAAAATATTTGCACAACAACACATATGAATATGACCCTCTCAAACCCAAGGTATGCAAAGACAATAGTCTTTTCTTCGAGTGTTAATCACTTATGTCATTTGATGTAGCATTGTATACTGTCAAGCTCAAAACACGACTCAACCCCCATTCATCCAAGCACGACTCAAGAAATTTAGCCATGACCTTGCCTGTATGGCTTATAACTTTAGTGAAAATTATAAATTTGTCTGTGCAACTTCCATCCAATCATTATTGTTCAAATGAGGTATCAAATACTTATAACTTTGATTTTGAGGTGAAATCCATGTATCAGTAGTGACACAAAACTCTTTTGCAATATTGAGAAATAAACATCTTCCGGTATACCTTATTCACATTTCATATTGTCACAATGTTATGTGATAATGTATGCCACGATTGAACCTTAAATCTTGGTTGTAAAGCATTTGAATACCTCCTAAAAGTAGGATGCTCTACAAATCGAAAGGAAAGATCATCTCTTAGAAACATTTTTACTAGTTTTTCATGACAAAATTCTTGGTTGAATTGGCCATAAAAAGGAAAGTTAATATTTTCATCAATCGTTGAAGATGCACCTGCCCTTTTGCCCTCTTTTTTCTTCTTTATTGGAATTTTTTGGACATCTCAACACATGATTAGGCATTGGAGTTGTGACTTTCTCATATTGAATAAACATATCACAATACTTGCATTGAGCCCTATTATCAGACATAGGTTCTAGTTGAATAACGACTCCATGCTTCTGATCAATTTTTCCACCCCTCATGGCAAAGGGATCTCACATTTGTAGAGTGAGTGCTAGCTGGGGGAATAGAAGCCACATACTAAATTAGGTTTGAGACTGGAAAGTTATCTTCATGCATTTGATGACATTGAATCAATGATATGGTAGTGTGACAGATGGTTGGCATGAAATGAAAAGTTTAAATATCTAAAAGTAAAAAAATGTAATAAATCAATCTGAATTTTTCTTCTTACTTCTTTAATCATCGTAATAGAAAACAAAAATATAAAAGTAAAAATAAAAATAAAAAGAAAACAAAAATTAGAAATAATACTTTTCCTATTAAAACTCCACCGCCTATGACTAAAGAATTATGTTTCTCTACTTAGATATTAAGTATTTTTACTCATTAAAATTAGAACCATAAATATAGCTTTGGGTAAAGAGTCACTTCAATACAACTAGTATGACATTTTGATTTTAGTACAATAAGAAAAAAAGAACAATTTTAGCATAAAAAACTTTAATTCTGTTGGTTTTGTTTGCACTCTGATAATGATTAAGGAAATTGAGCAAGTGTTTGGTCTTTAGTAATTGACTCGTGTGTTTGTTAAAGGGGAAATTAACATTAATATGCAATTAACCTTGAAGAAAGCCTTTTACCCTTTGCTTTTTGGTTTGTAAATTTAAAATCCTTTGTGATTCCTTCAAGGTTAGTTGCATATTAATGTTAATTTTTTCTTTAATAAACACACGTGACAATTACTAAAGATCAAACATGTGCTTAATTGTCGGATCATTAACGAAGTTCAAACAAAACTAACAAAATTAAAGTTTTTGTATTAATACTTCTATCTTTTTTCTTATTGTACTAAAAACGGAATATGTCAATACTTCTCATACTGAACAGAGTATTTGCCATGCAACTCTTCTTCAGATGAATGTGCATCACAATTGAAGGTTTTTGGAAAGTGGACTTTAAGTTTAACTCAATCTCTCAAAACCGACTTATAAGGTAATGTTAATATCCACTTATAAATTATAATTTGGTTACATATCTAATCGTTGAGAACTAGACATTTGGAGCGTGGGAATAAAGGGGGCTCAATAGCGAGTAGAACGATAAACTTAACATTTGTACTATAACTGTATATAGATCCTAGAATAGGCTCACGGCCTGATTCATGAGATGTTTTCACTAGCAAACCGTTCAGTTGTGAAATTAATCTCAAATTATAGCACAAATATTGAGAAATTCTAGCTTTCTGTAAAATGGAGTTCTCGTATGACATTGATAATAAATAAATAAAAATTATAGAAAATAACAATCCACATTCATGTTCCAATGATAATATATTTCAATCAATCTATATGGATTTTAAACTTTTTGGCTGATCTCCATATGTTTTACTAATGAATCTCACCATGTACTGCAGATAAGAACATCTCTTCAGCTTTTGGCTTTGCAGAGGGAGGGGAGTGCTGTAAGTATAAACAATCTTGATATTCCACTTTTATTTTCTTTCTGAACTATTTTGGTCATTAAAACTATATTCCAGGTATCTGTCAAGAAGCAGAGAAGTGCATTTCCTCCTAACTTTGTACATTCATTGGATAGTTCGCACATGATGATGACTGCTCTAGCCTGCAATGATGTTGGATTATGTTTTGCAGGTTAGAAAATCACATTTTACCAATTAAAATGATAAATATATGTGAAGTCTCCCTTTGGAGTAATAAATTAATAGTAGTCTGTACTTTGTTATACTTTTTAAGGGTATTATAATTGTATGTTTTTTCTTTGGTGTTTGTTTAATTGCATTACGAAGTACGGATGGAGTATAAACCAATTACTTTTACAATTGTGAAGAAAGCGCAGTTTGGTTGACGCTTGCATTTAGAGGAGTTTCTTTCTCATGAAATCTGTAGAGAGAAATGGTATATATTCATGTGATAGAATCCCCCTTTAGCGTGTTAGCTAAGCTGAGGAACATATATACATATATCACGCATAGCATAGGGATTGGCCCTATCCCATATACAAAATATATCTTTAATATATCTAACAAAATCCATTTTTTTTCTAGTGAAGTTCATCCTAAAATTGATATATGTATAATAAGTGATTATTTTTTTGGAAAATTGCTTATTTTCTCTCTTTTTTGTGAGATAGAAAATTCAATCTTTAAGTCCAATGGAAGTCTGTTTAAACCAGCTTCACTATAATTACTTCTGACAGAGAGAAATAAGGAACAAATGAAACAAGTGTCTCCATAAGCCAAAATTAACTTACGCACAAACTAATTTGTAGAAACTCTCATATATATGGCTTCTTAAAAAATAAATAAAAAAAATTGTGATTCTCAACAGTCTCATTAAATGTGTTCTGATATACACAGAAGTTCTTGAGTTATCGTTGTTGAATCAACTTGCATTTGAAATGCTCAAGACATCAACTCTCTAAAATACCAGAAACATAGAGAATATTTTAGGTTTATCTATTTTTATGAATAAAATACCAGTTTAGCTTTCAGGTTCTATAAGGGGCTGGAGCCAGTGTCTGCAGAAGAAAAATGTCTTTTTTTCTTATATGTAGTGCTTAATTATTGTTTGCAGGGGTTCATGATTCATTTTGGACACACCCGTGCGATGTTGAGAAAATGAATCAAATTCTGAGAGAAAAGTTTGTGGAGCTTTATAACATGCCTATACTTGAAAATGTAAGTTCTTTCTCTGGCTCAAGAATTATATGCTTATTTACTTGCACTTGGAGTAAAACTAATATTTTTTTTATCTCACTATCAAGTATATGCTAAGTTCATATAGACCTTAATTGTGGGTGAAATTAATGTTTTTCTAAATTTAAAATATAATTTGTAAAAATGAAAATAAAACTGCAAAAGAACAGAAATTTGGTATGAGGTTAGTTTTTCTGAAACATGCAAATAGACAGACAACATAACATATGCACACGTTCATCAAGAAGGACCATTTAAATGCATATAATTGGTCGTAGTGGTATTTGCTTGAGGACACGAGCACTAGATAGAACTGGAAGGTTTCTACTGCCTGAAAATTTAAAGTAAATTTTTATTAGGGTAGAAATGATGTCAAGTCTTGGGCAACTGTAAGGTTGCTGTTTAGGGAAAAGGTCATGAATTTGAAACGTGGAAATAGACTGCCCTTATGGTTGCAAGCCTACCTGCATATACCCTCTCCAAACCCGTCTTGGTGCGGATCTTGTTCCCTTCATCTCTTACATAATTGTTGAATTGACTGTATTTGTTTATTCACTTTGTTTTGTACAAAATACTCTCCCTGTGAATCATTAGGAACACATAAAGCTGAGCTGATCCCACTAAAAACAAATGTTGGTTGAGAGAAATGCTATGTTTCTTATGAAAGTACTGTTGGCCAATACTAAACTGGATAACATCTAAGTTGAAAGTAAACTCATGCTAAAATATATGATCTGTGTAATTCAAAACTTTTTCCATTTTATACCACCAGACTGGAGAAAACAAAACTCGTAGGCTATTTTCGTTAAGCTTTTCATGACGAATCCTTGATTTGTTGGCAGTTGCTCGAGGGTTTCCAGACTACATATCCAGGATTGGCTTTCCCATCATTGCCAAAGAGAGGCGAGTTTGACTTAGAGAAGGTTCTTGATTCTCCGTACTTCTTCAACTGAACAATTCTGCAGTCAACAATTATAAGTTGCAGTTAAAGTATTCTTACATCCAATGCAAAATATGGACGAACTTATGGGGTGCAATTCATCCTTTCTGGAAATGAGAATAATGATCCAACATTTCTTGTGGAGAAAGCCAGGAAGGAAAGAAAATAGGTTCTGATATTTTGAAAAAGTTTCTTGTTCTAGAATGCTCATAACTGGTGTCAGAGATCTATTTAACATAAGGCGACATAAGAGATAAGCTTTTATCTCCCCCCTCAAATTTATAATTAAGGTTTTGGGGAAGGAACTCACCATGGAATTTTAATGTTGGTGATGTTCAACACCTGAATTGAGTTGCTGCTGTGCAATAGACGTGGCTACTTCTAAATGCGTGCAGCAGAATCTTCTGTACAGTGCGGAACTTAGGGCTAGGGCTAACCTTGACAATGCATTTTGTTTGCTTGTAAAATATATGTTGATGTATTATAGTAGATCAGAGGAATTCTGGTTACGGTTACAATCATGCTGTTATTCTTTATTTCTAATAAAATTATTTATTTACACGAAATTCCTTTTTGAAGGTTATTATTATATTGAGAAGGTTTGTCCTTGTTATCTCTGTTTTATAGTTTGCATACAGATATCTCCCCTCGTGTTAATAGGAGACTGTTAACATCTGAACATAACATAATATGAGGACCATTTAAAAGCACGAGTGATCACATAAATTTAGCCTTGTATTGTATCATTGCTCAGAGCTTCATGATGGGGTAATGGGGTAAAAGGCTTGAGGAGTCTAGTTTTTTATAAGTTGTAGGGTTCTAGCTTTAACTTTAAGGCAATTACTTCGTCACTGCATATGAAAAGATGAAAATGCTCTTAAATAAAATGAGGTACAGATAAAAATATATTCTGGATCTTATTTTTTAGAATATGTTTTTGGATTTTTCTTTTCAGAAATTTTTTGTATTGTGAAATTATTTTTTAAGAATGAGATTTTGATTTTTGAATTTTATTCTGAATTTTTATTTCAGAAGAGAATGATCTCTTCTTGTATATGAAATGTATTATTTTCAATTCTAGATTTTCATTTATGGAAGGAAAGGCATTTTCATAAATTTAAGAGTATGTAGAGTGCCGGTTCAAAAAGTTGGGTGTAGGGAAAATTTGCCTAACTTTAAGCATAAGTGTTTCCTTCATTAAAAAAACAAACAAAAATAGTCTAATCATAATAAACTTTTATTTCAATATAAAATATTTTTAAATCATATTTTTAAATATGATTTGATTATTTTTATAGTTTTTTTTTTAAATTTAGCCATTTTGATAAAATTTTAAAAATTATCCCAATTTAATAAATAAAAAACTCCATAAATCTATTTGGTCTTGTAAAAAAATTTAATATATAAAACATTACTTGTTTTCCTTTTTAAGTATTTTATGTTTTTGATTTTCAACTTTGATCATATATCTTCAATTGTCCTTTTTTGTACACTTTAATTCAAACAAGACAAACTGAGTGAATGATTTGTATAATTTTGTTAAGGCAAATTCTCTCTGGCTGGTTGCATATAATTTTTAAATACTAAATGTATTTTTTTTATTAAAATGAATACCAAATTGGTTAATTCAGAATCTCAAATCTAATTTATGATTGTGTATCAGATTGTACAATTTAATTTGTAAATTTAAAACACAAATGAAAGAAGATGTTGTTATAGTCACTGAAAGTAAACACTTTACACCTGCAACAATATAAAATATGAATCAAAACTGTTCTAAGAAAAAATGACTCAAACTTGATTAGTTGGAATACATGCTGACAGAATTGAATTAACTACAAATGCAATAATTGAAATGGAATTATAAATCATTATTTGAGTGACAAAGAATAAAAGTAAATATGATGCAAGATCATATGCTAAATCAGAATTAAGGTGTAAACACTCTATTTCATTAGTAAAATTTTAGAATTAAAATTAAAAATAATAAAGTTTTAAAAATACAAAAAAAAATAAAAAAAATAAAGTTAAAAAACCAGAAAAAATATATAATGTTTAATTTTTTTAATAAAAAGTATTACAAAACTAAGAAAGAACAACAATTTCTTATTTAATTATTTATTTTATCTCTCTTTAATTTTCATTTTTTTATAAAAATAACAAAAAATAGCAAAAAATACTTTGGACCTATTCTCTCCTCACTCACATTTCACTCACCATACATTTTTGTCAATTTCTCTCTGCACCATATCATTTTGGATGTGCACCCAACATAACTTTTAAAATCCCATTTTGTCCTTGTCTTCTTTGTTTTGTAAAAAAAGGTGTAGTGGAGCTTGGTTTTTTTTTCAGGTGCAGAGGAGTTATTGTTGGTGCAGTGTTGGTGTGGTGGTGGAGGGAACGTTTCACTCTTAGCTCCGTTTCACATTGTTCTGAGGTAAGACAACACATTCATCTTCGTTTTTGCATTTTTTGAGCTGAGATGTTTCCGAATAACGATATCCAAAAGCTTGGATATAGGCTTACGAATGCATGTGTCCATAATGCATTGTTAGTGACTCCGCATATACAAATCTGTAAGTAAATTTGATTTCCAGTTTAGGTTTCTGAATGCACATGTCCGAAAGTGAAATTTGAGTTCTGGATACCTATATCCAGAATGAGCATTCGAGTTTCGGATATGAATATCCAGAATGGTTTTTTGGGGTCTGAATTTCTACATCTAAAAGGGTTTTCTGGCCTATGGATATTAATATTCGGAAGGTAATTGATATGTTGTTTTTTCAGCATTGGCAATGGATATGACAAACTCATACATGGGAATTTCAGAAGAGATTGATGTGTGGGATGAATTAGATGATATTGATCTGGATGCAATTGAGCACGTGCACGAAAATTATTTTATCTAGGTATATCCTAAACCAAATAAAAAGTAAGTCATTTAACTTAAAAGTTATATAACTTATATTTATAACTTTTATAGATGAAGCTCAAAGATGATTGTCCAATTCCACCTATAAATATATTGTGGGTATTACATCGTTATCCTATGACTCAATTTTAGTAAATATATTACACTAGCCGGATACAAATTTATACATAAATAATGTTCATTAGACAATATTTCTAATTTTAATATTTTGTAGTAAATACTTAATGTTTATGATTTTAGGATGTTTAGCCTTTTTACATTATTTCTAATGCATATATACGCTTACAGATATCTATATATGGAATTATAGTCTATGCTTACGGATATCTGTAACTCACAATGTTGTCTATGGATATTTAAATCCAGAGCTGAATTTTTTTTTCACTTTATTAAGGGTGTTATGGTAATTTCTCACACGGACATGGTGGATCCTAGTAAAAACTGATATGTAGGAAGAATCTGCCTACATAAACCTTCTCTCAGTCACCACTTTTCCTTCTTCAATTCGATTCAAAATTTCAAGTTGCAGAGATCCTCTTCAATGGATTCCCGAAAAGCCGCAATGGTTGAAACGTCACCCTCAATATCAGTTTCCGAGGCTTTTATAGTCAATGCGTTGTGCGTCCTGGCCCTGGCCTTCGCAGTTTGGGCTTCCAACACTGTCTTCTCCATCGACCTCGTTTCTCATCCTTCTCTCACACTCTTCTTCATATCGGTACCTTCAATTCATTTTTTTTTTAACTTTCACTTGATTTTTTCTTTTTTCCTTTCGCATTTCTCATTTTACGGCGTCGTTTAGATTGCAGAGCTCCCTATCGTTATCCTTCTATACAGTCGTTATCGACAAAATCGCCAACAGTGCACGGTAATTTGTGCTCCTTAATTTCTCAGAACCCTAGCAGTTAACAATTTCTGGGGATATTCTAAGTTTTTTGTTTTCTGTTTTCATATGATTTCTATTCTTTGCAGTACCTGAGAGCTGTTGCAAGAGGTGTTCTTGGAATTCCTGTAGGTGAGTACAAACTTCGTTTTTTTTTTTATATATTTCTTATTTTACTATTCTAATGATTAATGATGCATTTTTCAACTCACAGTCTCTTAAATTAAGCACACTCGAATAAGAATGTAAATGTTCAATAAATCTCTATATTTACTTCAGTCCTTACACATACAAGTGATTTGCTGATTAGACTTTTGGCGTCTTAGCCTAATCTAATTTTTTTGTAATAAATCTTCTTGATGAAAATTTGTTTTTATTCATTCTAATGTTCTTTTATTCTGCAGGGACATTATTGAATTTTTTAGGAGCTGTAGCTTTGGGGGCGCCTGTTAAATTTCAGTATGTGAAAGTTGTTATTTCAGAGTACAGTGTTTTCTTTTTTCCCCAAAATAACTCTCCACATGGAGGTCGCAGTTGATGAGAAAAAGGATTAATTGTAACTACTATGTTCCTTTAAAGCAAGACAAATTGTGTTTTCTTTAATTTTTTGCCTCTTCTGTTATGTAAATAAACATGAGTTTTCATTTTTTATTTTGAAGATAGCTACAAATAACTCGAGCATGTTTTGACTTTGCAATTTTACTTGGGATAGGTATCTTCCCAAGACTATAAATTGGGCTCTCATGATGTCAGTGTTCACGGTAAGTGACTATTTCATTTCTGTTCTCTAGCATACTATTACAACTTGTTGGAGATTGTTTTAGTGTTTCCTATTGAGCTTGTGACAAGTAACCGAACATTCATGGGACTCAGTCTTTAAAACTAGCCATTAAGGAAGAACCAAAAACTTAAATAATCAAACATATCATACTACTCAATATAAGAGTTAGACACTCCATAGTATCAAAGTTCCTATCAACTTGTCTCATATTACTCTGCCCTTTTTGATTCTTGATACTTTGCATTTTGTCTGGATATTCTTTTCTCTTTTACTATTTGAAAAAAACCACCATTTATAAAATCTTCACCTAATTAGTTATTACTACTATAAGATAATTAAAATCAGATGGTTTCCAATTCATGTCTGTTTGAGAACTTCTTACTTGTTTGCTCGTTAGGCATTAACTTAATATTTTAAGAGGTACAAAAAAACCCCATCCATTTGCCAGATGCTTCTTGTTGTCCTTGATCATGTACAACATACATTTAAGGCAACTGTAGAAGGTCCAGATTGTAGCCCTTGTTCCTTTTGTTTCTCCTAATTATAAATCATCTCACCTTAGATAAGAATGAAAGCTAGCCAGCATATGTTGAAAATAAAAGTCAGTGAGTTTTATCTCTATGACCTTCAGACTTGCAATGTAAATTCAAAGTTCAAACTGTTAGGAACCAAAAACAGAAATCCTAACACAATATCATTTCTTTTCTGTTACAAAACAGTGAGTGAAAGGAATTGTATTTCTTCACAACACTTACAGCAATCAAAACAACGGTGTATTCAAAATTACCCCCAAAAGGAACACTCTCCTTTTCACTATGGAAAAACCAGATTCAAAATTGTTAGAAAACAAAAGCTAAAAGACCAAATTACAGCTGAGAGGATTTTGTTGCCAAACCACACAACTAGCTACCTGGTTACAACTAATTACAATTTAACCCCTCTTTTCGTTCTATAATAGACCTGTAAGGTTGTTTACACTGCTTTTCGGTCCTGTCATCATTCCTAACAATACACCCTTCTTCTAAAACAAATTGTCTTCAATGTTGAATTCTGGAAACTGAATAATGAAATCTGAAAGATCTTCTCAAGTAGCTTCCTCTGCAGGTTTATTTTGCCATGCACTAACACTTGATGAATTACCTCTCCATTTTTATCTACTGTTTGATTATCTAATGTCCAAGAGGCTGAAAAATGTTGAGTTTGTTGAGAAACATGGTAAACAAGATGTATACGGGCTTGTTCTGGTAGTTGAAGCTTGAATGAGACTAATCCAATTTGTTGTAGAAACAAGTAGGGTCCATAATATTTTTCTCGTAGGGTCTTGTAATACCTTGCAATTCTATGTCTTCATCCCTCCTAGAAAGAACATCTGGCACTTTGTTAGAAGCTCCTACTTTGTACACAATTTCAAACTCATGTCAATAATTTGGCAAACCAATTCTGCTGATTCTGTGTTGTAATCCTCTGCTCCAACAAACATCTCAAACTCTTTTGATGAATAAAAACAATAAATATCTGCCCCATCAAATATGGTCTCCAATGTTGAATTGTCAAAACAAGAGCCATCAACTCTTTTTCATGGATATATTTAGAGAGAAGATTCAATAGGCCTTTTTTAAATAAGCAATTCGGCTTTTTGTCTTGAGTAAGGACAACCCCCACTTCCTTGCTTGAAGCATCGCACTGTATTGAGAAAGGTCTTGAAAAATCTGGTAATGCTAAAATTGGGACTGTAGTGACAACTTGCTGCAGCAACTTGAAAGCCCCCAAACTCTCTTTTGTCCCATTAAACTTTCCTTTTTTCAACATCAGTTAAAGGATGTGTTATGTGGTCATATTTACTTGCAAACCTTCTATAATATCTTTTCAACACTAAGAATCCACTCAGCTCTCAGATTCTTGGGAAGCTGTTGTAAAATTGCCTCAATCTTTTGTAGATCCATAGCCATGTCCTCTTTAGATATGATATGACCAAGATACCTCACCTTTGAATTACCAAAACTGCACTTCTTTTGATTTGTGAAGAAAGATTGATCTAGCAACCTAGCCAAAACCTGTCTCACATGTTGCTCCACCTATGATTTGTTGCAAATCAAAATTTCACTAAAAAAACCAACACACCATCTAAGAAAAGGTTTTAGCATAATATTCATAGCTTACTAGATATTCATAATGCCCTTGGTGTGTTTTGAATGTTGCTTTTTTGGAATATCCAGCTTATGCATCTTTATTTGGTGATAACCTGCCTTCAAATCTACTTTAGAAAAATAGGTAGCTCCATTTAACTCATCCAACAACTTTTCTTTGACAGGAACAGGGAATTTATCCAGAATATTAGTTTTTTTTTAAAAACCTGTAATCAACACAGAACCTCCAACTCTCATCCTTCTTTTTAATTGAAATAACTGGACTAAAATAGAGACTGTTACTTCGTCTAATAAACCAAGCCTCTACCATTGTCTCTAGATCTCTTCACCAAAGCCTCTGAAAAACCCTTCCAAGGGAGATTCTTGTTTTTCAGTGTCAATACTGAAACCAGCATACATCATTGCCTTCCATGCCGATCAAGACCAACTTTAACCATTTTGTAAGTCTGATTTTTGCATATAGAAAACAAAATTGTACTCGTGCTAGCCATTCTAAGGGAGCTCCATCCTCAAAAGTAGGTAATTTTACAAACATTGATGAATAGTACTTGTGTAAGAATCCTCCTTAGAATTGTTCTTAATCAACTCTAGAGATTAAACGACATGGCATTGTAAAGATGCAAGGTACTTGAGATGTGCATCTATTCTTCTTGACTTGTGAGAGATTGTTTGTTGCTTTGAGCTTTTAATAGCTTCATCTATTCTTTACTTTAGTGTCTAGCATATCATGCATCTACTTTTGCTAGATACGTCTATTTTTTCAACAATGTTTGGTGCTTTCGTTCTTCTAAGCTTCGTCAAAGGCAATTGCTTCAATAAGACATTTCATGTCTTTTGTATACTTGTCCTGTAATACTTGCTTCTGTTGGTTATATCCTCTATTGGAGCAGTATGTCTGCCGATGACATGGTCGTCTAGTCTAGATGTAGGCGTTTAGCGCTTCTTAGTTTGACGCATTAGTGTAACTTTTTTGTCCTCCTCTTCTGATTTGCTTGAAGCTTGACTTGCATCTTGTCAACAACTTGTGTTTTGTTCATGATCTAATATTGTCTTTTGCTTTCGTCTAATACTTGTTTCATATTATTTAGCATATATTTGAAGAGCCAAAAGTATCTTGCTTGTTATGATCAAACTTGGGTGCCAATGCAAAACTATGAGATTAAGACATGTGTCGTACAATAACCCAACTTGTCTTTGCCTTAACAGTTACAACTAACTTCCATTCAACCCCTATTTTCCTTTTATAATAGAGCTATAAGGTCTTCCCCACTTCTTTTTGGTTACCATTCCTAACACAAACCATTTTCAATTATTATGACCCACTAGATTTATATTTTCAAGTTTTGATATTAGTTTTCAATGGTTACTTATTAGTCCTCTTCCTTTTCCTTGAATGAATTGCAAGTTTACAACTTTTGTTGAGATGAACATTTTTTAAATCATGGTCCCATGTTTATGTGCACTTTTATAAATTTACATATGATTCTATTGCAGACAGTTCCAGCATCATGTGTTCTTGGTTCATCATGGGCTGACTGGAGACGTATATTTGCTCAAACAAAGTAGGTTTCTTCTAGCTTATCATTTCTTATTCATAACATGTTTGTTCATATGAAGTTTCTTTATTGGGATTTTGAATATAGTTAATGTTGTATGTTGAACTACTTTTTTGATAATGTTTGGTCTATTTATTTGGGTCGTTCAATTAGTTACTTTTAGTTACATTATTGTTATTCTTGTAATATCTTTAGGCCTAAAGGATCTATAGAGTACTTGATTTGTTTACCGGCTCATGGAGCACTTATTGGGGCTTGGTTTGGGGCTTGGCCAATGCCACTTGATTGGGAGAGGCCATGGCAGGTAATTAATTTCCTTTTCGTAGTCTTTTGTCTTTAAATTCATTGATCATTTTGTTGAGCAAATAAGAAAACCAATTTTGACCAAATTCATGTTATTTCACAAGCCTTTGTACAATTTCACCACTTATTATTATTATTAGCATAAGTATTTTATCTAGTGTGTATTTTTTTATTTTACATTGACTAAATATATGATTCAATTATAATATATAAGTTAGTGTAAACCTCACATTGTAAGTCAGTTCGTGAGGTTGAGTTGAATTTAAAGTCCATTTTCTAAGATGGTATCAGAGTCTATACTAGTAGAGTGTCTATCCATGGGAGAACTTGCTTAATCAGCATCATAATATCTAGAGATTTGGGTATTATCTTTATCTTCATAAAGTAGACCTTGTCTTGGAGCTTTGAGGTACCTAGAATAGGGATGATAACATTAATGATCAATACAAGGATTTTGCGTGAACTAACTTACAACATGTACTACATACAAAATACAAATCTGGTTTAGGTAAATTATTTTTCCAACTAGTCTTCTATATCTTTCTAGATAAGAGAAAGCTTCTCCCTGTTTTGCGATTAATTTCTGATTTGGATCCGTAGTTTACAATTAATCACACATGTCTCTTTTAAGATGTCCAGAGCATATTTTCTTTGAGAAATTACAACACCTTTCTTTGATTAGGCTACTTCAATGCCTAAAAATTATTTGATACTTCCAAGATCCTTAGTCTAAAAATGCTTGCATAGGTGTTCCTTTAACTAAGATATTATAGCAGCATTATTCCTTGTAATGACTATATCATCAACATACACTATTAAGTACCCACATTTATTAGGGGAGGTATGACAATAGAAAACATAATGATCTGCCTCACTGTGTTTCAACACAAAGGTTTGAGCAATGTGGCCGAACTTTACAAACCAGACTAGAATTCCCTAAGCAACAAACCCAAGAGGTTGCTCCATGTAGACCTTGTTTTTTAGATTACCATGCAGAAAAACATTCTTAGTATCTAATTGTTGAAAAGGCCAATGATGAATGACTGTTATGGCAAAGAAAAGTTTAATAGTAGTGATTTTAGCCACCGCAAAAAAAGTATCACTGTAGTTGAGTCCATAAATATAGGTATATCTTTTGGCCACCAATGGAGCTTTAAGGCAATCAACTTCACCATTAGGTCCAACTTTAATGGTATAGACCCAATGATAGCCTTCTTCTCGGATGGAAGAGGAACTAACTCCCATATACCATTATGTTGCTGCATTTCAACAAGGCTTGTCGCCATTTAGGATGCAGTGGACAACGGTGGACGACAGTAAAACATAGTGGAGTGACTGGACCCAATGAGACGAACCAATCTAGGTGTTCATTGTACAACAAGAGCGGAGAATGATGGAGGATGACAATGGACAATCACAAAACAAGCAGAGTGGAATCAACCTTCTCTGATACCAACTTGAGATGAATACTTAATAGAAAATGAATTAGAGAGCTTCATTCCCCTCTCTAAGGTTCTCATTTTTATAATGACACTGGTAGTTCAATACAATGAATGAAAAAAAACGAAAAAGATAAGAAAGGTCATATCCAGAAACTAGGTACAACACAAAACACAACAACTTTTCAAATTTAAGATGACCTATTCTAACATTGTTGTAGTGTGAAAGTCATTGAGATGCTGACTCTTGTGAACGATGTTATGGTAGGAATTTGGGTATTATGGAATGTCTATGTTCCATGCAAGTAATATGATATGTTCATCACAATATTTAAGTTTTTGGTTTATTCCCATAATAGTTAGCTTTTGAAGGTGATTCTCTGAGTGCTTAGTTCTTATCATTTATCTTTTTTAAGGATACCATGATTATTCACCAAACCAAAACCTGTAAGATTGTTATCGTTGTATAAATTATTGAATACTGGTCTAATTGATTTTCAAATGATATAGTTAATTTGGTTTGTTGTTGTTTTGTAGCATTAAGTTATATATTTCATCTTACTTTGTAGGAATGGCCAATTTCTGTTAGCTATGGAACCATAGTCGGGTACCTGGTGGCATTGGTTGCGTCATTGGGCTTTATTCTTGCTTGTTTTAGGTCACAACATATCAAAAGTGAATAAAATGCTGAGTATCTGATTATTGTAATTGGTAAGTTACTGTACTAACGTATAATTTTTATTTGTTTTACTTTGTTGAAATCATAGGCATAAGGTAGAAAAGAAGGAAAGAAAAAATAAGACTGCTAATAATATTTTGGGAATGTGATTGATATCATATGGAACATTGATACTTTGAGAATTAACATACTATGAGTATCCTATGTTAATACTCATGGATATTTCATAGTGAATATCGAATATGTTATGCATAAACGTATTATGTCAAATCTTAATAGTGTTTTTATGTTTTGCTGCCAGTGATAGAGATGTCAAAGCATAATCTCTTGATGGCCTAGACCCGAAAGTTGACATCTTTAGGATGAAATGAGATCCATATTATTCCTCTTTGGGCATTTTTTTGTACCCCCATAAATTTTAAAATTCCAAGTTTGCCCTTGTGGTATTAAATGACAACAGATACGGATTATGGGTTTTGCTGTTGTATTGTTGTGGTTCTTGAGTATTTTTACACACAATTGTTTGTGGTGGTGATGCTTGAGGTGTAGAGTGGATATTGGCACAAGATTGTGGTGAAGTGAAGATAGTGAAGCAAGCGAACTTCGGATAGGTAAGTTACTTTTTTCGTTTTGAAGTTTTTCTCTGGTTTACGATTTTGAATTTGACTCCCAGATTGTGTAATATAGAGATTTTTTTGATTGTACAGTCTCGAATGTTATATACAAAAGAATTTTGACTTTCGGATTATACATTCCTAAAGTCCAAATGTACCTTTATGAAACTTGTGTAGGTAAAAAAGCAGCATGGTTGTTCCATACCGACTGACATTTTGTGGTCTACTTATTGGTATTTAGAGGCTAAATTATGGTTATTATTTTATATTAGTCCAATACAAGTATTTGCTCAACTTTAGGAGTTACACATACAGATAGTTTTGCAGATGATTGACTTGTATATTATATATTGTTTGGATTGTGTTAATTATTTGACTTGGGCAAATTTGCATTAATAACTGATTGTGATTTGAGCCATATTTCTTTTCAATAAGTTTGTACAAAGTGAAAAAATAAGTAAATTGACAAAATAATGAACAATTGCATGAAGTAATCAAAGGATGATTGTCAAATTAATTGAAATAATTTAATTAAAAAGTATTCAAAGTTCAGTAACAAGTTTCCTAAACTTAATACCGCAAAAATGTGAGTACATAAATATAACAAACTAGTTACTCAGTCCATATCGCCCTCCTCTGTACAACAAGTGGTCTACTATGAACTAGCCCATTTTACCGTCCACGCGTTGTGCGTCCTCCACCTGGCATTAGTAGTTTAGGTTGCCAATATTGTCTTCTCCATTGATCTCGTTTCTGATCATTCTGACCCTCTCATGTCAGTACCTTCAATTCATTTTTTAAATTTTTTTGTTGATTTTTCTTTTTTTCTTTCCCATTTTCTCATTTTTAAGGTGTTGTTTAGTTTGCACGGTAATTCGTGCTCCTTAATTTCTTAGAACCCGAGCACTTCTACCTTTTCTGGGGATATTCTAAGTTTGTCTTCTGTTTTCGTGTGACTTCTATTCTTTACTGTACCTGAGAGCTGTTAGAAGAGGTATTCTAGGAGTTCCTATAGGTGAGTCCTAACTTCAATTTTTTTTCTTTTTTATACTTTTTTTATTTTACTACCTTAATGATTAATGATGCATTTTTCCATTAGGTTTAGTGTAGTAAGTTGTTAAATATCAGGATCAAGATTTATCAATTCTAACAACCAACTTACAAACATTACTAAGTCTCTGAGAGGATCTAGAATTCATTTATATGTTCTAAGTTTGGTATATATGCTTTAACTGGAGGGGTAGTGTTAAAATTATGGTTGTTATTGTATTTACAACTTTCATAAAGCTACTTTTTGGGTGTATGTACTCAGTGTAAGGGTGAGTGTTATATGATACCATTTTTTCTTTGTAATGCGTTCTTCCTTTTTTTTCATATAAATAAAATATACATCATCGAGGTTTGGACTCACTGATTTTTCATTAGATTCAAGTATCCATTCCTCTCAAATTTTTTCATCAAAGCCTTTGAAAAACTCTTCTGGAGTTTTTAGCGCCAATACTGAAACCAGCCTACAACATTGCCTTCCATGCCGATCAAGACCAACTTTAACCATTTTGTATGTCTGGTTTGTTGCATATAAAAATAATTCTACTCTTGCACTGCATCTTCCCGCACCTCCATCACTTCTTTAGTCACTCCTATACTAAAACTGATTTTACTACTGTACCCTTCAATAAATAATATTAACAAATAAAAACTAAACCTAAACTTTACTTTAACTTATCCTTTCACTTTCCACACTTTTCACTTTTTGAAACATTGCCTCGGCGTCCACCTCCACCTCCAAAGCTCTCCTCAATAACTCTCTTCCAAACACTCTCCCCCAAGCATTCACCACACTTATCCTTTTCATTCACCTCAGAGGTTAGTTTTTTTTTTATCAACAAAGAATATCAAAGGTTAGTAATTTTATTTGTTTGAATTTGTAATTCTTTTTAATTTGAATTTGGTGGTACTGCTTTAAATCGAATCACCTAATCCGTATTTTTCTTTGTTTAATTAGGTTTTTGATTACGTAATCCGGTGGGTGTCTAATTAGGTTTGGGATTACGTAATCCGATATGTTGTTTTCTTAAATACGTTTTGAATTACATAATCCACTATTGTTAGTTTGTTAAATAGGTTATGGATTACATAATTTGGTAGTTTTGTTGTTTAATTAGGTTTCGAATTACGTAATCTGATATTTTTGTTATTTTAAATAGGTTTTGGATTAGGTAATTTGGAAGAACCTTTTTTATATTATGTGGCATAGTTCAACTTGATTATTATGTTATCCTCTATCTTATATGTAAATAATTGAAATTCACATGGTGTTGTGAATAAATATGGCTAAAACAAAAGGTGTTGAATCTCAGGGTCATCATCGCACAAGGTCGACGACATCATTTCATTAGAAGAGACCGAGATGATGTTGACGAAAAGATTGGTGTTGATGCTCATATTGATAATGAGCTACAATTAGGATTATGTGATGATGAGCAAGTGGACTAGGGAGAAGGGTTTCCTGGAGGACCTTCTAATATGTTGTTGCTGGTAAATTTTGTTGACCATGTTGCTGTTAAGCTTTGGGATGGTGAGGTAAGAACGAAAAAACCTTCAATTAAATTGTCTTTGTTAATTGTTCTTTAAATTGATTTAGTTATATTGAATATATACAAATTTTATATTAGGATCGGAGAGAACTTAAATTGGTATCACAGTAGAAAATTATGTAAATTTAGGATGCCTCATGTTCATATTGAGCTTCTTGTACAAAATTATGGATTGTTTAGTTTGTGTAATCTAAGTTATAAGGTGGAGAACAAGGGGTTAATTTTAGCCTTTGTCGAGAGGTGGCATGGGGAGACGAACTCCTTCCACCTTCCCAGAGGTGAGATAATCATCAAACTTGATGATATTCATCTCTTTAAAACCTCCCCATTTTGGGTCAATTTTCTACATATGTGTCCTTAGAGTACCACAGAGCTGCGGCAATTTTAATTAAGTTACTAGGGATGGAAGAAGGTTATGGGAAGGTTGAGATGAGGCAGTGCCGAGGTGCCCACGTACGATTGAGTTAGCTTCGAGATATATGAGGATTGTTGCGCTCATGAGGCTTGAGAGTGTGTTGTCAGAGCTTACTTGTTACATTTCGTTGGATGTCCTATTTTTGCAGTAAAAGTGCCACTTTTGTATCGGTTTCGTACTTGCTGCTATTCAACAATCTACGTATGTGCGATGGATACGCATGAGGAGTAACAACACTAACACATCTATATGAGCAGTTGGAGGATGCATGTTATTTTAAGACGAAGAAGTTGGACAGTTATGCGACATTGGTTTATGTACGAAACCATACAAATAATTAACAATCACATGTTAGATTCCATAATCTTGTATTAAATATTTTATATTTTATAATTAATATTATTGAATTACGCAAGCATGAATTTATGAGTACTTTTGTGACATTGGAAGAAGGGATATTAATCCCTCATATGACAAGGTACACTTGCGGGCAGCACGATACATCGTTGTCATCATATTTGTGTTGTTAGTGATGTGCGGTGCAATTTGATGAACTAACCGATGATGACGTTATGAATTAATCAATGCCCATGATTGTTATGAATATTCACTTACCACTCACAACCTATCCACCGGTAGGGACCTCTAAATATCTTCTACCCGTTGATGATCACCTAATAATGTCGCATATTCTTCACATCACTGAGATATTTCTTTGTATAAATCCATTCGGACAAAGTGACAATGACTCTTCACCCATCCCCAACAATGAACAATAGCACAAAACCCACAATGTTCATCAACTTTGATATCTATTACGTCCAAAATATAAGGGTGACATTCGGATGAAATTGATCAAGCATAAGAACTACATTCGTGTTGTTGTCACCTTAACCTTTCCCTTAGGGGTCTTCAAAGATGATGAGCTATCGTGTACAAAATAGATGCGATCTACATGCTCAAAATATAAAGGGGTGTGTTTTGTAGATCGCTGAAATTTGTTTGCTCGACTCTTTTGAGATCCTTTTGTCTTAATTGCACTAAGTAACACATTGTAGTCATGTCCGGGTAGATAATTTCACGCAACTTGTCTTTAATTGTCGCTTTGCCACAAATATAAACTTCTTTGAACCAGAATAGAATGACATCCCATTCTTGTTGAATTGACAATTCAGATGTTAAATCACATTTAGATAAATCTGAAAAACTCAGGTTGATCCACATAACATTAACTTTATTAAGTGGAATGACACCCATAGCATATTTGACTAACTCACAAGTACATGGTAATCTGTGAGTTCGTCTAAGTACACATCCACAATGTTCACTATCAAAACCCACAACATTGACCTGAACAAACTCTTGAGCAATGCGAATCTATGCATGTTTCGATACAAAGTCAACCAACATTTTATACAACTTCACATTGAATGTGTATCCTATGACACGTAGACTCATATGAAAAGATGTCTTGATTTCGTTATGTTGAAGTATAATGTGTTTTATAGCATCCTGACACGAGCACATGTCTCATGTTATTATGAAATACTCATTTCAAAGGTCAATGAGTCGATTCAACCATATATAAGTATAAAACATAAAACAATTAACATTATACACATTTTAAACAAAGTAAAAACATATTTTGATATATTTGTTTGATGTTGTATTTCCCAAATGCATTAACGAATTTGTCCAACACTTCACAAACTTTTCTTTGTGTGGAATAATTCATGTTCTCTTCACATATTCAACAAGTAATGACCACGGTAACAAATAGTTTCAAAAAATTTAACATACCCATCAAATTTAGCAATCTTTGTACAATCAATGACAATCCTCCACGAATTCATCACAACTTCTCAAGCCTTGATAGAATCTATCAACATTTTACACTTTGTTTTGACATTCTTATTGATGTGAAACCGACAAAAAAGATTTGTTGGTTTAGGAAACACAATATTGATGACATTCATCAAAGCAAGATCTCTATCACAAACAATGACTTATAACTTAAAATATGACTTATGGATTATCCACTCCGGCATTCATCAAAGCAAGATTTCTATCACAAACGTTGACTTATAACTTAAAATATGACTTATGGATTATCCAATTCGACATTCACTTTTTCTCTTAAAATATGCCTTACAGATTACTCAATCCGGAAGCCATTTTTTACTTGACAAATGCTTTACGGATTACCTAATCCGGAAGGTATTTTGTAGTTATCAAATGAGTTATGAATTACACAATCCAAAACATAAATTGAATGTTGTTTTTAATTTGTATAATTGTGTGAATTTATGAAAATTAAAATAAAATGAAAATTTATGTTTTTATTTATGAATGTGAAAGTATGGACATGGAAGTTGGATTTATTACAAAAAGATCTAATGAAGTAGAAATGATGTGTGGTATGGAAGAATTAATGAATTTTGTGCATTAACATGAATTGGTTGAAGGAGACTATGGTACCCATTTTACAGCAGATGAGGTGAATAACATTTCATTTCATTTCATTCATGTTTATTACATTATAATTTGAAGAACTGATTTTGTAATATTGTTAGAATAATTTTGTGTAAGTGTTTCCTTTGCGAGAAGACTTACTTGAATGGGTTTGTAAAGTTGGTTATGGACTTAGTTTTTGTTATTGTCATTATTAAGTATGACACAACAAATGGAAAGCAAGACAGAAATACATATTTCTTGTTAGGTTGTGAAAGGGGGGGAGGTAGGTACAAAAAGTACACTAGAGTACGTGTCATGAGTATTCCAAAAAGTACACTACTGGTACTCGAAAATGTCATTGTCCCTTCAAATTGAGGTAAACCTATTGGAAAGGGTCAAGAGTAGGTACTTACGGTAATATGTGGTACTCATAATCATGATTTGTATGATACATTAATTGGTCATCTATATGCATACACATTAAAAGCGAATGAACATTCTATATTTGTTGATATGACTAAAAGCATGGTTAAGCCGAATAATATACTATGTACTGCGAAGAAGAATAACGAGGATAATATAACAACAATAACATAGGTATACAATGCGAGATACTTGTTGAACTGAATTACAACAATTAATGATGTTCTTAGATCATGACAACTATCTTCACTAGAGTACGTGTCATGAGTCTTCCAATGTTGTTAGTGATATTTTTTGAACACATCCTGATGTTGTGAAACTTTTGAATAAATTTAACTTTGTATTCTTAATGGATATGACTTACAAAATGAACAAACGTTGACTACCTTTGCTTGAAATTGTTGGTGTGACTTGAACATGTTTGTCCTTCACAGTTGGTTTTGCATTCTTATCTAGCGAGAAAGAAAAGAACTTCATATGGGCACTACAAAAATTTAGATGGTCACTTTTGACATTGCATGTGCGACCTAAAGTGATTGTTTGTGATAGAGATCTTGCTTTGATAAAGGTCATAAATATTGTGTTTCCTAAACCAACAAATATTCGGTTGGTTTCACATCAATAAGAATATCAAAGCAAAGTGTAAAATGTTAGTAGATTCTATAGAGGCTTGACAAGTTGTGATGGTTTCGTGGAGTATTGTCATTGACTGTATAGAGATTGCTACATTTAATGAGTTTTGTTAAAATTTTTGAAACTATTTGTTCACCGTGGCCATTATTTGTTGAATATGTGAATAACACATGGATTATTCTGCATAAAGAAAAGTTTGAGAAGTGTTGGACAAATTCGTTAATGTATTTGAGAAATATAACATCAAATAAGTATATCAAAATTTGTTTTTACTTTGTTTAAAACATGCATAACGTCTAATTGTTTTATATTTTATACTTATACAAAGTTCAATAAGCTCATTGGTCTTTGAAACGAGTATTACAAAATATTATGAGAGACATGTGATCGTGTCAGGATGCTATAAAATACGTTATTATACTTCAACATAACGAAATTAAGACATCATTTCATATGAGTATGCATGTCATAGGACACACATTTTATGTGAAGTTATATAAAATGTTGGTTGACTTCGTATCGAAACATACTTTGATTCACATTGTTCAAGAGTTTGATCGGGTCAATGTTGTGAGTTTTGATACGGAACGTTTTGGATGTGTACTTAGACAAACTCACAGATTACCATGTGCTTGTGAGTTAACTATATATGTTATGAGTGTCATTCCATTTAATGAAGTTCATGTTATGTGAACCAGATTGGGTTTTTCAGATTTATCTGAATGTGATTCATCATCTGAGTTGTCAATTCAACAAGAATGTGATGTCATTCTATCCCAGTTCAAACATGTTGATATTTGTAGCAAAGTGAAAATTAAAAATGTTGCGTGAAATTGCCTACCCCGACATGACAACAATAAGTGCACCACTTAGTGTAGTTAAGACAAAAGGATCCTAAAAGAGTTAAACAAATAAATTTCAAAGGTCTACAAAACACATTTTCATATTTTGAGCATGTAGATCGCATTCATTTGGTACATACTAGCTCATCATATTTGGTACACCAATGCAGTTTCCATGCTTAATCAATTTCATCTGAAATGTCATCCTTATATTTTGAATATAATAGATGTCAAAGATGATAGACATTGTGGGTTTCATGCTATTGCCTCATTGTTGGGGATGGGTAAAGAGTCATGGTCACTCGTCAAAATAGATTCATTCAAATAAATATTTCAGTAGCGTGAATAATACGTGACAATGTTAGGTGGTCATCAACTGGTAAAAGAGGTCCCTACTGGTGCATGGGATGTCAGTGTTAAGTGAATAATCATAAGAGTCATTTGCATTGATTAATTCATAATGTCATCATGTGTTACTTCATCCAATTGAACCCGCACATCACTAACAACACAAATCTGATGGGCAATGATGTATCATGCTCCTCGCGGGTGTATCTCGTCATTTGAGGGATTAATATCCCTTCTTCCCATGCCCGAGAAGTGCTCATAAATCCATGCCTGCATAATTCGTTCATATTAATTATAAAATATTTAATACATCATTATGATATGTAACATGTGATTGCTAATTATTTGTATGGTTTCGTACCTGAACCAGTGTCACATAACTGTCTAATTGCTTCATGTTAAAATAACATGCATCCCACAACTGCTTATATAGATGTGTCAGTGCCGCTGTTCTCCATGCGTATCCATCGCACATATGTAGATTGTTGAATAACAACAAGTACAAAACAAATACAGAAGTGACACTTTTATATGCAAAAATAGTGCATCCAACCAGATGAAACAAGAAAGCCCTAATAGCACACTTCCAAGCCTTATGAGCACGACAATCCTCATATATATCTCAAAGTCGGCTCAATCATACGTGGGTGCCTCGACATAGTCTCATCTCAGCCTTCCCACAACCCTCCCCCACCCTTAGTAACTCATTTAAAATTGTCGTAGTTCCGTTGTATTCTAAGGGCATGTATGTAGGGAATTGACCCAAAATGAGGAGGTGTAAAAGAGATGACACATGATCAAGTGTGATGATCATCTCACTTGTGGGAAGGTGGAAGGAGTTCGTCTCCCCATGCCATCTCTCGACAAAGGCTGAAATCAACCCCTTATCCCCCACCTCATAACTTATATTGCACAAACTAAACTATCCAGAATTTTGTACAAGAAGCTCAATATCGGCACAAGGCATCCTAAATTTACGTAATTTTCTACCGTGGGATACCAATTTAAGTACTCCTCGATCCTAATACAAAATTTGTATATACTCAATATAATTAAATCAATTTAAACAACAATTAACAAAGACAATTTAATTGAAGGTTTTTCCGTTCTTACCTCACCATCCTAGAGTTTAATAGCAACATGGTCAACAAAATTTACTAGCAATGACATATTACAAGGTCCTCCAGGAAACCCTTTTCCCTGGTCCACTTCCTCATAATCACGTAATCCTTGTTGTAGCTCATTATCAATATGAGCATCAACATCAATCCTTTCATCGACATCACCTCGGTCTCTTCTACGGACTGATGTCGTCAGCCTTATGTGATCATGACCCAAAGATCCAACACCTTTTATTTTAGCCATATATGTCCATAACACCACATGAATTTTAATTATTTACAAATAAGAGAAGAGATAACACCATGCCACATAATATAAAAAAGATTATTTCGGATTACCTAATCCAAAACCCCAAAAAAAAAACCACTTCCGAATTACGTAATCTGATATTTTTGTTATTTTAAATAGGTTATGAATTACGTAATTCAGAACCTAATTAAACAACAAAACTAACATATTACGTAATCGAGAACCTATTTAACAAACTAACAATATCGAATTACGTAATCGAGAACCTATTTAAAAAAATAAATCTATTGGATTACTTAATTTGAAACTTAATTAAACATTCACCGAATTATGTAATCCAGAACCTATTTAACAAACTAACACTGTCAGATTACGTAATCTGAAGCTTAATTAAACAAGAAAAATATCGGATTAGGGGATCTGGTTTAAAACAATACCACCAAATTCAAATTAAAAAGTGTTACAAATAAAACTACTAACCTATGTGGTGGATGAAGAGGGCAAGTGTGGTGTATGATGCTTCATGGGAGAGTGTTTGGAACAAAGCTTTGAAGGTGGGTGTCATTGCTGCTGGGAGGCAATGTTTCATAAATTGAAAAGTGAAAAGTTAGGTTAAAGTAAAAATTAGATTTATTTTTTTTATTGTTTTAATATTATTTACTAAAAAGTATAGTAGTAAAATTAATTTTAGTGTGGTAAAATTAATTTTAGTACGGGGAGGCTGAAGAAGTGATGGAGGTGATGGAGGTGCAAGAAGAAGCAGTCATTCCCCTCCTCCATTTTCTATTTTTATGGCGGTGGATATATTTTCTAAGATGACACATTTTATTTCATGTCATAAAGTAGATCATGCATGTTTAATTGCTAAATTTATTTTTTTTAAGTAGTAAGACTTTATGGGCACCTAAAGAGCATTGTTTCAGATAAAGATGCAAAGTTTTTCGGTCACTTTTGGACGACTTTGTATGGTAAGCTTGGTATTAAACCCTTATTTTCTATTATTTGTCACCCATAACCTCTTCCTCGTATTTCCTATAATTGGGTGGTAAATTTGACGCCTACAGAATTACCTCTTCATAACTTCATGATATTTAATTATGCTTTGAAAAGAAAGCACAAATTAAAAATAGGGTTGAAAAATATGCTAAGTTAGCTAATAACAGAAGAAGGAAAATGACTTTTGAACATGGTGGTTGAGTTTGGATTTATTTGAGAAAAAAAATAAGATTTTCATATAGTTGTAGAAAATGTTTTTTTTTTTCTTTCAAATAATTAGTTTGAATACAAAACTAGCTCTTAAAAACAAAGGCCTTGATTGGCAAATGATATGCACCAACCAAACAAGTATTAGACTCTTTATTCTGTGCAAGGGCCTTTTGTTCAGAGGTTCATGCACCAACCAAACAAGTCTTTATTCATTAGCTAGTCTATATATAAGCATGAGTCTTTTCATTTGTAACATAACTTATGAGTGAATTCTCCCCACTGTTTTGAGCTCGTATGATTCCTCTTTTCATGAAACTTATCATGAGTTTTCAAAATTTACAAAATTTAAGTGGTGATTTTTCTTTTCCACTTATCTTTCTCTTAGACGGCGGTCTTCATCTCTTCTTTTCCATCTTTTGTATTTTGTTGTTCTTGAGTTGTTCTAATTGTACTTACATTATTATATCATAGATTGGACCATATAAATCATGAATCAATTATTTCTATTCACTTTTATTGATTGAATTGGTTGTTCTTGGATTCTATTGTATAAACTTGATTGAATCTGATAAATGAAGAATATGTTGAGTTGCTAAGAGATTATAACCGATATTTGAATAAAGGGTGTCAAAAGTACTCAAAGTTGTCTTTCTTATTTTGGTTGTATTATATAAAATGTATGTGGTATGAGTAGCAAGTTTATGATGATTTTAAAGTTATTAACTAAGATAATCTTTAAAAGGATGATAGGATCTTGATAAAATCAAGAGATGTTGGAAAAGAAATCCATAGAAGAATAAGCTGAAATGAATTAAGGAAATAGCATGAAGAACATTTCACCTTCGAAAGAGACTTCCAAAAGATAAGTGCAAATAGATTAGTCACTTGAAAAAGTTTTCTAAGATAAGAACTAAAGCAAGAGTAAAACACTCTCAAAGTTGTATCACAAAAGTGAAATCTTTAAAAATGATTTACAAGAGGTGCTTAACTCTTATTTAAAGACATATGCCACAACCAAGGAACGAAAAAGGAATTATCTAAAGCGTTTAAAAGAAAGAAAAATTATGTGTAATCATAATACTACTTAAGTTTTACTAATTATATGTTTAACATTTAATTAACTCGGAATCTAGTTTAATATATAAGTTATTTTTTGAAATCATGTAAAGACATAGGTAAATCTTAACTTTAAGGAGAAGCACACTGGTAGAGCTTATGTGGTGCCTAGAGGCAGTACAAACACATGAGTTTCCTAAAAACAAGGATAACGGACATGAGGAAGTTCCAACCACCATAAGACACTTGAAAGTGACATGTGAAATTTAGAAGCTCTTTATATGCCTACTCTGTTACCTAAATTCGTTCAACTATTCTTATGTATGTTTTGAATTGTAGAATATTTAAAGAGAATAAAGGAATTATATATTTTATAAAACTAAGTGTTTCTTTATTTTTTTTTCATACTTCTTGCATTTATTTCTCCTCCTTCTTTTACCCATACTCAACAAGCTCATTTTTCTACTCATACTTCATTTTATGAGGCAAATAACGGAATTTACAAGCTTGGTCTTAATTATGACAAGATAGATATTTACATTACATCTTCTGCTAAGTAAAAGATTAAAAATTGGAGAATTTCAAATATTGTAAAAGCATATAAAAAGTAGTATTTTTAATCTTGTATCCCTCTTAGGACATTACTCTCTTTTAATTATAAAACTTGTGATCATTTTGATCACACCTTTTGTATAGAAAAAGGGTTTAGCCGGTTGTATTCAAAGAATATTTAGTGTTTAGTGATGACACATATATGTGTACACATTTATAATTTTAGTTTCCATTAAAAATACTTCTAATATGATTTATTTTTAATTTTGAAATCACTTTCATTTAGTAGTAATAAATTGGATTCAATGCACATAATTATTTTAATTTTATATTTTCAGCTAATTTAATTTGTGAATTCTAAATTTTTAGGGCATCAATATAAACATAACATATGGTTTGTTGGATTTGGATTCTTATGATATTGTCTACAATTTTTGTAATTTTAGACAATATTTGTTGAATTTCTGTAAAATACAAATTTTATATTTCTTATATTAACTTAAACTTTTATAATCAGACTTTAGTAAAGTTACTTACGGATAAATTCACATATATTACCTACATATATTAATATTATTATTTCTCTTCCTATTCTTATTCTTAATCTTATTCTTACTATTAACATTTTGTGGAAGGAGGATATTATGTCTAGGTCTCATGAATATATATAGAACCTTTAACCACCTGTACTAGCTTCTTTACCTAATGGAAGTCAATTAAGTGTTAATCAGTCTGATACAATTCAAATATTTCTCTTACTCATTAAGAAGTAGATTTTAAGCCTAACTCAATCTTATCAAACCGACTTATAAAGTGAGATTTGCACCCACATATATATTATGAAATGTTTTAATCACTAATCAATGTGGGATTTCAACAAATATCATGAAAATTCCTATTTTTGTTAGTTAATGTTTTTGAGACTTCGATAAGGACCTACCAAAATTAAAGTTGATGAGCACTACGAAAGCAAAAAGAATGAACAAAGCCAATTCAGGCAAGAGCATGCTTCACTAGATTCAAGGTGCATGTGTAACATGGTGAAGTTTTAAATATGGCAAGGTGATTACTTTGTATCAGGAAGTTAACTTGGCAAATTTCTGATCCATCAGGTACTTGATGGTTGTTCTAGTTTAGTTCAATGTCACTATATTACCCAACATTCTCAAAATTGGTTATCACCCACATGCCATCACCTTCACTACACTCATATGAGGTATCTATCTTAAGGGTGAGCTAAAGAAAACACTCAGCTAAAGCTTTCATCCAGTTACATATTCATTATTTATTCAAAGCAAAACTTGCAACCAAAACTTATTTTTTTTTTTGATCAGCGATGAATTAATGAAATAGAACGGGACACTTGAGGGGTGTCCCAACCCGTGTACAAAAGGAGTTAATAATATAAGCATACAAATATAATAACAGGATACACAGCTTAAATATAAAAAACCCCTTCCCCACCTCAGGCGTGCTCACTTGCATCCTGAGGATTGAGTGTTGCTGCTATGATACAACAACCTAATGTAGCACTAACTGCTTACCAATCCAGGTCATCCCTACCCCATCCAGCAGCAGTAGCTCCTCCATTCCACCAATAGCTCATGGTGGCCGTGTTACCTATCCTGCAGTTTTCTATAACATATCCCTATAACATATCCTGCAGTTTTGTACCAGTAAGTACATCCATCAAAGCTGTTTTGCCTGCTCCAGAGACATCCATTCAGAGATAACACCTGGTCTGAGGGATTGAGGTTCTTCATAAAGGCTTCTTCCAACTTGAGTGCCTCAGAGAATTTTTTGGCTCTGAGAAAACTACAAGGTTGTTCCAGTACTTTCCTTGATGTTACCTCAGAAAGTGCAACAGCAGAACCCTCACGAGACCAACAGGGACAGAGATGTAGTCAATGTTCTGTGCTATCAGTTGATTCAAAATTTTGTGCCATCAAGCAGCTAGTCAAGTATACCTCCCCTGCTTCACTCCCAACCTGATTGACTACTACCCTTGTGAAAAAATTATTACTGGTGCTGTTGAATCCCTTAAATTTCCATGCTCCAATCCAGACCAAGTCAAGAATAAATGCAGCAGCAATGCTTTAGTCCTTTGGCAGGATCTCCACAAGCTGTTTCTTATGTTAGTACACACCTTCCAGCATAATACTACCCATAAAGTTCCATCTTATACATTCTGTCCACGCAAATCCTTTGTCCTGTTCCAAACAAAAAGCAGAAAATCTTTCCTAGTTTTCAGCTAGGTTATCAGTGATACAATTTAATATATAACATTTATAGTAATCTTAAGATGCATTCTATATTACCCTTCGTCCATCCCTCCTACGTAACCCCTCATTCCTTTCCACCATTAACCTATCTCCTTTCATCTCTATGCAGTAGCGACTCCTTCCCTATTCTTCTTCCATCTACTAGCAACTTTTAATGCACAATATAGGGTTTAAAAGCCAATCAGAGAAGGAATAATTAAAAGACTTCATTCTATATCTCAACCATAACCAAGTCTTAAGTTGAGCCATATGGAATATTTCCTCCGTATCAGCACAATCTTGTTTGAAGATAATTCTGTTTCTTTGATCCCAAATGCTCCA
>Ga0123342_1001531_pt1 | contig 38903 bp, 28 predicted proteins | sample Turbeawhitnodule_FD_89960 | JGI IMG/M metagenome (GOLD analysis project Ga0123342, IMG submission 89960) | Root nodule microbial communities of legume samples collected from Mexico - Turtle bean Mexico white nodule | ecosystem: Host-associated > Plants > Roots > Nodule | place: Mexico: Nepantla...
AATAGCAGAAGAGGCACATCACCCAAGGTAACTATTCACTCCCCACTCTTCTGGTGCTTAGCTCTCGGTCTGACTTGATCGTCGGAGTGTCTTCGCAGGTACTCCCCCCATCGTGTCCAAGCCAAAGATCCAGCTGGAAGAAGACCAACCGGAAGACCGACAAGACGAGAAGAACAACACAAGAAATCATCAGAAGAAGTGTTCTGCAGGGTCAGATCTTGTAGGAACATATGTTATAGTAAAGTATATTAACACTATTTATTGAAAGATGTGTCTGAATTTTATAAATAAATAACTAATCTAGACCATGAAAATACTAGATGTTACAGAATTAAGAAAACTATTAAAACTTTTCTGAAAGTGAAAAACATGTCCTATTTTAATATCCTTACAAAAAGGTGTACACGTGTATAGTAACCTAAAAATTCATCAGTCATTAAAAAAGTTATATTATTATAGAATGAAATGAAACATTTTGACAGGAAACAAATCACTGGTTACAATAATAACTAAATTAAAGATTATTTTAAAATTTTAAAAAAATGATTTTTAAATTAATTTTTATTATTTTTAAATAGTTTCTAAATTGGTATTTAATTAGCAATCAAGGTTTTAACTACTAATTATTTAGTTTTTAAATTTGGTAGAAAAAACTTTAGTTGCTTATTAGATACTAATTTAAAAACTATTTAACAATAATATAAATTAATTTATAAATCATTTTTTTTATTTTCTAAAATGGTCTCTAATTTAGTTACTATTTAGTTACAATTGTAACTAACTATTTTGATTTCTAAAAATCGATTTATATTTGATGATTTTCTTGAAACAATGTTAGACGATCTAATTTAATTTCCTTTTATAATTTAATTTCCTTTTATATGTAGTGAAAATTATTTTCTAACAGTTAAACTTAATAAATTTTATTCCCTATATAATATATATGCATTTTTCACACTTTGATTCTATACTTTTTTTTTATGTCTCTATTAATTATTTTTATTTTAATCTTTCATTTTATTTGTTCAAATCTTATAAAATATGAACTAAATGTTTTTAAGAAAAAATATTATTTAAGATATCATATTAAAAGAGCTTTTTTTTTATAGTAAAAGAGCTTTTTTTTTAATATCTATTATTCAAGAAATATCTTATTAATTATCTAAATCCTAAACTTTAAATTTTAAATTATTTAAATTTTCTTTGAAACAAAACAAAACAAATAATAGAAACACAAATAAAGAAAACAAATCTAAGGCCCACAATAAAGCAATTATCCATATGAGAAAAAAATGTTCACTTTTTTCATATTATAACATAAGAATATTATACTATTTTTGTTTTAATAATACTTAATTTATTATTTTGAACTTTTGGACTATTATTGGATCAAAATATTTCCAATGGTTTTTTTTGGGATGATTCTGGGATGATAAAGTGGGTGAGTACTGTATGACTGTGGGATGATAAAGTGGGACAAGTCTGCAAGCCAGTACATCTTGATAAGAAAAATGTGGGGTTGGTCGTTCGAGTTGGTCCATGTCTTGATAAAAAACAATGTGGGGGTGAACTGTTTATTTTAATTTGCTGAACCATTTAGTTTTGTTTTGCATAACTCGCAGTCCGTGTAGGACGGGTCATAACCCGCATATATTAATATTCTGAAAATTTCTTTCAATACTCTCATAATTTCTTCTTGCACCTTCATACTCTACAATAAAAAATACAAATTTGTATTCTAGATTGTACAATCCATAATACAAAATTCGTATTCTGAAATGTACAATTTGAAACACAAATTTTAACTTCTAGATTCTATAGCCTTGGAAATCTTGGGATTTCACATTTCAAAATTAAAGAAAACACGTTCAACGAAAAATGTCAAAAGATAATTTGAGTATTTTTTGAAGTAGAGGTGTAGGAAAAAAAATTTCTCAATCCCTAATTCATAACACTTATACGAAATTCGGTAAGACTTGATGACTTTTTTTATATTTAATAGTGTTTTTGTCTCACATGCAGGATGGATCGGTAAAATTGACTCACATTTCCTATGCGAGACAGACCAACCCAACTTGCATTTCATTTGCGGGGCAGACAAACCTAACTCGTATTTTGCAAGCAAAAAATGCAGACTAATATGTGAGGGTATATTACTTATTTAGATTCATGGTTTTGTGGAAAGGATAAGGAGAGGATATAAATGTGAATAATAAATCTCTTCTCCTCATGAAATGAAGAGAACAAAAGGGAAAACGCATTGAGTTTTTTTAAAATTTACCTTTTTTTATTTTAGGTTTCATGTTTTTTTTTCATTTTTCAAGAATAAAAAGTAGAATTCATTTCAAATATCAGTTATTAAATAAATTTAACTAAAACAAATATTTTAATAAAATAAAATAATACAAAAATATATAATTATTTATAATAAACCAATTATATAAAAATTATTATTATTATAAATATAATAATACTATAAGCTTCAATAAATTTTCCTCACAAATCTACTATAAAATATCTCAATGAAAACACACTCACTTTCTTTACAGTTTTCTCTCAAATCCTCACACATCCATTTCTTCAACTTTTTACACTTTCACTTTTCAATTCAAATAGAACCTAAAAGATTAAGTGAGAGTAGGGGTGACAATGTGGGGTGGGTCATGCGGGCCGGCTCGCAGTCCGCTACCAAAAAGTGCGGGGCGGGCTTACTAATTTAGCCTGTTAACCCACTTTGGCCCACTGACCCGCGTAAGTAAAAAATTAATTATTTTTTTTTTGTAAAAAAAAATCATACCCCCTTCATCCATTATTGCAGTGTGACCTTCATTTTATTTTATTTTAAAAAAAGTGAATTTAATATAAAAAAAATGAATGTTTTATTTTAATCATAAAGAAGTTAGTATTAAGAGTGACATTGGATTTAGTTTTAAGTAAAGTTTAATATTTAAATTTTGTTAATAAAAAAATAATATAAAAAAGAAAATTTAATAGGAAGGTTAAAAAATTAGTCCTCTTCATTAAAATATTTTGTAGCAAAATTTTGATACGATACTCTTATACATTTACATACATACATAGAAAAAAAATAGATGCAAAGTAAAACTTTAATTATTTTTAGTTAATAACAACCCTCATACTTGAATTTATATATTTTTTTAATTAAATAAATTGAAACATAAATAAAGTTTTAAATTTTCAGTAGTAAAAATAAGTTTTTTTATAATTAATAAAATTTTAATTTTTAAAAAAAAATTATGTAGACTGGTCCACGAACGTGGATTACTTTTTATGCGATACGGATTAGTAAAATGAGTCAGCACTCTTAACACAAGCGGACGAAAAGCGACTAGTCCGGCCATCCTAAGGGAGATGCCTAAGTGAGGCTCATTAAATTTTTTACTTCTACTTCATAACGACATTACTTTTTTATTAAAAAATATAATTTATGTTTCAATTAAGTACTATATTTTAATATTTTATTATTAAAAGCAGTTTCTAATGGATTTTTTTTAAAAGAGGAGTGTCAAAATACTTTTTCTTTCTTTGCTTTTACGGTTCCTGTCAACATGTCCTTATGGGGGTGACGATGATCGATGCAGACGTTGAAAATTTGTGAAAAAGTATGCTCGCAATTAATATACATTGACTTTTATATAATATTTTGAATTGTGGAAATAATTTATAGTTGCACTGTTTGTTTTTAAAAAATCTCTATAAACTTTTTACGAAATTAAAATAAACTCAAGCGACTTTATTAATTTTTTAAAATTTAACATATTCATAAGTTAATTTAGTATCAAGAAGTAGATTTATTTTTTAAATTATTCATGGATAGATTTATTAAATTGCATTATAAAAATAATAACATGAAAATTGATGATATAAAAGTTATACCTACTTACCTCTAATATATTTGATATATGAGTGAGATATCTTGTAAATAATTTCTCAATAAAATCAATTGATTATCACTTCAAAGATAAAGTCTAATTACTCTATTATCTATTATTATATTTTTTTTTTAATATAATATAAATTATAACAAATACTCAAAGATAACTATTATGCTATTGCGTGATGATAGACAAACACCCCATTTTTTAGTAAACACTCATCCAACATTAATGATATAATAATTTAATTTTAAGACATAAACTAATTTTTGAAGAATTAACTATAAATTTAAAAATATTTTTTATTAGGTGTTGTATAGGTGTAGGAAAAGGGTGTTCATGTAAAACTTTCCTATGCTATTTTAAAAAGTAATAATATCATCTAGTAACAATTAAAGTTTTTATAATTTTAATGCTTTTAATATAATGTCAGGTCAAATCAAATAAAGCACACTAAAAAGAAATATTTTTGTATGAAACTTGGGAAAGTTTTTTATTCATAGCGTTAGTACATGAAAAAGAATAATGTTGATTTTTTTTATAACGTCTGTATGTACTCTTAAAAATACCTAGTTAACCGTCATTTCTTGTTTTTTACATTGCTTTAGAAAGAAATATTTTAGGGTTAAAGAAAGCAACTTGATTCATGGGATTTTTTATTTTTTATTTTTTCTTCATATATATCTATCAATTCCTTTTTGGCCTTTTGGAGCTTGCCCTTCAAATTATTTGGCGCCTTTGTTGAAGTTTCAAAAAGTGACGCAAATAGAAAATATTCAATGCTAACTTTTAATCTTGTATTAGTAAAAAAACTAACTTATGGATGTTATAAGTTTTGTGTAAACTCCTGACAGTTAACGTTATTAACGTTGATTAAACTTATGCTAAGATGAACATGGTATATTAAGCATGAATTAATTATGAAAATGTAGTGTCAACTTAATTTATTCAAATTTTATAGTTCATATAATTCATTTGGTTGAGAGGTTGAGATATGAGAACAAAGTCAATCCCATTTGAATGAGACATGAAAAAGGAGTTAGTTGGATTTTGACTTAAATCTTTAGGTTGATCTACCATTGTGATACACAAGAAGAAAATAATGACAAAAAGGTGATAAAAAACTATATGTTTTCTAATACCATATTGAAACTATAATATTATTGATGATAAAAAAAACTACAAAACCTAAGAAAGCGTTAGATATTATTCTTACAAGGAGTAGATCTCATCTCCTTGTGTTGTTAAGTAGTCTTTGGGGTATCACTGTCCAGGGTGTGATGAGTAATGTCTCAGGTCCAAGAGAAATGTGGTGTGCCTGCAAAAGGTACTTTGACTCTAAATTTTAGGATAATTTTGAAAATTAAAAAACTATTGAATATCCTTTTACCTATCCCAACATCAACCTATTTATAGGGCTGAAATGAGTCTCTATGTGGATGAGCCTGGATCGGTACAAACAAGATCCTTAATCTCGTGTTAACCAAGATGTATGATTGATTTATCATAATTTCTTAGGTTTAAGGCTATTACTTAATTAGGTGTTAATCTTGCACTTGATTTGAGAGTTGCTCTAGGTTTCTAATAGGTCATCGATTTCATGTGAGGCCAAGATCGTCTTGGCCATATAGGATAGTTGCGTATGAGTCCTAGATGATGTTGGTCATATACAATACACTAGCCACCAGAGCTCGAGAATCTAAGTTGGAGAGCTTAGGAATTTTTTGCAAGATTTTTTTTTGTAATCTTGTTTGGGCAAGATGACCTCAACTAGGTATCCATGTCCAACCCATAAGCTTAAAAGACATGTCGTGAAAAGGCTAGAAATTTCTTGGTACGAGTGTCAGGGGCATTGAAATGTCTCATCGGAATGTGCGTGTAATAATGACCGTTGGATGTTAATTGATCTAATGGTTGGCAAATGGTTACGTCACTTGGGTTACCTTGTTTCAATATCTATAAATAGGCGTGAGTTATTACTTTGGTGACCATTTGTTTTTTACTATAAGTCTGAGTAGTGGCTAGGTATAGAGAATTTGTTGTGGTCCCTGGTTAGTGATATCTTCTTCCTCAAGTGTGTCGACTTATTCGGGTGGGTATTTGTTTGGAGATGTCAGTGAGTCAATGGTGTCGTGTTGTGCAAGCTTCTACAACAAGTTAGGTTAGAGTTAACAAACCCTAAGCAAGTTGTGCAGTGCTTATAGAAATTCCTTCTAAGTGAGGGTTTCTATAAGTGTCTCATACATTTTCTAGCTTATGTTTATTCTACTCTAGGTATGGTCCAAAATACAAGGCCTAGAATTCAAACTATTATACTTTTTACAAATTTATACAAGGTTAAGAGATAAAATATATGTTGTAGAGCTTCATAATCTTCTTTGCTCTTAGCCTGAGTTGTGGTGTTTAGATATCTTGGGATGGTCCTCCATCAGTTTGATTGAGGTGACGTTGGCTCATGATGAAGGAAACACAAGTAAAGTCAAAGCCGAAAAGAAGTTGATGAGGTTCAAACAATATGTCCTTGGTGTGCATGAAAAGAGCTTCGATTAAGCTATTCGACATACTGCCTTTCTCTACAATGTGCCGGTAAAATAAGGACAATTTGATATCAACAAGGATGTGTATAATAGGGTGATGGTGTTGGTTTAGCAGAGGAAGCGAAAGAAAGTGCCAACAGGGATCGAGATTATGCTGATTCAGATGGGATTGTTGGCTAAGGGTCTTAGTTTTTAGCTTTTTCTTGTAATATTTTGTATAACCTCTTTTGATATCAAACGACTATAGGTATATTTTTTGTAAGTCATTGTCAAGATTTCCTCGGTTTTTTAATGATAATATCTCTTTTAATTTGTTTGTTATTATCTTTACTCTTCGACGTTTTAATTTTATTCGTTTTTGTTTTAAGTATAGTTCTATTATCTTTACTTGTTGCTTTAACTTGACTCGTTGTATATTGACAGGGATCACATGTTTGCAAAACTTCCTCAGTCGATTCTTGTTCGGGAGGGATCATTGTTAATCATCCTTTGTCCACTTGGTAGTTGGGAAGGGTCACATTAAAACTTCCTTAGCCGAAATATATAAATGTTCAAGTATGAAATGAAATTTTATTAAAAAGCATTGTTAAAACCTTCCCAGTCAAAACCCTTCTTAGGGAAAAAGTCTGAGTACGAAAAAAGTACATGTTTAAGTGTTAGCTAAAATAAAATTTTAAATGAGAAACATTATATGTTCTTGGTATTGGTTTGTCCGAGAGATGTTCAAGATGATACACTTCGTTCTCAACTTCCATGAGAATATGAAATGGTCCTTCCCAATTTGTCTTGAATTTGCCCTCATTTTTCCCTACTTCACTTCTTAATCGCCATACGACATCTCGGTGGAACATTCTTCGCTTGACCTAGGAGTTATACCTTCTCGATGCTCAAACTTTTTAGGCCTCCTCCCTTATCCAGGCTTTATCCTTCAATTCACTAAGCATATCTAGCTTTTTTGTGAGGCTTTCATTGTTGATGTCTAGGTCAAAAAGTTGTCTTCTAAGTGAACGTTCTCCTATCTCTATCCTGGTCATGGCATATGTGTTATAAGTCAGACTATATGGTGTTTCTTTCATTGTCAACTATGGTGTGCACCGATATTCCTATAAGACATTGATAAGTGTCATTGTTTAGTCAAATTTCATGCAAACAATTAGACATTTATTGATTTTAATTGTTGATTAAGTTATGACTCAACCCTAATTTGAAAAATTAGAATTCAATAATATATTTTGGAGTTATGAAATTAATAGAACTATTAATCTCAATTTTGTGTTATTTTCAGGAATTTAAGGAGAGATGAAGCAAAGGGATATATTCTGAATAGAGATGTCACTTATCCCAAGCTTAATTGGGTTAAAAATGGGCGTAAGGCAGAGAGAAAAGAGAGGAAGGAACCCTAGAGAGCAGCCGTCAAGGAGAAACCGTTTGAATCTTCTTGTTTTGCTTTTCCATCATCTTTTGATGCATGTAATGACTACCATGAGTGACTAATTTCTTTCCTTTGGGATTGAATATAATTGTCTCAAACTCCTATGTATTGAGGTGATATTAATCTATAATATTATGTTTTATTTGATATTGTTATTTTCATTTTATGCTTAAAGCTTGAATTTTTATTCTTGATTTAGATCTTTGAAATTGACTGGGAAGTATTTGTGATTATTTGACCTAAACGAAAATACTTAAAGTGTTTTTAATACTAGGAATATATTATAATATATCAAATGTTTTATAACATTTTTTCTTAATGATAAGAACTTTTGCTAAATAGTTGAGAAATCAATGTTTAGGAGATGATCTTAATAATTTTATATTTGGGGAATCAATATGAATAACTCTTTTTGTTGCCAGGGAATGATGTAAAATATAAAATAAAGTAGAATGTAAAATAGTAAAAAAAGATGTAAATAGAAATGTAGGCAAGGAAGACATGAGACTCCATATGTCTTCTCCTCAATATAGAGGATTTCCACCAATATGGTGGTGACATTTCTCACACTCGCATTTTTTGAGATGTACCTTCTAAGAGACTTTCTCTTTTGTGGAACTATATGTCCTAGAAAAAAAAAATCAAATTTCTTCATAGAGTAGATCTGTTCAGTGTTTTTTATTTTCATTTTTTAGTTCATAAATTGCTACTATATCATTAGCAGTTTTCTTCAAACTTTTTTTCGAAAAGTCGCGAAATTTTTTCGAAAATTGTTTGTGGTTCAAAAAGAAATGTCATTGCATCTGTGGTGCGGATAGCAGTTCTGAATCTGTTTCTATTTTCAAAATTTCACGAAAATCTGTTGCGCCTTTGTTGATGTTCATATGCGTTTTCAATCCGTTCATCTTCTTGGAGTGATTTTGAAAACGTGTGACCTGAGTTTGGTGCGAAACTGGAAAACGGAAGACGAAAAACGAGTTTGATCGAAGAACGGTGACGGTGCAAATCGGTTGTGAAATTCTTGTGCGTTTCTTATTTCCGTGATCATCTTGTGTTCTTTTTTTGCTGCGATTTATGAAAACTAAATTACACAAGAATCAAATCGTTGCACGGTAAGGAGACTGAAATTCGATTTGTGATTCTGCATTTCTCTTCCATTCTTGTTTCTGGTTCTGGTTCTGCGTTTTCCGGCGACCTAAATCGGTGAACGGAGGTTTGCGATTTCCGGCAACCTAGATCGGTGAACAAAAGCGGTGTTTTCTGGTGAACAAAATTGGTGAACGGTTTGCGTTTTTCTTCATCTTTAAAAAGTGTGCGAGTTTGATTGGAGAATTGTTGAAACGGTGCATTTCCTGTTTTGTGAGTTTCCGGTGACCTAAAGCTGATGGACGGAAATTGTTTCGAATTCTGGAAATAGAAAACACTGAACGGTGAAGATAATTTGCTTGAAAATACCGATCGAACATTGATGTTGAAAATTGTTTCTGGAGAATTGGAGATTGAACGAACATGAACCAAAGATGAATTAGTTTGAATTGATTCTCGTTCTGCGTTTGGTATTTTACTGTTCTTCGCAAGTTTTGACAAATTCTGAATCGCTATTTCAATGCTTCATGTATTCTGCCTTGACATTAGTGTGTATAACTGAATTGGTGGATTTTTGTTGTTGTTGAATTGCGGTGACTGAGTTTTTGGTGTTGCAGCAGAGAATTTTAAAAAAAAAGTGAAATCTGTTGATTTTTTTCTTTTTGGTGCAGAATGGTGACATAATTGTCCAAACGGTGCAAACAATAGCTTGAATTATCTTGTTGTCATTGAATTTGGTTTCAAGCACATAACGTGTTTGATAAATTGATTCAGTGAAAAAATATTTGAACTGCCAGTGACAATTATTTGATTCAAGTGGTGCTATTTTTTTTTCTTTTGGTTCGGAAATTGCTGGTTGGCACTTTTGGTAATTTTTTGGTGCCTTGGAATTGGTGGAAGTTGAGTTCGTTAGCAGCCTAAACATTTCTTTTGAATTGGTGTGTTGTTGGTCCAGTAGAAGCTTGGTGCACTCAGAAACTATTAGTCCAAGTTTTGTCTTGGTGCAGATTTTCCCAAAAGGTGTTAAGCAATTTTCTTTAAAAAAGAAATCTACACATAATTGGTTGATGCAGTGGTTCAGTGATCCAATTGAATTTCCCATTGATTTGGAAATCTGAAATTTGCGTAAGAATGACAGAGCAAGAGTTCACTATTTTGTTTAAAAAAAACGCTGGAACTTACAAGAATTGGAGGTAAATTGGTTTAACTGTGCAGAATTGTGTTGGTGAAGTTTCCAATTTCAATTTGGATTTGTCACATTGCAGGGCCAATTTGATGAAAACGTAACCTGGCTTGAATATGCATTTTATTGTGGGACCCATCCGGTGATTGAATAATTGGATTAAATTGTGGCACGTAACAGCGTGAATTGGTAAGCAATGTACGTGATTTGTTTCACAATTTTAAAGCATATTCTGGTGGTTTGCGATTGAAAAATTTTGGTGTGGGGTCCACGAGAATTGATTTGGAAATAGTAATAAATTTCTGCACGTGAAGTTGCAATTCAGTGGGTTCAGTTTGTGCCACATTTTGTTGCATTCAAGCCAGGACCAATTACATTCAGAGTCTCATTTTTGAGAAATTTGATCATTCTTTATTTTAATTTGGTAATCCAATTCTCCTGTTTAAGTGCTTCCTTTGACAATCTTTAAGTGCTTCCTTGACATCTTGATTTAAGTGCTTTCTTGACATTTTGAGATGAAAATTATTTAATCTTTGGAAAATGTTTACTAACATTGCTGCTAGTTAGCATATTTGAGAAGAAAAAGTCAAGCTAAGGATGACTATTCTCGAGAGAATTAACAAGTAGAAGTTCAAAAGCAAGAGTTAAATACTAGATTGAAGAGAAGAATGCAAACACCAAGAGAATTTTTTTACTTTGCTTTTTATATTAAATCGCTTGTAATTCTTTGACACTAATAGTGAAATCAATAATGCGTGTAGACGGTGAGTGTCTCAAAGGTCCGCAGGTGCCAATGAACCTTGTTTGGGATTTGTTTAGTTTTAATTTCATCTTAATATGCTTATATAGTGAGTGTGTCTTAAGAAGTCAACAAGTGCTTCTAAACCTTACTTAGGATTAGTGTCTTAGAGTCTTTTCAAAGTTTAACTTTCTTTTTAAGAAAAATTAATTGGAGTTTCCATTAAGGAATGTTGGTGAAAGCTAAATAAGATAACTCTGGTTAGGAAAGACTTAGTACTTAAGTAGTCCTAATGACTCACCTCTCTTTTCTGGGAGTGAACTTGGAAACACTTAGACTTTTCAACCTTCTTGTGAACTTGGCTCGTCTTCAGGATTTGGGGATACATGGGTCCCTTCCTCCAGTTTCTTTCTCAATGCTCCATTCTTGTGCCTTAAAGTAGTGATGTCCTTTGCTTCTATCTCTCAAGCTCAACCATTTCCTTCTACAATTCCATCAACAAGGTCATTTGTCCTACTTCAGTCATACAATTGTCCACTGATTTTTGACTTTCGATCATCATGTTTCTCATTGATACCATAAAGTCCGTTAACGTCTTTCTCAACCCCACGATGGACACCGATTGTTCTTACAAGGATCGAGTAGGTCTCCTCTTATACTGTTGCTAAGTAGGCTTCAAGGTGTTGTCATCCAAGGTGTGATGAGTAACATCTCGGGTCTGAGAGGGGGTATACCTGCAAAGGTACTCCAACACTCAAGTTAGCTTAAGAGTATATGTGAGTAATGAGTGTTATTGCATGTAACCTTACCTATCCCAAAGTCAACTTATTTATAAACTTATTTATAAAGTTGGAGCGGATGGACTTGGATCAATATGGATAGGGTCCATAATCTCGTGTTAACCAAGATGTACGATTAGTTTATCATGTTTGATTAGGGTTAAGGTTGTATTTAATTAGGCGCTAATCTTGTGATTGAGAGTTGCTTTAGGTAAGATTGATTTAGGAGTTGCTTTAGGTTTCTAATAGGTCGATAGTATATGAGGTCAAGGTGGTCTTGGTTGCAAATTTGGTTGCAAATGGATTGAGGTTATCTCAGTTGTATATGATACCATACCCATATTGAGTTACACTTTGGGATGAACTTGTTAGATTTGTGAAAATTCAGCCACACACTTGAGGACTCAAAGGGATGACTACTTTGTTAATTTTAAATTTCCTATTATGTAACTACAAAATCCTATGAGTTTATGCTTAGGTGTTTTGCAATAACTACAACAGTAGCTCTTTAGGCTCTTTTTTTAAAAAATAACTTTCATCAAGATCACTTTTACAAAAATGTACAGTTCATATATTTCACACTTATTCATAAGCTATTAATCAAGTCAGGTAAGACAGATTCTATCTTATTTGAGAAGCTGCAAAAGTTTGAATTTCTATTCAATTCTTTAAGGTGGGGCAAATTATTCAGGTTGGAGGTTTTTCTTATTTCATACTCCAACACTTCCTCCTAAATCTGGCTCATTTAAAAAACATAGATTCACTATTTGTAAACAGCAAAGGCATCTTTGGTCAGCCCTCTTATTCTAATTTGGCAACATTAGAACCCTGAAACAACCGTTCCAATGATGAGACGACAACAGGTGGTGTGAATTTTATGCCTGATTTTACAGAAAATCTCAGATTAGTTCCCTGCAAGAATTATGTGCACAAAGAGCTTAACTTTTATTTTACAACCCTCAAGTTTTTGGAATAATAACATAAATTATACTAACATTTAGAGCACAAATCACCTGCATCAAGTTTATTAAAAAACATTATACTAATATATTTCACATATTATATTAATTCCTTTGATTAGTAACAAGATTGCTGTAAACATTAAAGAATGAGACAATCAATACAATAACACCAAAAATAATTAAAAATATCCTTATAGTTTACTCAGTATTATATTTATATAAATAAATATCCCACCCAGAGAGGTTGAAGGGCTAACTCAATCTCACAGTGGCATCAACCTTGCTCGGAAACTATTATGATGCGAATTTAGCATCCTCCAACTGTTTTGTAGTTCCAGTTGGCCACTGAAGATGAGAATCAAAGAACGTTCACGTGAAGCATTCCATTTAATAATTTTATTCACCATGCACTAGCCAGAACAAGTGCACGTGAACTATGAATACAAAGTTTGAGGATCTCAATGTCTTTGCAGTGAAATCCCTTCGATCCACTCTTGTTTCACACTAAGAGGCTAAGGCCCAAACAGTAGATTCAACTTTACAAAATAATATAGAAAATATAGAGCAAAACAGCCAAAAGGGCTTGTAATAAGAAGAGAGTAGAAGACAAACAGATAGTGAAAGAGCAAAAAGAGAGCAAAGAACGTATTCAATGAAGAAACAAGGGTGTGAGGTTGAGGCAACAGACATCAACTACAGGATCCGTACAAAGGCAACAGAGCAACCTTCTAAAATCTTCAGCAAATTTCTACAATTGAATAGGGAAGAAGATGGTCGTGAAGCAGAAGATGAAGAAAAAACTGAACAAAGATCATGCAGTGGAGTTAGGCATGTCCTCAAGAACGTGAATTGCATAGCAAAGCCACGGGAAATTCTGGCAATTGTTGGGCCAAGTGGGGCTGGGAAATCATCCCTTCTTAAAATCCTAGCAGGTAAAGCTAGTTCACAAAGTGGGTGTATCTTGGTGAATCAAGAACCTGTGGATAATGTTCAGTTCAAAAAAATGTCAGGGTATGTTACACAAAAGGATACCTTGTTTCCCTTACTTACGGTTGAAGAAACTATAATGTTTAGTGCAAAGCTAAGGTTACGTCTTCCTCAAGAACAAATATGCTCCAAGGTCAAGTCACTGATTCTAGAGCTTGGTCTTAGCCATGTTGCTAGGACTAGAATTGGAGATGACAGGGTCCGTGGCATATCTGGTGGTGAGAGGCGTCGAGTTTCCATTGGTGTTGAAGTCATACATGATCCAAGGGTACTGATTTTGGATGAACCAACTTCAGGGCTTGATAGTACCTCAGCTTTGCAAATAATTGATATGCTTAAAGTCATGGCTGAATCTAGGGGCCGAACTATAATCCTAACTATCCACCAACCCGGGTACAGAATAGTGAAGTTGTTCAACTCAATACTGTTATTGGCTGATGGTATTGTGTTGCACCATGGCACTGTGGATTTGCTGGGTGTAAATCTAAGGCTAATGGGTTTAGAGCTTCCTCTTCATGTTAATGTGGTTGAGTTTTCCATTGATTCCATCAAGACCATTCAGCAACAAAAAAAATGTCAGCAGGTTCAGCTAGAAGCACCGTGGCTATTACCAAGGACAATGCTACAAAAGAAATGTGGTGATCAAGGTGAGAGCAGAAGTGGTAAGTTTACTTTGCGACAGCTCTTTCAACAATCCAAGTTAATTGATGTAGAAATCATTAGTGCGGGAATGGATATCACTTGTGATTTTGCAAATTCTGGATTGAGAGAAACTATGATTCTCACTCATAGATTTTCCAAAAACATCCTACGCACAAAGGAACTCTTTGCATGCAGGACAATTCAAATGCTGGTTTCTGGACTTGTTTTGGGCTCAGTCTTTTGTAACAAGGACGGTCTAGTGGGAGCGAAAGAAAAAGTGGGTCTATTTGCTTTCGTTTTAACGTTTATGTTATCGAGCACCACCGAAGCTCTACCTATTTTTCTGCAAGAAAGGGATATTCTAATGAAAGAAATCTCTAATGGAAGCTACAGAGTTTCATCTTATGCTATCGCCAATGGCCTAGTTTACTTGCCATTTTTGCTCATACTTGCCATTTTATTCACAGTGCCTCTGTACTGGCTTATTGATCTCAACAGGAATTTTTCGGCATTTTTGTACTTTTTGATGCTAATCTGGCTAATTCTTTACACTGCAAATTCGGTTGTGGTATGTTTCAGTGCTGCAGTGCCTAATTTCATTGTTGGGAATTCAATGATCGGTGGTGCCATCGGTTCGTTTCTTCTGTTCTCTGGCTACTTCATATCAAAACATGAAATTCCAAGTTACTGGATTTTCATGCATTATATATCTCCGTTTAAGTATCCCTTTGAAGGGTTTCTGATAAATGAGTTCTCCAACTCAAAGAAGTGCTTGGAGTACTTGTTTGGGGCATGTGCGGTGAGGGGAGAGGATGTACTTAAAGAAGCGCAGCTTGGAGGGCAGACTAGTAGATGGAAGAATGTTGGGGTGATGGTGTGCTTCATCCTGGTTTCCAGGTTCATTTGTTTTGCAATTCTTAGGTACAGATGTTCACAAGTAGTTATCCTAAAAGTATGATGACTCTCTCACTCTCCAGAGGGTTGGTTCACATCACTTGGATTTATCTGCAGGGAGGAAACAAAGAAGATATAGAATCACATCAACAAGCAAAATATGTAAAAAGAAAAAAAAATGATATGATGTTGGTTTCTGCTTTCTTGCATTACCTGATTCACACAACCGTCTCTCTCTTCATCATGCACATTCTTCTTCCCTCCTAATTTTCTTTTACAATACATGCTTGTTGCCTAACTCTCTAATTTTCCTATATGTTGCCCAGGTTTCTACCGTTTTTATTAGCCAAATCTTTTACTATTATATTTATACATGCATACACACACACACATATATATATATATATTATGAAGTCTAAATTTTGGTAGTGATGATCACTCGAGCGTTAGAAAGCTTATTTCATATAGCAACTCCCAAAATGAAAATAGGGTCACGCAGTGACTTAACTATGAGCATTTCACCAGGCTTACTCTAAAATCGTAATTTCATCTACAACTCTACAATCCAAGTATTAAATACACATCTTGTAAGAGATGGTAGAGAAATATTAACAAGCACCATGATGAAACATTTAACAGCCTGAGATCTATAGACATATACCTATCATTCCTTTTATTGAAGTTTCATATCCCTAAATGCTGACGGCCAAGAGCCCATCTGATTTACCGGATGCATCCATTTGTAAGTATGACACTTTAACTATTTTTAGCTCATATCTTTGGCAATCAAACTGATTATACGATCAAAATCAGTGAGCTTATAGCTGCAAGAAAGTTAGCAGATTGAAAGTTGCACTGAAGCAATTGGTAACAACAAACTGAGGGGTACATTCGAGGTTCTGCATCTTCAGCCTACTTACCATACATTTGACTTCAACCCTTACAAAAAGTTTTGCTCGAACCCTCATCTCAAATTTCTAGAGCCTTGCTCAAAACTGCAAACTTTAATGCCAAATTTTCCTACTTTCTAGTGAAGCTTAGCCAGAAGAATTTCATTTACGCAACTGCAGTATCAGCTTCGGATTCCATTTCTCAATGCAAGACAAGTTCAGAGTCACTTTCCTCCTCGCAAATCTCATCATCATCAGCTTCTGGCACATAGCCAGCCCTCTTCATCTGTTCTGTGAGAATTTTCAGAACTAGATGGATGTCCTTTCTACGAGGGTGCCTTTTATCTTTTACCATGAAAACATGCACACGACTCTGAATTTCAATCCAACTGCAACCAGGTTGCTTAACAACTCCCTGCTGCCTCATCTGTTTCCGGACTTTCACCACATCTTTCCATCTTCCAAGCTCAGCATACATATTTGAAAGAAGAACGTAAGGCCCAGAGTTCAAGGGATCAATTTCCATGAGCTTTTCCGCTACATACTTTCCTAATTTAATGTTTCCATGAACCTTACAAGCAGCAAGTAGAGATCCCAAGACAACAGCATCAGGCTGCATCGGCATTGTCTGCATCAAATCGTTTGCTTCATCAAGGCAACCAGCCCGACCTAGTAAATCAATCATGCATGTAAAATGGTCCTTCAACGGTGCTAAACCATACTCAGCCCTCATTGAGTGGAAGTAACGTCGTCCTTCTTCAACAAGTCCTGCATGGCTACATGCAGATAGAACTCCAATCATAGTAACATGATCTGGTTTTTCTCCAGATAGCAGCATTTTCCTGAAAATTTCGAGGGCATCTGTGCCATAACCATTTTGTGCATACCCCACTATCATGGCATTCCATGAGACAATATCCCTTTCTACCATATGCTCAAAAATCAGGAACCCATCTTCAACCATTCCACATTTCATGTACATATCAATGAGAGAATTCCCCACAAAAATGTCAGATTCTTCTCCAGACTGAAACCAAAATCCATGCTTCAAAATGTGAGTGTGAGCCTGTCTACCAAGTTTCAGATCGGCAAGATTTGCACACGCATTAAGTAGATTCCCAAAGGTATAATGGGTTGGCCAGAGAGAATCCCTCTTCAGGAGGAGGAAAAGTCTAACTGCCTCCTCATTCTCTCCATTCTGTGTGTAACCTGCAATAAGAGCATTCCAGGACACAACATTCCTCTCCATCATCTTTGAAAACATCAACCTTGCAGCTTTCACACTGGCTGCCCTGGCATATCCACTAACCATGGAGGTTTCAGACACCACATCCCTAACTGGCATTCTATCAAAAACCAACCGAGCTTCCCTAACTCTTTTGCACTTTGCATACATATCAACTAATGCATTGCCTAACACAAGGTCATTACGAAACTTATCCCGTTTGATGACACGAGCATGAATTTGCAAACCTTCTCTGGTAGCTGACAAGCTCGCACAGGCACTGACCACGCTGGCCATAGTTATCTCATCAGGTTCAACCCTGTTATCCATCATCCTAACAAAAATCTCCAGAGCTTTTTGCGCTGGCCCATTTTGCTCATAACACGTAATCAAACTGTTCCAAGAAACTATATTCCTCACAACCATTTCATCAAAAGCCCTTTGCGCACAAGTCACTACTCCACACTTAGAGTACATATCAACAAGAGCAGAGCCCATATAAACATCTAGTAAGTAACGACACTTTGATATCAAAGCATGGATTTGAACCCCCACATTCAAATCTGTCAACCCTGCACAAGCACTAAGAGCACTCCCAAACGAATACTCATTAACCACAAAATCCTCACTATGCATATCAAGAAAGAACTTCAACGCTTCCTCAAACCGATCATGCTGTGCAAAACCCGACACCATAGCATTCCATGAGCATTGGTCAGGCTCAGGCATCGACTTAAAAACGCTCAAAGCCTCGTCAAGCTTACCAAACTTCGTAAAAACGCTTAAAATCGCATTATAACTGAAAGTATTCCTCAGCGGCATATGAACAAACACCTTGCGTGCCTCCTCAAAACAGCCGCATTTTCCATAAGCATCGACGAGCCTGTTCTGAATGAAAATTTCAGATGAAAACTGTGCCTTAATGATTCGACAATGAATGCGACGCGCGTCAATTCCAGACTTTGACCGAATGCAAGAGTCCAATAACTTCGCGAAGGGTGAAGAATCGAGGAAACAAAGGTCACCCACCACTTTTTGAACGACCCCATGTCTACCCATTCATAGAAAGGCCCTTAATTTGAAGAAGTGGGTCCTTATAACGAAATCATAGAGAAAGACCCGTAATTTGATTCAGAGAAAGCAACATGACTATGCTCCCCAACAATGTCGTTTCCTCAGTTGAAAAGTGTTCATTTCTGATTTCTAAGTGTGTCACGGCGAGGAGGGTGAAACTCACAAATGCCGTGCACGGTCACCTTATCAAAACCGCGCTTTTCTTCGACGCTTTCCTCGCCAACGGTCTTATTGACGCGTATTCAAAGTGCGCCTGCGAAGAAAGTTTACGAAAGACCTTCGACGATCTTCCCAACAAGACCACTCGTTCGTGGAACACACTAATATCGTTTTACTCGAAAATGGGCCTTTTCGACAAGGCCCATAATCTGTTCGATAAAATGCCTCAACGGAACGTCGTTAGTTATAACTCGCTAATCTCCGGTTTCACGCGATACGATCGTCACGAAGATTCGATTAAGCTCTTTCGAGTGATGCAAAACGGTCGTAACGTTTTAGTTTTAGACGAGTTTACACTCGTTAGCGTAGTCGGAAGCTGCGCTTGTTTGGGCAATGCTAAATGGTTGCATCAGGTTCATGGGGTGGCAGTTATAGTTGGCATGGAGTGGAACCTGATTCTCAACAACGCGTTAATTGATGCTTATGGGAAATGTGGTGAACCCGACTTGTCGTGTTCTGTGTTTTGCTGGATGCCAGAGAGAAATGTTGTGTCTTGGACATCGATGGTTGTGGCTTACTCTAGAGCGTGTAGGTTGGATGATGCTTGTGAGGTATTTAAGGATATGCCGGTTAAGAACACGGTTTCTTGGACTGCTTTGATAACAGGTTTTGCGAGAAATGGGCGTTTTGGTGAAGCTTTTGATGTTTTTAAGGAAATGTTGGAAGAGGGTGTGAGGCCTAGTGCTCCAACTTTTGTGAGTATTATAGATGCTTGTGCAGAAGAGGCTCTTATAGGAAGAGGTAAGCAGGTGCATGGTAAAATTATTAGAGGTGGCATAAGTGGGAACTTGTTTAATGTGTATGTCTGCAATGCTTTGATTGACATGTATGGTAAGTGTGGAGATATGAAATCGGCTGAAAATTTGTTTCAGATGGCTCCTGTGAGAGATGTGATAACTTGGAATACGTTGATAACTGGTTTTGCACAAAATGGTCGTGGGGAGGATTCATTGGCTGTGTTTAGAAGGATGGTAGAAGCCAAAGTAGAACCCAATCATGTGACATTTCTTGGGGTGCTATCTGGTTGTAGCCATGCAGGTTTAGATAATGAAGGGCTAGAGTTGGTAGATTTGATGGAAAGAAAGTATGGAGTGAAGCCTAAAGCTGATCTCTATGCTTTATTGATTGATTTGCTGGGAAGGAAAAACAGACTCAAGGAAGCCATGAGTTTGACTGAAAAGGTGCCTAATGAAATTATGAATCACATTGCAGTGTGGGGTGCAATATTGGGTGCTTGTAGAATTCATGGGAACTTGGACCTTGCCAGAAAGGCTGCAGAGACACTGTTTGAATTGGAACCAAACAATACAGCTAGGTATGTTATGCTAGCAAACATCTATGCTGCGTGTGGTAGATGGGGTGATGCCAAAAGAATTAGGACGGTAATGAAGGAAAGGTGTTTGAAGAAAGAACCAGCTTTTAGTTGGATTGAGTTGAGAAATCTGAGACACGAATTTGTGGCCAAGGACAAGCTGCATCCACAGATTGGAGAGATATGTGAAGTGAACAATAAATTAGTTCTTCATTTGAAGGATGCTGGGTATCATCAGCCTTATATTGATTACCCTTTTCATCCAGATTATGATGATGATTTCTACTTTAATTAGGTCAGTGTAGCCGCATTGATGAGAAGCCTTTGTCACAATGTTATCATGCCACCGTGACTATCAAGGATGCTAACTATCTTCAATCATACTCCTCTCACTAGGCCGTGAGGCAATCTAATAAGGGTATGTTTGTTGTTATGTAGATAAGCTTCAACTGTCAGTTCTACTCAATAACACAAAACTCATGAAGAAATTGGAGTGAATGTGGATCCAAGAAGCAACGCATAGTTGTTCTGTGATTTTGCTCCAAATGTGGATCCATTATGCTCCAAGTAATGACTGAATGTGGTCATGTTTGGATTAGATATGAAGGCTGAGGCTCTAGCAAAGGACCAACCACTAGGACAATGGCTAGAAGAATACAAGAGTAGGACTCAGCTATCCCAAGCAAAGACATACTCTTATACATGTTTGAAGAGTCATGACCTAGTTGTAAAAACTAGAATAGGATTTTCATTCCTAGCAAAATCACTTTGTTCAAGTAGTATAAATTTTTGGCTTGTCTTTCACTTTGTTCAAGTAGTATAAATTTTTGGCTTGTCTTTTTGCCTTGAGTAGACTAGGGTTAGGGTTAGGGTTTTTAAACCCACTTAGAGTTTAATTGGGTTCAATTAGGTCCACGCTAACCCATGGCCGGTCAGATAAACCCTAAATATAAATAGTCACACACATCACACATCTTCACATGACAAGTGTGACTAGCTTTAGGCGCCTATTTTGAATTCAAATCTCCCACCATTTTGCTTGTAACTTGACAGACCTTTTCACCTATAAATGGAGTTGTTTGGCTCATCAAAATTCAGATCAAATATACTTAAGTTATGATGTTGAAATTGCTAGCCAAACTCTCCTTGTCTCCTCTCTCTAGGGCAGACATCTTGTTTGATCTCTCTCATTTTCTCCAACTGATTAGGCCTAATCTTCACTCTCCATACATCTCACAGCACTCCAAGGATCCTAAGAGTTCTTTGCAGATCCCCTTTAACCTCCATTCTTCATTGTATCCGCCAATCAATTTCACAATTGAAGAACCAAGTCAATCCATGATGGTTTCAAGCTATCAAGTTAGGTAGCTTCATTGTAATTACAAACACTGGCATTGTATTGAAATTTTATCATATGGCCACATACAAACACAATCCTTTGATCAACTGTAGCTATTGATTAGCGTAGATCAGAATTATGAATTATCACTGCAAACAATTATAGGCCTTTCACAACTAATTGCCGGCTATTATTTATTGTGTGTAAATGTGTCATGAAGTAAAATTATCCATTATTTCTGTGTTCTCAGTTGACTCTTGAACACAACATAACTCCTTTCAATTTTAATTTTAAGTTTAAACTGACAACAGTCAGGTTTCTTCTAAATGATGACAATCTCATGGTCGTTGGGAGGGACCACAATACTTTGAAACACATTGCCATATGTGCCCTCCTCCCTCGTTCTTTATTATACTTTGAGAACATGACTATTAGAAACTGATCACAGTCAAAAGCTACTATTCTTCTAAGAAACTTCCTTTCAGAACGTGATTCTCGAAGCTTGACTCTTCCAAATTTAAGCTTTGATGAACACTCTAACGTCGCTCAATTTACTTTAAAACAACGTGAAGTACAATCCCAAGTCCTTCAAAGAATATTTGAGATGTGGAAAATGAACACTTTTGACCATTTACTTTTACTCCCATACAAGACGGCAACGACTTGCTCCTTACAAATTCCACATAAAAAAGACAACTTCTTTCCCCTACACTTATATTCGATATTATGTCTTCTCTGTCCCTTCACTCCTCTCTCTAATCATGAACTCAACCCACCAAACACACTCTCTTCACGAGAGTGAAGGAGACAGAGAATTCAGTTTCTGGGGTTCATCAAACATCACACCTTCTAATGATTGTGATCAATCACAATCACAAGGCAATGAAGCAAGGTTCAATAAGGAGGCACACTTTGGAGAAACACACCAAAGGAAAAACTTCAAGTTTGAGTATTCACCTTTTTGTTCAACGGCTTCCGACCCTTCAAGGAGAAAAGCTGTTGCACAAGGACAAAGGGAGCTTATGGAGATGGTACAAGACATGCCTGAGTCTAGCTATGAACTCTCTTTCCAAGACATGGTGGTTCATGAGAAGCATGTGCTGGAACCAGAACAACCACATCAAAATGAAACTTCCTTTAACAACACACACATGCAAAGTAGTGGCAATAAAGCTCAACTCAAAGAGCTAAACAAGAAGAATAAAACCAAAGGTAACAGTAGACCTGGTCAGATATTGCGGGTTGAAAGCATGGACAGTGAAACCTTCCTCCTGAAGTTGTTCTTTCCAATTTCTCTTGATTGGATGAAGAAGGATAAAATGAAGAATGGGTCCAAGGTTTCTTCTAGACCCTCATTGAAGGAATCTATAAAACAAGTGGGAAAAGATTGGAGAATTAAAAGATTTTCCTTTTCAGGAAACAACACAGAAGATGGCATGACTGACACAAACAGGTGGATACTGAAATTCTCCATATGTTTTGGAAGAACTTCTAATTCTGAGAGAGAGAGAAAAAACTGTGAAGAAAAAATTAAATGAATTTCTTCATAAGCTAAGTGTATAAACTAATTTATGAAATCCCTCTTATACAAGTTTTCTGAGTACCAGTCCTTTTTATGAAATCTCTCTTATTGAGTACTAGTTCTTCTTATTAGACTCAACTCGCTCCATTCAATAAAATTTTCCTTACAACATCTGTATTAGATGGCAAGTAGTGATCAAATAACTAGAAATTAACAAAGTTTAAGTGAAACAAATTGGCTGTAGTGTATGTTATCCACTAATGCTTTTTTTGTTTCATCAGGTATGTTGATCACAGTTTCTCATTCTCAAATGGTTGCTGGTCATTCCTTCCTTGTGCAAAAAACAAAACAGAGAATAAGGGAGGGTAAATTACTTGTGAGGGAATACAAAACATGAGGGGCCATGGAAATTCACAACTAAAAAGTGTAAAACAAAGTATTCAAGGGCATGAAGAATCCCAAAGGAAGACACAATAGAATTTTTAATTCTTAGGTTTTGATAGGAATTATGGGATTATTAAAATTTCTCTTCTGGTGTTATGGGAAAGATGTTGTGAAGGGCACGTAGTATGAGCCACAGGAACCTTTAGATTCTTTCACTCTATCGGTTAAATATTTGTTAGTTAACACACCAGAACCAGAATCGCATTACAATGAGTGAAGGAAACGTTGTGGGATAAATATATGGACATCTACCTTACACACTCATTGTTCTCTAGTTATTATTGAGAAATGTAAGGACCACCAGCAACTTCTCTCTGTTCATCATGTCAAGAGTTTTGCAGTCCGTTTATGGAAAGTTCAACTTCATACGAGTCGATTTGTTTCGAAACTTTTGTCCTGTTTTAGACTTATACGAGTTTTTTTAACTTTCTACTCATTTCTTACTTTAATCCTTAACAAGAAATTTGACGTGTTTACCAACTTGTTCTTTATTGACACTTTTAATTTATGAGTAAAAAATTACACATGAATGGTTTGTTCATATTTGTGACACCGTGGTGTAACATTTTAAATTATTAGCTGAAGTTAAATTGTTTAAGGTGGCATGTTTGATTTTTAACCATGTAGAAAAAAAAAAACAGAAGGAAAGGGAAGGGGAGAGTCGGTGACCCCATCTCTGTGTGTGGTGGTGTTGCCGTCAATGGGTTTTGTTTGATACTGGCATTCATGAATGGGATGGGTTGTAGGAGGAACATATTTGGCTCCTGTTCTCACATTTGTTAACAGATTTATGCTACAACTTTAATGCCTTTATTTTTATGTGTATGTTGAGATATTTAAATACAACTACATTCTCCCACACCATATGTTAAATACAACTTATTTCAAAATTTTATTTATATTAAATTTTATTAAAAAAAATATAATATTTTATTATAAAAGGGATTGTGAAGTGGAAGTAAGAGAAAAAAAATTAGTGATAAAGATATTTTTTTTAGCCAGTTGACTTGCTCGCGGTTGACCTGGTGACAAGCTTTAGCTCCGGTCTGTCTCTTCTGGAATCTGTTTTACGCCTTGTTACACTGGAACATGGTTTCGTTGAAATAGAAGGGATCATACCGGTTGATCACATTCTGATGATCAAGTCAATAAGAGCTTACTAGAATTTAAGAAGTATTCAGTTTTAGATTCAGAAACAACGTACATTTACCTGTGGTCTCAAACCCCTTTTATAGCTTATCTCTTGTAACAACTTTTTCTTATGAGAATCTAATCTCAACTGAAAGCATGCGTAACCAGGAAACATTTTGTTCATAGGCACCTTCTCTCGAGGTGCTACAACAGAAAGGAATTTTATCTCTAATGAGAGCATAAAAAAATAACATAACAACCACCTACTAGCAGGGCCTCATCTTAGGGGCCAACAACAGGGAAATATTATCCTTACGTGGGCACCCTACTCATGGTGCAACATTATCTTTCACTATGCATGCAACTTAACTCATGTGTGTCCTAAAACACACACACTTAGGTTAAAATATGTTTACGTGACTTAACCATTATGTGTACTAACATGTCTCTTGGGACATGCACTAGCTTGAATGTAGAGAAAGTTGCTTTCAGAAACACATCATACTCGAGGTACGAGGACAACTGTGGATCCTTAGCCTGATACTCACTTGTGACTTGTCCAATAACTAACAATGAGTCACTCTTCACCAACAAACTCCACGCACCCAACTCCTTGGCCAACAACATCTTAGTTATCAAGGTTTCTTATTCAGCTTGGTTGTCGGTGGCTTTGAAGGCAAATCTCAAGGCCTGCTCGATTAACAACCCACTCGGCCCTTCTAGAATGACCCTAGCACCACTCCCTTGTTGGTTAGAAGATTCATCCATTGAAAGGACCCACTAGAAGTCATTAGCATCTGGTTGGGGCCCTCAAATGACAGTTCTACCATAAAATCGGCACACACCTGACCCTTGATAAGCCCTTAGGGTTCATACTGCAAAATCAAACTTGGAAAACTCAACTGCCCAACGAACCATCCGACCTGCTATGTCGGGCTTCTGAAGGACCTTGTGGATGGGCAGATCAGTCATCACTATTACAGTAAAACTCTGGAAATAGTGGCAGAACCGCTGAACTGTGAATACTACCGCCAAGGCGGCCTTCTCAATAGCCTGATACCGTGTTTTTGGCCCTTGCAACACTTTGCTCACAAAGTAAACAGGCTTTTGGACCATGTCTTGCTCTTGCATAATGACCGAGCTAATTGTCCGATCTGTGACTGCAAAGGACATTTGGGTTGGCCAAGTACTCCTTCAACATGATGAAGGCCTCTTCACACTCGCGATTCCATACAAAATGGTTATTCTTCTTCAAGCATTGAAAATAAGGGTACCCCTTATCTCCACTAGCTGACAAAAATCGAGACAAGGCAGCCATACGTCTAGTCAACTATTGGACCTCCTTCACGCTGATAGGCCTCCTCATTCCTATGATTGTTGCACACTTGTCCGAGTTAGCTTCTATACCCCGTTCAGTGAGCAAAAACTAAGGAACTTCCTCGCTTCTACCCCGAACACACACTTTTCTAGGTTCAGCTTGAGGTTGTATTTTGCTATCGTGGTGAATAGCTCTTCTAAATCAGCAATGTGTTGATCCTTCTCTTCTGATGTGACGACCATGTCGTCCACATATGTCTGCACATTCCGCCCAATCATTGGGGCAAGAATTTTATCCATCAACCTCTGATAGGTGGCATGACCTTGTAGCAGTAGCTGGAGAGCTCGGTCATGAAGACAGTTTTGCTCTCGTCTCAGGGGGTACATACGAATCTGACTGTACCCCTAGAACGCATCTAGGAAACTCAGCAGTCGATAACCTGAGGCATTGTCCACCAAGGAATCTATGCTCGACAATGGATAAGAGTCTTTGGGACAGGCCTTGTTTAAGTCAGTGAAGTCGATACACATCCTCCACTCTCATTAGCCTTTTGTACCAACACCACATTAGCCAACCACTCGGGATATTGGATCTCCTTTATGTGGCCAGCCTTCAGAAGCTTCGCGTTTCTTCTCTGATGATCAGGCACCTTTCTTCGTTGAATTTCCTCCTTCTCTGGACTACCAGCTTGACCTTCTCATCCATAGTGAGCATAGCATAAGAAATCTGGGTCTATCTCGGGCATGTCTGCAGATGACCAAGCGAAAGCATTCATGTGCTTCGATATCACCTCGGCTATCTTGTCTTGCAACTCTTGACATATCGACTTGTCGAGCTTAAACTTCTTGCCTCCTATTTCTTTTTCCTGGACCTCACTAGCAAGTTCAGGTCCCCTTTCGCTAACAACTTCAGCTTGTATGATCTCCTTTGACTCTCCCGTCTGAACAGTGATTGAGTATTGATTGAGTGCATTCCCCTTATACTCTTCAAGCTACCCTTGTAGCACTTCCTTGCCATCTTCTGATCAGACTTGATGGTGAACACTCCTCCATCAAGGGAAGATAACTTTATTTTCATGTGCCTCATTGAGGACATCACGCCTAACCTGTTCAAAGAGGGTCTTCCCAAAAGAAAATTGTAAGTTGAGATAGCATTAACTACAATATATTTGATGTTAATCGTTCGAGCTGAGGTGCCATTCGAAAAAATCGTCCTCAACTCGACATGTCCACGTACTTCCACCTGATCCCCCACAAAGCCAAACAAACAGCCATCATACGACTTTAACTGATCAGGAGACAACTGCAAATTATTGAATGTCAACCAGAACATCACATCAGCTGAGCTCCCCTGATCGATTAGAACTCGGTGTACCTTCCTTCTGACGATGAGGACAGATAACACCACTAGATAATCCTCATGAGGAACCACATCCTCCAAGTCAGAGCTCGTAAAGCAGAGGGTCGGCTTTGGTGGATGGTTAGGTCTCCTCGCCTCCACTATCATTGCTTCTCTCGCGTATCTCTTATGCTTGGAGGTTGTGCACCCTCCACCCTAGAGTCCTCCCGAGATGGTGTTCAGCTCGCCATGGACTGGTACCTCATGCACTTGATCCCTGGGAGCAACCTCTTCCTTTGACCCTTCCTGGTCCCCCTCAAGATATTCTTTCAGAAATTCATCCTTCACCAAACCTGCCAATTGGTAACCCAGAGTTATACATCGTTCCACGTGGTGCCCAAATCCCTTGTGGAATTCGCACCAGGCATCCTTTCGTGACCCCAGATTCTTGTTAGACTTCTAGGGGAATTTCATTTTTTCCACTACCCCTAGTATGCTCAGTAATTCCTTGTAGGACATTCAAAATTTAGGTCGAAATGTCAAATCTTTTCGAGCCTTCGCCTTGGGCACGTTCTTCTTGGTTGGCTATGGTGTTCACCTTGTGTTCGTCCTCTTCTCGGTCGTGGCTTCGTTGACCCTCAGAGGTCGGGATCGGCTACCCTCCTTGGGCTTGGCCTGCCCTGGATATGTGTTGTTGTGCTTCACAGATACTGCCTCCTCCGCGTTGATGTGGGTGACAACCCAACGTCGTATTTCGGCAAATGTCACTACCGGATTCCTGATCAATGAGTCACTAAATGGCCCTGCCATGACTTCCTGCTTGAAGGTGTTGATTATCAGGGGCTTGTCATGGGTCTAGAGCTTCACTGTAAACGCCCAAAACCTGTTCAAATAATTTTTTAGGGACTCACCTTGTCTTTGCTTCACGTTGAAGAGATCAAATGAGAACGGGGGTTTGGTCTGGTTAACGGAGAATTGTTCCCTGAACAACTTGGAAAACTGGTCGGAGGAGGTGATGTGGCTGTCAGGAAGGCCACTGAACCATTGCAAGGTTGTACTTGTGAACGTACCCATGAACATTTTGCAATAGATGGCATTTGTTCCTCCAGAAATAATCATCTGGGCGTTGAACACTGTAAGATGTTTTTCAAGGTCTTCTACTCCCGTGAAAAGGATCTTAGGAATTATGTAGTGTGGCAGTATAAGAGCATCCATGATCGCCTACGAGAATGGCTTGGGATGATCTCTTGGTTGTGCACTCGGACCTCGCTCCCATGTAGAGCGTTGATCAAGTTGTTGTAGATTATTGTACAATTCCTTGTTGGCCTTGCGCAATTCCTCATTGTTTGCTCGTGAAGCATCTCTCTCCGCCATCAGTTGATCTTGCCTGAGCAGCTGCTCAGCTCGAGCTTCCGCAATAAGTTTTTCCTATTCAGCTTTAGCCTCTGCCATTGCTTCTACCATTGCCTCTGTCATTGCTTCTGCCATTAGCCTTTCCTGCTTGACTTTGGCTTCGGCCAATAGCCTTTCCTACTCGGCTTTGGCCTCACATTGGATCCACTCTTACTCTCTCATGTACTACTCGTTGGCCTTTTGGAGAGCTTTCACGATATCCATAAGTTGTTGTAGGGTGTGGGGGTGTCATTCCTTCAGGTCCCAATGGTACTTTCCTAGTGTTCCTCATATCGTTGGTGAACTCTCAGACAATTGTGGATGGGTCAAGTTTTATCGGGCACCACGGTGGACGCCAAATGTTCTTGTCGGTTGAATTTCTTGCCAGTTGACTCTGGTGACAAGCTTTAGCTCCAATCTATCTCTTCTAGAATCTGTTCTACGCCTTATTGCACTAGAACATGGTTTCGTTGAAACAGAAGGGGTCATACCGGTTGATCACATTCCGATGATCAAGTCAATAAGAGCTTACTAGAATTTAAGAAGTATTTAGTTTCAAACTCATAAACAACGTACATTTACTTGGGGTCTCAAACCCCTTTTATAGCTTATCTCTTGTAACAGTTTTCTCTCATGAGAATCTAATCTCAACTGAAAGCATGCATAATAAGGAAACATTTTGTTCATGGGTGCCTACTCTTGAGGTGCTACAACATAAAGGAATCTTATCTCTGATGAGAGCATAAAATAATAACAGAACAACCACCTGCCAGCAGGGCTCCATCTTAGGCGCCAACAACATGGAAATATTCTTCTTACATTGGCACTCTACTCATGGTGCAACATTATCTTTCACTATGCATGCAACTTAACCCATGTGTGTCCTAAAACACACACACTTAGGTTAAAATATGTTTACGTGACTTAACCATTACGTGACGTAACCATTACGTGTACTAACATGTACCTCTAGGTTAAGAAATCATTTTTACTAATAGCCTTGCACCAACGTGTGAAAAGGTTATTTTAATTATGCCCCAACGGGCTTACTGACAAAACTAGGTCCAACATATTACCCACTTTGCTGGCCCAACAGTCGAGCTGGCCTACCTATACCATGCATCGATCCTCGACTACCGAGCACTGAGCCATGAGCGCTCTGTACAATACATTTTTCATTAATGGAAGAAAATTTGAATGTTAGAAAAGAGTGTCAACCTATCATTATTCGGTCATACGTTCAAAAAGTACATTCACTTCTTAAAAAAATGAAAAATAAATTATTAAAATATATGGAAAACGATATACTTTTATCTCTCAATTTTTTTTTTTTTTAATTTTGAAAAGATTTAAAAAAAATATATATTATGTATTGATTATATATATATATATAATTTGTTTATTACTTATTAATATATTTTTATATTATAATAAAATTATAATTTGTTATTTAATCAAATTAATTTATAATAACAAGAGTAACATTTTATAAATATATTATTTTATAAATTTTTAAAAATTTATTATATTTATCTAATCATTTAAAAAAAAATTATTAACTTTCTTTACACTTTTCACTCTCTTTCTAAAGCACCTCTATTATTCTCTTTCTCTTTTTTTCTACTATGTTTAATCCAGAGCAAGAGAGACACTTACAAAAGAGGGAAGAGGGTTCTATGGTTTGAAAAGAGTAATCAAAGAGTTGGATATCATGTAAAATTCATTGTATGAGTATTCATTATATTAATTAAATTTTCATATATTTACTTAATTATGAGATATATCATGAAAAAAAAACTAAATAAATTGATATTAGATTTCACTTCATTAGAGATACCGATAAAAAATAACACTTCATTAGATATGCTAAATTTGGAAAGATTAATAGTATATAGATAGTTTTAAATGATATTCATATTTATATGTTTAATAAATTTTTACTGAGATCTAAGTTTAAATGTTATTTGAAACAAATTAATTTTAAAAAAAAATAATGACGACAAAATGGAATTTTTTATGATTTTAGAGTAAAGTAAAATTTACGATAATTAATTCTAAAATTAAGACTGTCTTGTCATGAGTTTTCATGTGTTTAAGGTTATGTAAGTTTTCATGTGTTTAAGGTTATGTAAACAAGTACGGATAAACAAGAAAGATGATGAAGAAAAAAAGCAAAGAATGGGAAAGAAAGAAAAACACTGATGAGGGGAATAAAAAATAATACTGGTATATACAGGAGTGATAAACATTACACTCACGTTTAAAATTGAAATTGGAGGATCAAAATCTAGAACACACGACAACACAAATCACGATCAATAGAAAGAAACAAGTGGAGGATAGAACCTTCCAACAACAACCACAAGAGTCGTGTTTAAATCAAACACCGCAAAAAAAAAACCAATCATGTTAATATCGTTCTTTTTCTTGTTCCTAAGTCACTGTAACTACCGACACTTTTTGCTCAAGACTCAAGACTCACTCCTCCATGCCCATGGCCACTCTCTCCTTCCCCATTTTCCCCACAACCTCCGCCTTCAGGTTCAAAGTATCCGCCATAGACGCCACCGTGGCCATCCCCGCCACCAAGGTGGCTCCCGCCGTCATTGTCGGCGGCGGAAGAGTGGGACAGGCCCTGCAGGACATGGGCAGCGGCCAAGACGTCCTCCTTCGCCGCGGAGAGGCCGTGCCGCTGAACTTTGAAGGCCCCATTTTGGTGTGCACGAGAAACGATGATCTTGAAACCGTGCTTCAATCAACTCCTTCTTCTAGATGGGATGGTGAGTCCTCTCACTGTATCATGCTCTGTGGGTTGAATTTGTGTGGATGGACTTTGTTAGGAGTTAAAAGATCGATTGAACAGGAGAGTCTCTAGGCTTCAATTTCACGTCATTATATAGCTAACATATCTTCGTGCTGCTCATCTTATTACTCAATGTGGGAGTCCTAGAACTTTTGCTGTTAATGATTTGGTGTTGTTTCTTCAGATTTAGTGTTTTTCCAGAACGGAATGATGGAGCCGTGGCTTCAGAGAAAAGGATTGGATGATGCAAACCAGGTGTTGGCTTATTTTGCAGTGTCGAAAATTGGAGAGGCCCCCATTGATGGCACCACTGATACTAATCCTGAAGGCCTCACTGCTGCATATGGCAAGTGGGCTTCTGTTATTGCTGCAAGGTTAAATGCTGGAGGCCTCTCTTGCAAGGTATGCATGATATTTGTGACTAAACTAAGCTACCATTGGTCTCATACTGCTCCTGAAATTAGATAACTGTCTAATGAATCCTTGAATTTTGTCCATGATATATACAGCATACTGTCATTTACACATCTGATAATATATCACATGTATGCCTCAAAACCAGGTTCTTGACAAGAAGGAATTTCAAAAGCAGATGCTGGAAAAGCTTATATGGATTTGCTCTGTAATGCTTGTTGGAGCACGTCATGGAGGGGTTTCTGTAGGTGTTGTGGAAAAGGAATTCCGCACCGAAGTAAGTATGCTTTGCAATTGACATATCTGCTAATTCTGTTAATCAATAACATCTTTATTACAAGACAAATTATCAGCATGTGCACGGTTAGTTTAAACTGTGTAGTTAATAAGATGCTTCATGGTTGGTGATTGCAATCATTACCCTCTCCCCTCCTCACCCATATGCATAAGATTTCTTCTTTTGGATCTTGAATAGGTGTCTCTACTCAGTGACCTTTATCAATTCCTTTCTGCTAGTAGGGTTAGAAATTAGTAGGTAAAATAGTTTTTTTTTTATCAAACAGTTTGAGGTAATATTAGTGATGTGTTCAATACTAAAAGAAATAACAGTGAGTGATGTTTTCACTTTCAGTTGTCTAGCCTTATAGCAGAACTGGCATCAGCAGCAGCAAGTGAAAAAGGGTTAACATTTGAAGAAGCAGTGGAAGAGAGGTTATGTGCATATTCCAGAGCTGTAGCCCACTTTCCCACAGCAGTTAAGGAGGTAAATGATACAATTAGTGCAATAAATATTTGATTCACAACATAACTTTCATATATAAATGTTATGCTTCCTCTACTTGCAGTTCAAATGGAGGAATGGTTGGTTTTATTCCATCTCTGAGAAGGCTATGGTCCAAGGCAACCCAGACCCATGCCCTTTGCATTCCCAATGGCTAAAAGAGTTGAGAATTGTTTAAATTTAGCCTCAAACAAATCAATTCATTTGTCTCACTTTGTTCTTAGAAAGAACATATCAATGTAATTGAGGAAATAAAATATGTTTTCTCATTCACATGTTTAGTGGGTCACCAGTGCAAGAGTTATCTATATTTTGCTCATTTCACTTAGTGAAACCACAAGGAAAACTTAGTGCAAAAGGATGACATACTTAAATACTCTTGATAGATAATCTCAAATCTCTAGCCAAGAAAACTTATGCTGAAACCGATTTAATGAAACAAAATGTTTTAAAATAGAATTAAAATATTTAAAAGTTATCTAAAATTACACTAACTAGTATTTAAAATCAACTTTAAATCTTACTTGAAATATGTAGCACAAACAAGACACGGAAACTGATACAACTGGGACACATACACAAAGATACGTATCATCTCTAAAATGTAGGACACGGATACACAAATCTATATATTATATAATTATGAATTATATAAATTGACAACAAAATTTTATGTACATTAAGTATGTTTCAGGTTATTCTTAGCAAAGAGATGTTTTTTATGGCTTATTCGAAATTATTTGTTCCTTATTTTTATAATCATAATAAAAATTTATACAATAAATTTGAGTTTTTAGAAAATTAATGTATTTCTTTTTTTAAAAGTGTGCTAAACTCGTGTTAGAATTCTTAAAAATCCAACAAATATTTTTTGAATTAGATACTTAATCGATAAGTTTCCTATGAGTATCGTACGAATATCGTGTCTAATATGTCGTATAACACGGACAAGAGAAATATCCGATCTTCGACCTTCGTACCTTCATGAGAAAAAAAAAACATGTAAAAGATTGCGTTCTTCATTATTATTGTGGGACAACATGGGTGTTGTACTAAAATCAGACCTTGTCCCCACAGAATATCGTGCCATTGTTTCTTTGCAATGGTTTTTAGACTGAAGTGAGCCAACTTGAGGATTCTACTTCTTAATGACCATATGTTTTAGACCCAACAACATTTGGTCATGTGTGGAAATACCAGCCTCGAGTTCCCTCACTACTTATAACACCACTTTCCTCGGCAAGTTAGATAAATTTCCTTTTGCAACTTTATAATTTCTTCCTACACCTTCATATTTTGAAATTACATATTTTTTCCTTTGTAATTTATATGTGTATGAATCTTCCATAATTCCATTTTTCTTCTTCTCCCTGGTTTTGCTCCTACTCACTCATTTTGTTGCTACTTTGTACATCAAGGTTTCAGCAAAAATTAGTTGAAGATTGAGGTTTCTTAGAGTTTGAATGTGGGTAGTGTTAAAAGTTCAACATAATTAAGTTTTTGGGCCTTTATTGGGCCCATCCTTTTTTCTGTTTCTGCCACATGTTTGAAGCAGCGAGAGAGAAAGAAGAACGAATCTGATGAGAGAAAGAGAAAACTAGTAGTATTTTCTTTTGTGGTTTTTGAAAAAGCTCTGGATTTAATTTCTCGATAGGATTTTTTTATTAAATAATTCGTAGCAAATATTTGAAGTCAGTGTTTTCTTTCAAATTAATCAAATACAATAAATGATATTTTGAATTGTATAATTTATCATAAAAAATTCACTTAATTCAATAATTAAAAGGATTATCACTTTTACATATTAAATTATTTTATATAATTGAAACTTAATTTATAAAGAATTAAATATATTTTTCGTCTATATACTAAAATGTTAAATTAGTTTTTGTTTCTATTTTAAATTTAGACATCCTTCGTATTTGTACTAAGAAAACTATTGGAATAGGTCTTATTTGTCTTTTTTTACATAACAAACGAATTTCTAACGTAGACTTGTAATATTTTAGCATCTATGTCAGTGATGAGTTAACATGAAATATTTTAGTATATTAGTCTACAATGAAAGTTTGTTTGCCACGTAAAAAATACTAGCAACAATCAATTTCAATAGTTTTCTTACTAACCCCTTCTTTGCTTATGTGGATGTACTGAGGATATCAACTATTTGGATTTAGGGTGTTGTGAGAAAGAGAAGGTGAGGATATACCTATGAACAGTAAATACCCTCTCCCTTCCAAATTTATCCTCATTTATTCTAATATTTCACATTATCACAATGCTTCATTTGAATGTATTAGTATTTTAAAAAAATTATCGTACAATGTTTAAAATATATATATATATATATATATATATATATTGTTGGAGATCTCACATCGACTAGAGATTAGAGCCTTTCATTGTATATAAGTGGGTGCAAACGCCGGTTTTATGAGGTTGAGTTAGACTTAAAGTCCACTTCGTAATATATATATCATCATAAATTTTAAGAAAGTTTTAAGTTTGTTTATTATTTTATAAAATATAAATTATGTAAATAATGATAAACCAGTGTACAAAAATATAGTTAAATAAAATCTTCCATTCATATATTAGTTATTAGAGTAAATCTAGTGATACCTATTTTTCAAGTTCTAATAAGATATTTTATTAAATGTGGTTGAATTTAGTTTTGTTTAAAGAAAAGAATATTATATATCTAATTAACACTGAAAATAATTTATTAATAAAAACTATATTTCATTATAAATATTAGTTATTAAATAAATTTAACTAACACAAATATTTAACAAAATGAAATAATAATAATTAATTATTCAACTATATGGGATTATACTACTAATATGTTTTTATCCTTATTTTTTATTATAATTTTTTATGAAATCATTTTCTATGGTTAATTAAGTTATATTTTTGTTGCTGTAGTAGTTTTTAAGATTGCTTTATTGTGACTTTTTTAATATTAAAAAATATTAATTTTCTATTTATATAAGATGTGATTTATTTTCTAATTTTATAGTATATGTTTAATATTTAAAGAAATTATTTGATGTTCTGTTTTTATTTAAGTTGTTGTGTTTATATTAATATATTTCTATGTATAGTTATTATGTTTATGAGTTATAATTTATTTGATTATAATTTTTTATGAAATTTTTTTCTATTGTTAATTACGTTATATTTTTGTTGTTGTAGTATTTTTTATTTTTCATTACTACAAGGTTTTTAATATTAAAAAATAATATTTTTTTTATTTATATAGTATCTGATTTATTTTTCAATTTTATAGCACATGTTTAATAATTTAAAGAAATTACTTGAAGATCTGTTTTTATTTAATTTGTTAAGTACATATTTTTTCTAATTATAATTTTTATATTATATATTTACATTTAACATTTTTTTCTAATTATAATTTTTAAATCTACGAAATATGTGAAAGTTGTTCATTTTTAAACAAAAACAACTCATTTTATTATTAATTTTTCTAATAGACAAGGGTAAATCTGTAAAGTAATATTTTACATCTTTAAAAAAAAAAATTCTCTAACAACCATCCTGTCACTCACAAACTCGCATAAACTTTTCTCACACATCCACCCTAACATACTCTAATCCAAAACACCCTCACTTTCTCTATGCTTTCTTCTCACATCCTCATACATCCCACTCCCTCAAATCCACACATATCCTCTCCCCAATCCAAAGACCCTAGTGTCCAAAAGGTCTAAAGTTTATACTAGAGACAAAAATATAAGGACGAAAAACATATTTAACTCATTTATAAATATTAATAATTTAAGTTTTGATGTTATATTGCATCCTCTAAATAATATAATACAAAATAAATAATCTTAAAAACTATTTTTAATTTAATATTTAATTTAAAAGAGTAAGTTAGTTGGTTCATTCGCTAAGTCCAACCTACCTTATTATCTATATTAAAATCATAAAATAAAATGAAATTATACAACAAAATCATATAATAATATATCACTATGTATTAAAAATAATAAATAATAAATATTTGTATTTGACCTAAGATATCATCAATAAATATTTGTGCAACCTCATGTCCAATTTTTAATATTTACCACCAATATTTTGATTCACAAAAATCTATGAGCACATTATGAGATAAAAATACTTTGTTAAAATAAAAGCTCAAATTGTTACTTAATAAGAAAAAATAATCTGATGTAACTACTTCAACCATCATATTTTTAACTTTAAATTTCTTCATAACAACTTCTTTTGTATATCTTCTTCTTACTCCTAAATTATAGTTCAAACCTTGTATTATTAACATGTTTTACCTTTAACTTGAAGACAAACAGTTTTTCCTCTAATTCAAATACATAGGAAAAGCATAAATAACAACATTATACATAAAAAAAATTGTTATAATAAACTTATCAATCTTTTATTTAAATATGTAAAAATTATACCATTTCATTTCATGTTCATATAGTATAGAATTGAATATGATTGATTCAAAATAATATTTACATAAAAAAAAAACATTGCATAATCAGTTTATTCAAACACATCAATCTTAATTAAATACATAAGAGTTCGTCTTGGAAGAATTACAAATCACACTCTAAACATATATTTTTTTATAAATAACCAATAGAATTTTAAGAATTTTTTACCTTAGTCATTTTCATTGTGTGTTTATTTAGACTTATCACAAAACCAAACATCATATACTAATGGTATAGTGCAATGTTGCATATGATACAAATAGTATAAAACCAAATTTCATCATTTATAATATATTTTATTCATGTTCTTGTAAATATTGGAAAATCGTGAATTCAACTGAGAATCTCTCTGATTTTTTCTTTCTCAATGTATCTTCTAAGTTACTTATCAATTTGAGTTTGTAAGATGATGAGTAGATGTACTAACAAAGGATTTTCAAAGCTTTATGAATGTCATTAATTATCTCTAACTATTGAATTAAAAATACAACTATTTATACTACTAATTAATGAGTCTATTGGGTCCAACACCTTAATTTTACTCCAATGAATAGCAAATATAATATTTTCATGTTTTTGCAGATAATATCAATTATCTAATTAATATTTGTAATTAAACTTTTGGACTTTGACTTCACTTGTTAAATTTAATAAGAATTTCCAAATATATTTTTGCCATTTAACACTTGCTAGTTTTATGATAATGATATGTTTGATTCTTAACAACCGACGAGTCAAAAGATCGATAGGCCCACAAGTCTTCTAGAAAATTGCAGAGTAATGTTGGCACAGAGGTATGTCAGTTCAATTAACAAATATAATTGTTCTTACAACTTATTTGAGATCGAATATCCCATATCGAGTTGTTCATGTCTTCTCTTCGATTCCAGTTGTCTTCCTTCGAGGTCTAAGAGGGTGGAGTACCTACAATGATACTCCGACACTCAAGTCAGATGAGGTATGTTCAATTGGTTCAATTTAGAGTTCAAAAACCATTATCTTTTACCATGAGGATCCCCTCTTATTTATACTTTTCCATTGGGTCTTATTCTGTCAGAGAGTAATAAAATTAAATCAAACTTTAATTTTTAATCAAAGAAGGTAATGCCTAACAAAATAAAGTAAATATTAACAATACTTCAATGAATAAAATGATGTATAAAGAAATTAATGTAAATAAAATTCTATATAAAACATTGACCACCACCAATTTTAATTCCAAAAACATAAGATTCCTTTTTAAAAGTACAAAAATAAAGAAAGGCGGGCTGACCTGCCCCGCCCTGCATGTGGTCCGGATGATCGGCGTATTAGGCGAGTCGGACCAATACAGGTTCAAAAGGTTAACATGTCTCTCCTAAATGATGGTGGGTCGATGGCGGATTGACCTGTCAAGCCCAACTCGTTTTGACATCCCTAGTCTCAATGAGAAAGAGAATGACTTGTTTGTATATTTCAAAAACAACACCTCACCTATTATTTGACAAATACTTTCCACAATAGATCAAATTTGAAACACCTGAAATGACAAAAATGTCCTTAAATAAAAGAGGAGTGCGGACAAAAATATTTCTGAACTACGTTTATGAATTTGGATTTGCGAAACATTTTTCTGAATTTTGAAAATTCTTTTCCAAAATGATTTTTAAATTTGTTTTCCTAATAGTATTTTTTTGCATTTCAAATTTACTTTTATAAAATAAGATTTTGATTTTTGAATTCTATTATAAAATTTTATTTCTATAACACAATAATCTATTTCAAATTTATTTTTTTAAGATATTTTTAAAATTTTGATTTTTCAACCAAAATAAAAGATAAATTTGAAAATTTGAAAATGAATCATGTCACAATCACTACAAGAAAAAATGATTTTAATGGAGGTTTATTTTTACATTACCCAGGGTTAAAACCTCCATTAAGTTATTTACCTAGGGTTGCAATTTCCCCTGCTAAACCATCTCTGGGGAACGTGTTCCCCAGGGTTTTTTCAAACCTCAGGAAAAGCCTTTCAAAACCCCTGTTAAATACCATGGGTTTCAAAACCTCTATAAAATACCATGGGTTTCAAAAC
>Ga0123342_1001532_pt1 | contig 38900 bp, 20 predicted proteins | sample Turbeawhitnodule_FD_89960 | JGI IMG/M metagenome (GOLD analysis project Ga0123342, IMG submission 89960) | Root nodule microbial communities of legume samples collected from Mexico - Turtle bean Mexico white nodule | ecosystem: Host-associated > Plants > Roots > Nodule | place: Mexico: Nepantla...
GTTGTTATATTTAGCGAATATTGTACTCGATGATTCACTGTTCTTTGTGGGATCGATATCCGTCCTTAGGGACAATTATTACTTCTGACAAACGCGGTGCACTTGCCGTAAAAAGTCATCACAGCCCATGGCAACTGCTTTTGACATCTTGGAGTGCTAACGTAAAGCATAAATATAAAAAAAGTGGAGAAAAAGACGATGGCAACAGCAGTGCACGCTTTGACGATGATGAAGCATGAAAAAGAAGGAGCTACGGTAGCGTTGCTCATAAGGAAGGAGAAGTTGCGGTGACGCTGTGCATAAGGAAGAAGTGTGCTCCCATTTCAACTTTGGACTTTGGACCAAAGACCCATTTCAACTTTAATCTAATAAAACCCTAATTAAAATTTAAATATGGAATGTGTTGTATGTCGTGTGTGGTGTGCGGTTGAAACCCTAATTAAAAATCATACCTTACTTAAAATTAGGATTTTTGGGTTTATTTTGGGTCCATTTAAAAAAATATAATTATCTTCATCCCCAACACATTTTTTTATCTATGCGACAACCGCTACTCTGCCACAGCGACCACTACTTCTCTAGTTATTTCTCTCTGCCACCACTGCCCACTATCGTCGACTGTTGCCACTGCCGATGACTGCCGCCACTGTTTAAGTGATTCTTTTTTACTTGTTATTTCTTTTTCTTTTTCTTTTTCTTTTTCACTCCTAATATAATTATTTTTAGAAAAATATTCTTGTTTTCCAGCATAATGGCCTATGAATAGGACACTTTAAGAACATTCCACATAAGTGATCCAAGCTAGAAACATTGTCATCCATTGGATGAAACAAATTTAAATACAATTGTTTGTAACTATTATGAGAAAATTATGAAAGGGGGAGTTACTAGGGCTAAAGAACATTTGATGGCAAAGAAAGACAATGTTGTTGCTTGCACCAAGACTCCAAAAAATGTGAGAGAAGCCCTTTGGAAATTATTGAAAGAAAAAGCAAGCACTTCTTCCATTAATCATGTATATAGTGCGACATATGATAATATTGAAAGTGAAGATGAAGTTGAAATTTCCATTACCATTAATGATAGGGGGAGAAACAGTGGTGGAAAAAAGGACCAATGGATGTGTTTTTTAGAAATCCAAATGTTGCAATAGAGAAGAGAAAGAGAGAACAACTCAGGCAAACTAGTATTAGTATGTGACAAGAACTTAAAGGCATCAATTCATCAATATATTGCTCGATTTTGGTATCAAGCGGGCTGCCATTCAATCTTGTAAGATTAAATAGTTTTCGAGATATGATTGATGTTGTAGATGCTTATGGACCTAATTTGCCAGCTCATATATATCATGAGATTAGAGTTCCACTCCTCAATAAGGAAGTTGAGTACATGAAAAAGTTGTTGAAAGATCATAAATTGCAACGAAGCAGGCATGGTTTTTCTATCATGTTAGATGCATGGACTGATCAGAAGTAACGATGTTTGATTAACTTTTCGGTGAACTCTTTTGTAGTGATAATGTTTGCCAATTCGATTGAAGATAGGAGAAAAGCTTTTTGAGATGCTTGATGCCCTTGTGAAGGATATTGGAGAAGAAAATGTGGTTCAAGTTATCACAGATAATGTAGTAATTATGTCTCTACTGGTAAATATTGGAAGCAAAAAGACCTAATCTTTATTGGACTCCTTGTGCTGCCCATTGTATAGATTTGATGCTTGAAGTCATTGGAAAGGTTCCTTTAATAAAGAAGACGATTCAAAGAGGAGTTAGTCTTGTTGACTTCATCTATGGTTATTTTAGTTCCTTGAGTTTATTGAGACAATTTACAAATAAGAGGGAACTGGTAAGACATGCAGTTACAAGGTTTGCTACCTCTTATTTAACATTACAAAGGTTGTATTAAGAGAAAGGAATTTGAGAAAAATGTTTACTTCAGATGAATGGAGTAAGTACAAGTTGTATAAGGAAGCTAAGGGGAAAGAAACTACAAAATTTGTTCTTATACCTTCATTTCAGAATCATGTTGTATTTACTCTCAAAGTCATGGCTTCTCTTGTTCATGTACTTCGTTTGGTTGATGGAGAGAGAAAAGCAAGTATGTGTTATATATATGAAGCAATGGAGAAAGCCAAAGAAACAATAATGAAGTCATTCAATAACCATGAAAGTAAGTACAAAGATGTATTTACAGTCACTGATAATAGATGGGCATGTCAACTTCAATGCCCCTTGCATGCAGTTGGTCACTTTTTGAATCTATTTTATTATTCTAATCCGAAAATAGAATATGATTTGGAAGTTACAAATGGATTGTATGTTTGCATCAAGAGGTTGGTGCCAAGTAAAGATGTCCAACAAAATATTTGACTGAGTTGGCTTTTTATAAGAGTGGAGGTGGACTGTTTGGTAATGACTTTGCCAAAGAATCAAGGAAGAGCACAACCCCAGGTGAGACGGTTAAACGCTTTCTAAATTGCGTTAACATATAAATTATATCATACATTCTAAGTTACTTTTTTTACTTTTATAGCTCAATGGTGGAAGAATTATGGGCACACAACTCCCAACTTACAAAAGTTAGCAATCAAGATTTTAAGTTTGACATGTAGTTCACTGGGGTGTGAGTGCAATTGGAGTGTATTTGAGTAAGTAAGTAATAATTATTTTTCATGATAGGACTCATTTCATTATTATCTTGTAAGATGTAGAAAGAAATTAATGCACATTATACTTGCAGATTCATTCCAAAAAAAGGAATAGACTGGAGCACAAAAGGTTGCATGAATTGGTTTACGTAAAGTATAACCAACAACTTGCTCAAAGATACAATATTAGGGATGAAATAAACCTTATTGTACTCAATGACATCGATGAGTGCTATGAGTGGTTAGTGGGACAAGTAGATGATGATAATGATACTAAAAAGGGGGGAAATGAGTTGGTTTTTTATGATGATCCCACTCTTAATTGAGCAACTGTTTATGAAGCTTCAGGTGTTGGAGAACCAATAATTTAAATAGGCAGACGAGCAACCAGTAAAAGAAAGTTATCATCAAGTGGTGATGGTATTGTCATTGGTTATTCCTATGCTTCTAAGAAAGGTCTAGCTACAACCTTATCCCTAACAACGAAGGGCAAAGACAATATTCAAATTGAGGTTGAGAATGAATTGCATGATAATTCTAATTTTGAGTTTGAAAAAATACTTAACTTTGACAAAAGTTTCTTTGAAGAGGAAGAGGAGGAGTGATATGCCCCAATAGATAATATTGAAGACAATTATGTTGGGATTGAAGAAGAGTCGGATAGTTAGAAACATAAGACAATTTCTTTTATGTTTTATTGTTATTTTATTTTTTGAACTATAACTCTATAAAGGATTTTTGGGGTCTCCGATATGATCTGTTATCCGATATCGATAACACTGGTTGCATTTGGAACATTTGGCATCAGGTCTTCTCCTTCATTTGAATGGTGGATGACCTTTCTTTCCATAGTGTTGGCAAGGTGGATAGGTTTTCTTTAAGCCTCCTCCTTTACCCTTTTGGTGATTTCTAAATGAATTCTCTTCATTTGATGGTTGGTTCTTCCAGTTTTTCTTTTTTTTACATTTGTTGTAACCTTGATGCTTGGTTGGTAAGGCCCCTTCTACTGCTTCATCTTGTCTCACCACTCTTCTTTGTTCTTATGCCTTTAAAGCATTAAAGAGTTATAGAAGAGAAATATTTGATAGGTCCTTTGTGTTCTCTAGGGCTGTTATGGTGACTTAAAACCTCTCCGGAGCTGTTACAAGCAGTTTTTTCCACAATCTTGAATCATTTAACTTAGATCCAAGTAACCTCACTTTGTTGCCAATGCTTAGAAGTCTGTCAGAGTACTCTTTTACTAGTTTTGGCTTTTTCGTTCTCTACAATTCAAAATCCCTAATTAGATTCTACACTTGCATTCCATGAATCTTACCTGTATATTCTTCCTTGAGGTAATCCCAAATTGCTTTTGCTGACTTCAAGGACATTATTCGTATGAATAACATAGGAGGTACAGCTTCAAAAAGGCATGCTTTTGCCTTTGATTTCATTGTCTTTTTTTCCTTCTATGTTTTTATTTGTGCCACGGTGGGATTTCTTGGAAGTGGATGAATTTCATAGTCCTTTTCTAAAGCATCTCATAGATCCGATGCTTCTAGATAGGTTTCCATACGTACTGCCCACATCTGATAATTGTCTCCATTAAAGATTGGTGGTGCCATTATTTAGTGATATATTTGTTCTAAGAAATTGAATATATTAAATCATTTGTAATCACAAAAAATTTCCTAATATGTTTTTAGGAACCTTCGAGACGTAGAGGAAAATGAAAACAAGTTTCCTTATCACGTGTCTAACAGATACAATGAAGTTATTGTAGAGAAAAAATCATGGGAAGTCATTGATGACATTCAAAGTTGTTGCACATAAAAAGAGAAAAAAATCTCAAAAGAGATTAAGTTGAAAAAATAACAAGTGAGAATGAGCATAAAAAACACAAGACAAGATGTTTCCTTATTCAGCGTCCAATAACTAAAAGGGTCAATACAAAAAAGATATTTGAAGAACATGTACGAGACTAAATGAAAAAAAAGCGTAATTTACACTATGAAGAATGTAATTCAAGGAGCACCTAATAAATCAAAATCAGCATTCCAAGAAGAGAAAGTATTTGAGAATATTCGTGATGCAACAAACAAAGCGAATGCTTCCACACTCAACATCCAAGATAAATACAGTGAAAACATATGTGACAAAGATAGATTGAAGATTTAAGTCACAAGCTTTAAAGGGTTAACATTCACATCAGAAGATCATAAAGGAAACAATTCAAATTGTTTCATATACTCAAAGACAACAAGAATATAAACAAAGCAAGAATTTCCATATTCAGCGTCTGACAATATTGAAGATGATGAAAAATGCACAAAATTGAAGGATACCCTCAGATCACATAACTAACGATTCAATATTCACATTGGGACTGAAAGAAGAAATAATTCAAATAGAATTGAAGTCCAAGACGCAAAAGATCAATCGAGTGAAAATATTTCCTAATCTAGCATCCAACGACTATATGAACAAAAGAACAATTGAAGCTTCAACGGTCATCATCTGAAATAATATATAAAGACCTTGAAGATGAAGAACTCAACAACGAAGCATACGAGCATAATGAGATTATTACATTCTATCTAGCCTTCATTGTATTAGTGTTATAAGAGAATATTTCATATTTGCTATTAGATCCTTATATTGTAAATCCTTCACACAGTGAGTGATCTTTATATTGTAAATCCTTCACTGTGTGACGTTTGTCCTGTGAGCTCTCATTGTTTGCTCGCTTGTCGAGAGTGTTTTTCTCACTTGTTGAGAGGTCTTAGTCTCGAAGGGGATTAAGATTACCTGTTGAGATATAGAATACTTGTGACTGAAGGGGTGGAGAATACTTGTGTACCTGAAGAGGTGAAGAACACATTTTATAGTGTATAATATTTAAGGCTCTTAAGCGGGGAGTTTAAGAAGGTTGAACATAGCCCTAGATTTTAGGATGAGTCGGTATAAATCTTTGTGTGTACTTTTCTCTATCCCATTTATTTAATATGTGATACATAAGAACTAAAAGTAGAATTGAGTATAGACTCCATTCAAGTTCCCCTTTTGCAGCCAATTATATCTACAATTCTATTAACTTGGTTAAGCTTATAATGAAATTTGGTAATGTTTGGATAGTTTGCTTAAGGTCCCCAAATTTTGTATAATGTTACTGTTTGGATTTGGAAGTTTGCTTTGAAGGGAAAATTTCAGGTAAAGGGAGTTATTTATGTTTTTTTGTATAACCTTAGATGAATGATTTAGATATGAATGTGACTTGGTCACAAGATTTTGGTGTTCTATGGAGTGATCATGTTTTGTTTAAAAACTATTTGAATCTTGAATTGAAATTAGTGAAGGATGACGTTTAAAATATTTAGAAGTTGTATTATTATAACATTTTAGAAACCATTAGTAGCTAAAACTTTGGTAATTAAAACTTTAGTAACTAATTAGATACAAATTTAGAAACTATTTATTAGAAACTAATTTAGATACCAATAATTTTTTAAGTTTCTAAAATAGTATTTGATTTAGTCAATATAACAACTAATTTTTTTAGTATCTAAAACTGATTTCTATTTAATGATTTTCTTGTAATGAAGAGAATAAATATAGACTTTATATATCTGATGAATTTATAACACAGTGAATAGTTAATTTTTAGGGTGTTACAATTTTTTATTTTTCTTTTACAAATTGTACTATTGACCTTTTATATCCTTGTTAATTTTTAATTTAGTTATTTTCTATATTTATTTTCTTAGGTTAAATTTATTTTTCATTTCAATCCTATGATTTTTTTTTTTACATTTTAGTCTCCAAAGTTGTCTTTTTCTTCTCATGAGATCATCACTCCTTTGTTATCTTTCTTTCCTTTTTATTGAAATGTTTATCATGTTATAGCAATGACAAACATAATAACTACCTCCACCATCATACTCATGCTGCATTTACATATAATTTGTATGCACTCTCTAAAATTATAAGATTCTTCCATGTTTATAATTTAAATGATTTAAGAGACATCTAGATAATAGCTTAAATAAACATTCAAGACTAAAGCTTTTGTCAAAAAGTTAAAAAAAAATATGAAAAAAATATTATTATTTTTCATATCTTTTAGAAAAAAGATTGAACAACTGGTTTTAAAAGGCAAAGATTTTGATGAAGAATCTAAGAGATACAAGGTTATGCTAAAAATAAATTTATTGAAAAAATTCATATGATTTTTTATACATATGAATTAAAAATAATTATAAAAATGAACTTGTGACAAGTAGATATTATAAGAACAAAATTTAAATGCATATTATTAGTTTTATTTTAAAAATATTCAATAATATTTAATGGAATATACACTAATATTTAATAAAAAAAATTATTATACAAATTTATTTATTTTTTATTTTAATTGAATCACCGTCTAAATTGTCTTTGTATTATTATAACTAAATCATAATCATATTCCCATAGTTTTAACATATATTTATCTATATAAAATTTGTTTTCAAAAATTATTATGTTTTTTCATTTGTGACCTTTAGTGTATTAAAATATTAGTTTAAAAATATAGAAAGTATATATTTTGTAAAAATAAGAATTATAGGATCATTCTTGAAAGATTACTTTTATATAACAAATTATACAATTATATATTTTATTAAGTAGTACAAAGGTAAAACAGTATATTTAAAATAAACACCATAATCATTATAATTTGGAAGAGGCGTGAATTTTTTTTTTTTCATTCTTATTTAAGGGTATTACTCTATTTTTTAAATAATTAAAACTAACTTTATAAATTTAACTAACCTATCCTCGAACATGATCTCAAAAGAAAACTGACTATAAAAAAACACTAATATGTATTTAATTTTTTAATTTTAATCAAGCAATAAATTCACAAATTTCTATTAATGCTCAATTTTCAAACACTTATATGCATTTACATTTTTTTTAATTTTAATCATGCAATAAATTTATAAATTCCTCCAATGCTCAACTTTTACTATAATAGAAAGTTTACATTAGTAGAAAAAAAAAACATTACTACATGTAAACTTCACAACGTGACTCTTGATTTTCTACACACAAACTTCACAATACATGTAAACTTTCACCTAGGCTGCATAGACCGAAATAATCTTGGATGAGTCAAAATTCAAAAACAAAAAATAACATATAAAAAGAAAACGATTAATTGATTAATCAACATCTTCTTTCTTCTCCTCTGGTTTGGACTTCTCTTCATCTTCGAGTTTTTTCTCTTCTTTTACTGATAGTTTTTGAATCAGAGAGCGTGATAAGATTCGCACTAAGTTTGGAATTCACTTGATGGTAAATGAAAAAGAATGATAGTTTCACAAAAGAATGAAGTTGCTTGAAGTGGAGTGAAGAGGTGAAAAGAGTGACTCAAAATGAAGATTATTTTCTTTGATATGTGAGATTCGATATGGGAAGAGTAGGGGTTGGTTTGCATATAAAAACTGTCTCTTAAAATTAATTTAAAAATTTTAAAAATAATTTTATTTTTAAGTGATTCATATAAAATGACAAAATGCTCCTACTCATAATTTTAAAATTAAAAAGGATAAAATAATAAAATGAGATATATTAATAAGGTAGTAAAATAGAAAAAGATTTGTTTACACACAAAAAATTATCATGAAGTGAATCCTCTTTATATAATATATATATATATATAGGTATAAATAACTAACCTATTCTTAGAGACATGATCTCAAAAGAGTATGGAAATCACATTTGTTAACCTTTTCGGTTTTTGGAACATGTTGTACCTTCTTTAACTAATCAACATTCGAGGCATACAAAGTTTATACTCATCAAATCAACAACAATCCCCTCCCCGAGTAAGCAACAATGGTTTTCCACACATAAGAGAACATTATTCTGTAATAGTTCTTTCATATCTTGAGGAAACTATTAATAGGGATGGATCCAATTAACAGCGAAATAACCTTATTCCAATGCAGAACATAATCCTTGTGGTGGTGGAGTAGTCTTCACAGCTCCTATTCTTTGAGGAGGCCACACAACATGGGTAGCCCTTCCCCGAATTAGGCCTAAGGGAATCTGAAAATTGATCAGGTCACACCAAAATTATAAGGAAAATCATTAGCCATAATTCACGCGTAAACAAAGTCCACAAGAAAGTATGTTCTGTTCAATGCTAACATTGTGCAAAGAGTTTTTCCTAACTGCAAAGACTTTTTGGTAATTTGGTGATATACTAGGTCAGTGGCAACGTTTTGCCTAGGTGCACCAAAAGACCCAGCTATTAGGCAAGTTGAAACAGTGGGATGTAAATTATTAACTTGATATGTATATAGTAAATAGCATTTTTCTTAAAAACATAAAACAATGTAATCATTAATCAGAAAAACTCCTACTGCTTTGAAATAAGTCAACACAATTGAAATTGACACATAATAAATCTTCATTCCTTTCTAGCAAACTAAGCCCAACAAGTCAAGCTTTACCCGGTAATTATAATGAACCATCATTTCTTCTGCTCATCTGTTAACAGAAATCTTAAGGTTTTCTCACAATGTAAAGTATGATTCAGAGCTCCTCAATTTTATATTCTCTCATTTCAAGCATTGACCCTTTACACGATACTTATTTTTCTTGCTTCATTTTGCACATCATAACATTATCATGCCAGAAACTCAGTGATAATAGCAACTTACTGGTCCAAATGACTTTGAATCAATGCTAGAGGCTGAGTTGTCTCCCTCAACCCAACAATGTCCTGATGGAATCTGAATCACATCGCTTTTATCATGAGTGCCATACCATTCACCAGGCAATGCAGCTATTCTTTTTATGTGTGTCTCCTTGTGATTCGTTGGGGAGCTACAAAAGTTTCAGAATGCCAATTAAAACTTACAAAAACAACAAATAGGTCTCAAATATAGATTCTAATAAAACATGAATTATCTTAATAGTATAGTTCAAGATCTTAAATTAGCATCATTTTGAGCAAGAGCCAACCAATGAATATAAGTTACAAAACAAGAATCTCTTAATGTTAAGAAGCCAGGTAGTATACATACAGAGTAAACCAACAACTGCCAATAATTTCAACTGTGATGCAATATTAATCCAAAGACATGATAGTTCACCATATTCTACAGTCACTTGGTAAATTATCTTCCAGATATCATATAAAAGAAAGGAAGATACAGGGTAGAAATGCAACTATAATTTTAAGCATACAATACTTGGAAAAGAATGGAAATAAATATTACCGGTAAACCACCACGTCGCCATTGGAAAATTTGTACTTCCAAAGGCAAAATTTCTCAACCAAAACATAGTCATCTGCAGAGTAATTAATGGTCAAACAACAAAATCTGCAATTGTAAAAGTAATATTTTCTTATGAACTCCTTCAGCAAGAAAAATACCGAAAACATCTCCCGTCAGAGAACCGGTTTTAGGATTTAATGTGGGCGACATAGAGCCACCTCGAACAGGAACAACAGTCACATAACGATCAGACACAGTCACAGTGATGACAGCGGCTGTGACAAACTTTTTAGTACAACTCCATAGAAAACTGCTTGACCCCATGTGTTTAGGTGTACATCTATGTCAAACATCCACAGTCTGCAGCCAGCTTTCCACAGCACAACAATAAAAGAGCAACTGAAAGTGAAACACACTAAAAATTACAAACTACCAGAAAATATTTTTGTACTGTTTCAAATAACATTAACAAGAAAATTAGCACATAAAAATCAAGAAAGCAAACCACCAATTTACTCTTAAAGAGAAAACCTAAGTTCAACTATATCAGCAGATCTTCAACATGTTCAATGTTAAACCAATCCACCAAATTGACAAGTTTCTAGATACTAGCGGGTTCCTATGATTATAAGCCCTTTGAAATGTAATCCAATAGTGACCCCCTACAGTGTTGGAAGAAAATGGAACATGTTCATCACCTAGGCATTCTGAAAATGCCAAATTGCAAGGTTCACATTGAAGAGCCAGTGAAAGAAGCAATATTTATAATTTGTAAACTTCAAAAAACACAGAACAGTGATTGAGGCATTTAATCAAACACCTTACAAGCACATTGACAAAAGGGCAAGTTTTAAAAGCAGGTACAAAAATTTGGTTGAGATTGCTGAAAGACCTTACATTAAGATATGAGTACGCTTAGAATTACCAGGCAACGAAGAGAGGAATGATGGGTGTCAGGGTAACTTCGTTTTATTAACTGAAAATGGTGTTGTGAGCTCAACAGTGAGAATGAGTCTACAGATTCAGAGGGTTTTGTTGAGGGGCCTGGTGGGACATACACATTACATACACATGCTGGATTTTTTTTTCTTTATGCACCTCCATATGTTCTTCTTGCACCCCCACACAAAACATGAAAAAAAAATTATCCTGCTTGTGCCACTTCCATATTTCGGATTAGATAATCCAGAATGATATTTCGGATTATATAATCCAAAAGTCTGGATTTTATAGTAATTTCCAGATTATGTAAAAGACTATTACATAATTCAGAATCTAGAAAAGACTTCCAGATTATATAATCCATAAGCTAATCATGCATATGAAATAGACTTCCAGATTATGTAATCCAGAAGCTAATTATAAATGTGACAAATAACTTCCGGATTATGTAATCCGAAATATTACAAAGGGACATTTTTTAAAATACGAAAATTTATGGAGGTGGGAGAAGAAGATATGGAGGTGTAGGAAGAAACACTCTACATGCTGTAATATCCAAATCCAAATTGTGGCAAACTTCCTTAATTAGAGTTCATTTATGTAGACATCTAAGAATTATTTTGAAAATTTGTAAAAAAAAATCATTATTTTTAGATATTGTGTAAATTATAGTTTTTTATAATTTTTTTTTAAAGTAACTAGAAGTTCATTTCTCTCAATTTTTGTATTTTAAAAATATAAAATAGTTCTGATGATGTCTACTTTTAAAATAATTTTTTTAATAACATAAATAAATAAAAAATAAATCATTTGTGTCAAATCTCTGAATTTTGAATTACTTCTTTTCTATATTCTCAAAAATACTTTATTAAAACAACTAAATAAAAAGGCCCTTATGAAAACTAAACACCATAAAATAACAATTTTAAAATAGGAAAATATATATTTATTTACATAATAATATATTTATTAATTAAAATTACAATACTAATATTCATTTTAATTAAAAATTATAATTATAATTTTTATTAAAATATTGAATCTAAATAAAAAAGCACAGTTAGTTATTTTATAATATGTTCTTGCTACAAAATATCCATTAATTTTATACAGGAAGGACTTATTTAATCTCTATATTAGAATTTCTTTTAATATGCATGGAGGTCGATAAAAAAAATTAAAATAAATTATCACTAAATTGATATTTTTTAATATTTTTTGTTTATTTATAATTTGCATGGAGATCGATAAAAAATTTTAAAGTAAACTATCACTAAATTGATATTTTTTAATATTTTTGTTTATTTATGGATGTTAATATGATACCTCATTCTTAAATTTTAAATAACCTTACGTTTGGACTTGTAAATTTCAACATAATCGCTTTCAACAATTTGATATAGTCGATTTCAACATAATCGATTACTTACGTAAATAATAATAAAATATTTACCACGTAATTGATTATACTGAATTCAAAATCAATCGATTATTTTGGTAATGTTTAATCTTATACTATATTATAAACATTTTGTCCTCGTACTTATATAATTAATACATTTTTATATTATAAGAAATAAATAATTAAAAAATGAAATTAATTTAATTTAATTTAGTATTTTAGGAATATGTTTCTACATTATAAAAATAATAATTAAAATAAGAACATTAAATTAATAAATAAATTAATATTTTATTAATATATGTTCTTATTTTATAATAAAATAAATAACATAAATATAATATTAAAATAATAAATAAAATAAAATAATTTTAAAATATAACTTTTGATTTAATAATATTTTTTAATTTTACTTAAGATTTATTTTAACTCTAATTTATATTTTAAAAATTATTTTTACATCAAATTATGTTTAAAAAATAAATATTTATATCCAAAATCTATTCTATTACATCATTATATAGTAACAACTTTCGGCACCTATAAGACACTGACACTCGTATAACACGTATCGATAAAGTGTCCAATTAAAAAAAATAGTTATTGGATTTCTGACAATTTTAACACAGTTCTAACATAATTTTAAAAAGAAAAAATATATTATTTTTTAAAAAAATGAATAAATCCTTTTGAATCAGCCATGAGAAACATATATCAAATATATTTGTGTACATAAATCTTTATTTTTATTGTTAATTTATATAATTCATAATTATATAATATATATGATGTCTGTTGTACAATTTAAATTTAGAGATTATACATATATTCGTATTCGTGGGATAGTCTATATTCGTATTTGTAACCTCATTTTCCAAATATTTTTCCTTCTTTTCTTTCCTTTTTTTACTTTCCTTAATCAATTAGTACACTTATATGCAATTATGTGATATTTAAGTTCTTTTTCTAAATTAAAATTTTTGTTTGTCACTTTTACAATTTATTTCACAAATTCAATTCTTCTTATACTGATAAAAAAATATATATTTAAAAATTAAATAAAAATAACTTTTCTTAAATAACAGTTAAAAAATATAACTTATAACAATTTAAAAAAATATAATAAGGACTAAAGTCTATCATCAAATCATATTTTTTTACAGAATCAGGAATTCCATTTAGATATACTTGTTTTGTCATAAATATTTTTAGAAACATTTATATAAAATTTATAAGAATTAAAAGTAACTTTATTTTTGTGGTAAATCTTAATGATTTATCACATTTTATAAGAGTAAAATATCATTTTTATTGTGACAAAACACTTTTTAAATCGTAAAAGATAAATTCCTACTTCTTTTTCCTAAAAGAATGATTCTATGAGAAAAATATTTATGAAAAGGTAGTTTCTGGATACATTACTTTTTAAAACATAAATTAATCCTGTGAAAGAAACATTCCCAAACTTCAAATTCACACAAAACTTTGCAACCAAACACCTAAATTTGTGTACCCATCTTTAAAAAAAATATCCAAAATGAAAAATAAAGTTATAATTTGGTAATTATTATAAAAACATTAAAAAATTTCTCAAATCAAACAGATCTCATAAGTATATCTCATTTGAGAATGCATTTTCTTCTTTTATTTTCATTTTTAATGTGTAATTTATAAAAATGATACCTCTATAAAATTGATCAACCTGAATAGTCTGATCCACCATAACAAAAAATGCATCACAGGTCTAAACAATACCTACATGGAGAAAATGGCAAGTAGTTCTGCTTTAATTAGTTATATTGCTAGCACCATCCATAAGCCAAAACCAAAAATGCAAAGCAAAATAAGTGTCATGGGGTCATGGACAAGGAGGAATATTTGGACTAGTTAACCCTTAAATTAATTCCAATGAAATGAGTATATAATATGGAGTGTGATCAGATCACAAGGTAACATTTACAAATGGAGAAATTCCTGCACAAACTGAGAATCATAAAAGTTAGAAATTTATAGGCTATGAGCTTTCTACTAATTGACAATCACTAGTGGTGATGATATGACATGGTGAATATAGGATCTGGCATTTAGAGGCAAACTTTCTATATATATGAATAATCTTTTCACATTCTCCTTGTTGATTGAAGCCAAGTCATTAATCTCACTGCTGCTAATGTAGATCCAAAGATCATCAGAGTTTACTCTTTTGAGACTGTCTCGACAGAAAGGACAAGATTGAGATCTTGCGTGCCTAAACCAACAGAGAAAACAAGAATCCTTAGAAGTGAAAAAAAAAAATCAAATAAGAACTGATATGATAACAAATTTATGGTTGATACACAGTTTGGCTTTTTGGCAGAAATTTTGCAGATTTCACTCAAAGAAAAAATAGTGACCTGATATTTCTGTTCACTTAAATTAAAAATGTTTCAGGAGATGTAAAACAATTATTTGACTACAGAATGCTATATGATCTAGAATATACCACTGACAAGTATTGTAACAAAATGAGGAACATTAGACAAGGCCTCCAGATTCATGCTAACCACAAAAACTACAATAATATGAATAGATGGCAGATTCTTTATTCAATATTCACTTTTATTCTAAGACTTGATAAATATGAATAGGTTTCCAAGATCATAATACAATGGTTCATTGAATTTAGATGGGTTAGTATGTTTCATTCGTTTGTTTTAGCCCATATAAATCTATAAGAAATCACAATTACTAAGAGACCGTGAATTTTAAGATGGTTATCAGAAATCCTGTCTCACTTTAGATTCAACATGTCTGAGAAGGTGTAATCTATGTAAAACAAACACACCCTTAATTATTAAAAGTATTGTGCACTAAATTGTTGTCTCAATTCACTCACCAGTCTTGGTAGCATTTCATACACATTGAATGATAGCAGTTGGGCAATACAACCATGCTATTCATCTCCAAGCAAATACCACACTCTTCTTCTCTCTCGATGTCAATTTCAGAAAGCTTTCCTTTGCTTGTCAAATCTTTAAGCTTATACTTAGTAGCACATAGATGTTTTTGTTTTCGGTCTTCAACTTCAGTGATTCCTCTGTGAAGTTGCAATAAAGAGGGAAATACCATACCTGTTATTGTAGTCAGGAGGGTGTAAAAGTAATCACATTTGGATTATGAAGCACTTTTTCAAAAAGGGTCGGGTAAAGATAATAATTCTTATCATATGGATGCACACATGGCATGATTCCATTATTTCTATTCACTTACCATAGAACTCCTTTAGACTGGCTTTTCTTTCGTAAATGGATATGGTTGTCTTCCCATCTTCATATGCCTGTGATGAACCCAATATGTATTAGAATTTAATGGATATGCTCTGTCAGTGTACACACTGTTACATTATCAATCAATCAGAAGTCAATATTACTATGACTAAGAAAGTTATTGTAAAAGTCAACAAGTTCACCTTATAGAATGATTTGTGATAGGATAATAATGTAAAATTTCTTTATACGGTTAGTACATAGACTATTTCCTCTGGTTATTATTCACTAGCATGACAACAAAACAGTAACATTGGTCATGGTTAGATTTTACACTATCATATTTGATATGGAAAGTAAGCTTTAAAATGTCATGCTTAAAGGAAAAGGGTAATATTAATAAGCTAAATGAAGAAGCAGGAAAGCACCTTGTATATTAGAATTCTGAGCAATCCTAAGGCTCCAGCAAGATGACAGTCAGTCCACTGAACCAGGAAAAGGAAGAACTGAGCAGCAGGGCTGTAGGACAATCTCATTTGGAAGCTGGCACCGCCACTTGGATACCCAGAAGCTCTGATTCAAACCATATTTAGCACAAAGAACGAGTTAAAAACCTTAGATAGTGGATTTTTTTCAATTTTTTGGTAGAGAAAAAATCAACATTGGATGGAACAATGAAGGGAATGGGCAGCTATGTATCATTTAAAATCGGCATATAAAAGCTTCTTTGTCTCATTTTGTTGGGCTAACAGTAGAAGTCTGCACTAGAATAATGTTCAAATAAAAAAATTGAAAAGACTGGATAATCTCACAGCGTTAAAATGCACAAAAAACTGGAAGCTAGGATTCAATCATGTCTCATTGTCTTGTAGCACAGTAACTGCTATGCTTTTAAAGGGAACCATTCGAAAATTGAAAATTTATTTGTTAAAATTTTGCAGGGTATTTGAACCTAGTATAAGAAGCACCACCATTATCCACACAAAAAAATGTAAAAAGGTGTACTTTAATTAACTTGATTGGGATCCTCTTTACAAAAAGAGATGGTGACAATGCCACAAACTGAGGCATCCTTGCCACCCAATGGGAAAACACCAAAAAGAATTGAATTATCCCGTGTCCTTCAAAATGAAAACTTTATTAGAAAAGAAGTTCAATAAAAAAAAAGCATACAAAGCCAGTCTTGTGTTATTTCTTTTCCTTTCCTTCAACTTAGATTCCTTCACTGGTCTTTTACACCAGTAAGCATGGGAGGTTATTATAAACCAGAAAAACAAAACAAAACCATGACATTGTAATATGCGAGGATGAACAGAACCAAACTATAATGAAAAAGAAAAAAAAAAAACGAGTTTACATCTAAATAGCCATTATAAGACCCACAATTTGGAATCCAAAAAAGATAGCATCTTCGTCAAAAAAAAAGGAAGAAATTTGAGAAAAGGGAAGCATTCAAAATCACTTAACACAATCGTAACTGAAATGAAAAGAAAAACCTTCGTGGGTTTAGATTGGAAAGAGAGAAAGGAAGAATTAAATTTACAGTGTGTTGGCAAACTGGATGTCAGCTTCAAGAGCCTTGAGTGAATCCTTGAAAGACTTGCGCATCCTTCCTTCTCCCTCTGCTTCTCCTCTCTTCTTCCTCCTTTTCACACCAAACCCCATTAATGAACTCTCACAACAAAACAAGTAACATGATAAACCACAAACAAATCCCCTGACCCTTCCTCCTAGTACTAGTTCTATTGGAATACTGTATGAAACCCAACAAGTTCCTCCTTTACCCGTTCCTCTTACCAAACTAATCAGAGCAGTTTGATAGGGAGTGAGTAAAAAGGTGTTGAGATGTTTTGCTGTGTTTTCGCTTGAGCTACACGTAAATTGTTTCTGTTGTATTTGTAAATTGTACATACATATGGGAATAAGTAGCTGTATCTCTTGTCATGGTTGTGAGTTTGTTTAAAATATTACCCAAACAACATTTGCCCCTTTTTTTCTCTTCCTATGCAATTACTCATTTTCCTAATTTCCCGTGATAAAAGATTCTTTCTTGCTTTTTACCTCTTTCAATGTAATTATTTTCGCACAGAGTTTAACAAAAGATGTAGGAATATTTGGAAAAGAGACTCATACATTTAATTTAATAGCATGAATTCAAAATATTTGTATATAAAACCTAGTGTCCCTTCTCATATTAAAAAAAATTATCTTGTTAAATATGATAGCAAATTATAAAATAAATTATATGATATATTTTTGGGAAGGAGTTATGTAATGATGGTTAAATACTTTAAGTATCTAAAAATAAGCTTATTTAAATATAGTATCTAAAACTTTAAACATAGTCATAGTTAAAATGAATCTGATTTCTAATAAGGGATTGAATCGTTGTTGTATGTATCTTATATGACTATGGTTATGGCCACAACTATTATACTATAGTCTTATTTTTTAAAGTAAATTGTGTATACAAAAACATATAATGACGGTTAATAATCACACAACCCGTGTTAGTTGAATCACACAAAAATGATGGTTCACACAATAATCACACAAAATTTCCTTCACAATCGTTTTTTAGTTATTTTTAATAGTAGTCCTATTTTGTAATGTCTAGCTCAATTTAATCAACTTTTACCTAAGAAAAGTCATTCAAGACCTACAATTTGTACTATATGGGTTCTATATCATTCATAATCAAATAATAAATTATCCATAATAATAATAATAATGGAAGACATTCATAACCTAAGAATATTATCTAATATTATAAAAGATATAAAAAATAATTATAAGTAAGTGTTAAAAGGTCAACAATTGTAAAACATAAAAATCTATATAAAAAAAATTAATGAACTAAAAGGTGTGACAACTAATCCAATATGACAATTACCTACCCTAATATGTTATAAAAAGTTAATAAAATAAGTTATCTATGTCTAATATGATGTAGTTAATTGATTTCAAGTCAAATAGTTATATATTATAAAATAATGCAAGACATGATAGTTTGAAATCAGTCCATACATCTTTTCACTCATCCATGCATAATCTAAACACATAAAAAAAAGCATAATGGTTTAAAGCAAAATCAATGATTTAGTTAAAAAAAACAATGTGTTTATTAATGTTCAATGGAGCTTACATAATCCATAATTGATCAACTAATGTGCTTAGTCTTTAGTCTTTGGTTCATTATTGTAATCTGTAGCACATCAAACATGTATATATAATGAGACTTCTGAAAAAAAAAAAAAAGAAGTAGTGTCTCATGAGACTTTTATAAGATTTATATTTATGGTAACAACATTTAACAATATGGCCGTAAAAGTGGATACAAATTGTTTCTTCTTTTTAAGAATCTCTTTCCGATATTTTTGATTAACGTAAAAAAACAATGTTATACCAGTAAATATGTAAAATGCAATAACATAAGTAGAAAAATATTAAGAGGTCTAAAATAAGGCTAATGAGGTGTCTAGGTCAAGTTATGAAGATCTTAAATTTATGTGCTAGAGTAGTTACCTTGTTTGTTGGCACAAGAATCACAATATCATTAAAATCAACTTTCTCTACCAGGAACTTGAGTACATAAAGGGGAGGAGAGACACATTGTGTAACACGGTGGCCCCTTTGAAGACTTTCCCAAAGGCCACCAATTGAAGTGGAGAAATGTTATTAACATATAACTCACATTGGCTTATGGAATCAATACAATCTCCTGATGGATTATTAGGAACAAAACATCGTGTTGACTCTAACCATTTGAGGCACAATAGACTATTATACAACAACTGTGAGAGCCCTAACATCTTAAGTCATAGACCAAACTCTTGTCTCATCTTTTGTGTAACCTCCTTTGTGACCTCATGGGTGATCTTTTGTCTCAATTGTTGTATCACCTCTTGGTTGGGTGCCCCAAAAGAGCAAGACATGTGAATATACACCACAATACTAGTGAATGTTCACTCCTAGTCCAACAACACACACATACTTTCAAGGTGCTCAAGTCGTCCAAAAAGTAATAACAAGTATATATATCTTGACAATTTTGAGGAGAACAAGTAACTTGTGAGCTTTGTTCAACTAGAGAATCTTGTAGCATAACAAAAATAGATTATTATTTAAGTTATGTATAACTAATAAGTAAGCATAAGTAAAAAAACATATTTACTTATGATCTTCTTAGAAACTTGATGTTATTCCTCAAAAGTATATGTGTATAATGCTTTAACATTGGTCTGCTTTCATTTTTGGTCGCGTGAAAGTGATGATAGTGGCTAAATTGCACCAATATCTTCCTCAAAAGTAAATGAAAGTAGTGTTTTCTCTTTCACCATCGACTACTCAAGTTTATTTTATCACCTCTACGAGATAATAAGGGGGTAGCATTATGTACCTTAAGTAGATTGTATTTTTTTTCTTAACATCCTAGTCACGAATTAGGCATTATTTATCAACTAGTTAATGATATATTTATTTATGAGTTAACATGAAAACCAAAAAAAATGTAGTAACATTTCATTTGTCATCTTAACGACTTTGAACAAACAAATGTCATGTTTCTTCATCATTCCATGTGTATTTGGTATGAAGACTTTCATCTTTCCTTGAACTAAAAAATATAGGTTGTCGACTCTTTTGACTTAAATTGACACAAGTTTATTGTGACCAAAAAAGAATTTTTGATGTCATCCTCCTTACATTAGAAAAAATGACTAATAACATTTCTTTCTCTGGTCCTTATATACAAGAAATCAAAGGAACATTTCAAATTGGAAGTAGTTCTTAATCTTTATATTGAATCTCAAATGCAAAATTGAGGTTCATTGAATGAAATATATTACTAACATCAAAGAAATTTCAACTAACATAACATTTTATTATAAATTAACTTTATATGTTCAATAAATCAATCATTACAAATAAGTATATGAGAAAACCTACAATAAAAATTCTTTGTTATCACAATTTTCAACTTCCTTTGTAAACTTTTTAAGCTATGTAATATTTATTATTTACGAAAATGACATCATATTTTTTTATTGTTAATTTATCGTTATAAATAATAATTTTTCTCTTATGAAATAAATTAAAACATATAATTTGATCATTACAATTTAATTATTTTCATTGTTTCAACATGTTGTTAATATTTTATCTATTATTTTTTATTTGTAACTTACATACTACTTACACAAATATTTCTTTTATTGATTTATTTAAATATATCATATTTTAATTTTTTTCATCACAACTAAATACTATATTAAAAAAAATAGTATTAATTACAAAAAATGTAATATTATAATTTACTATTTGAGCATACGAGTCAAGTTCACGAAACTCTTACGAGTTTACCTGAACCTTCAAGTTTGATAAGTGTACTATACAAATTTTCCAAAATTTCAATAGCATAATACCTAAAATGTGGACTTCCCAAAAATAAATCAATGCAATTTGTGAGAGGTTGGACATTTCTACATCTAATACTACTTTGTTCAAATACAATCATAACATATTCAGGAAATCATAAAGAGTACAAATGTCAAGCCACAAATGATAATCAAATTTGAAAAATTAATGAAGCACAAACTATAGAGCACAAGAGAGCTTACTTAAACAAAGACAATCAAATGGAGGCACTGGTGGTAGTGCAAATAGACAATGTTGGCTAGACAATGCGACACAAACCCAATAAGACACACTGATTGATGTGAGTTGATTTTAGATTTATCCATTTTAGATATGACACTTTACTTAGGATTGAGATTTTATCAATTATATGGTGAGAACCCAAAGATGATCCCCACTGGACACGAACTTAACCAAGTGGTTAAGCAAGTCTGAAGGTTCACTTCTAGAGGGCAAAGGAAAAATACAAGTATATGGTGATTGATGATGAAGAGCGAAAATTAAATGAACATGGAAGGAAACATAAAAGCATGATGGAAATCGAATTGAAAATGGAGGAAAATAAGAACATAAGAACACAAAGATAAATGGAGTAATGGAAAAATGGAAGAGATGAAGGAAGGAAAAGCTTATGTGATGGAAGACAGTTGGTCACGCCACTTGGAGTGTGGTCTTCCTCCAAGATAAGTGAGATGACCGCCACTTGAGAGCTCTCCAATCACTCAAGATGAGACCTAATGCTAAGAGGAAACAAGCCTTACAAACACCTCACACAATTTGTGCAGAGTAACTTTTCTATTCAAATTCATCATGTAAATACATGGAGTAAGGCACCCTATTTATAGGAATGGGTGCCTTGGAAAACAAGATCAGCAAGGATAGGATGGTAAATGTGTGAGGGGTTGCCTTTAGGGTTTGACTAAGTAAAAAAATGCAACCTAGGCTTAATGTTGTAGAAACTAGGTCAACTTTCCTTCCTAAAGGGCTAGAAACAAGCTAAAATGATAACTACAGCCCCTATTATGCTAAAGGCACCTTATTCTAGCCTATCGTGCTATTTGGACCCCTAAAGTGAGCCCAAATTATTTACAACATGTTTTATTTTTAAGAAGACCAGAAGAAAGAACATTTGATGTTTTGGTTTTTGCCTATTTCTTCTTCTGGTGAGGTCTGCTAGATCCTTGGTGGGGTCTTCATTTGAAAGTTGAGATGACTTCTCATAGTGTGAATGGTATTTTGCATCATTGGTCATCTCCTTGTTGGCTTGGTTTGTATCACTGATCGTGACAACTCAAGCACAATGTGAGGAAATGGCGGTAGTGCAAGCAAATGCTAAGACAATGACAACAATGTAAGAGGATAGGAGTGACAATTGTAATGAAATAAGAGGACATGAGAAACAATGGTGACAATGAAGACGTAACATGTCAGAAGAAGAAGGAAAAAAAAAGGAGTGTAAAAAACAGGTAAAATACATAAGAAGGAGCAATTAAGTTGTGTATTAAAACTTTTTGCAGTATTTCACAAAATCAACGTCTAATTAAAACAGTTAGACACAATTGTAAGTGGACAAACTCATTATCAATATATTTTTGCAAATCTAGTTCAAAAGACTCTCATTCTTTAAAGTTTGATGACAATTCAATAACATGTAATGTAAGAGTGTAGAGAGTAAAGAAAGATTTACATTTGATATTTTTATACTAATCATCTATTAACTAAGACTACGTCTAGTTCTTGATCAAGTTTCGCTATACTAACTACCACTGCAAAATACAAGATGAATATTATTTGAACCTCAACCACTCTTGTCTAAACAATCAAGTATTATTTGGAACATAATCATTATTGGATAAAAAAAGAGTATTATTTGGAACGTAACCACTCATGGCTAAACAACCGAGTACTGTTTGAAACATAATCACTCCTAACTAAGATTGGATATTGTTTGTAGCTACTCGTGGACAATACTGAGTATTGTTTGGAACACAACTACACATAGCTAAGATTAAGTATTGTTTAGACTATAGACATTATTAACTAAGAATGAGATTTGTTTGGCTCGCAACTACTCCTGAGAGATTATGTATATCATAATTTGATTTTTAAGACATTCATATTTTAACACTTTATTATAAGTACTTAATCAAATTATATTAGGATATATTGATTTTTTTTAACAAAGAGACACTAAGACACAAAGACAAAGAACTATTATTCATGAACATCTTTATGCAATATAAGATCCTATGATAATAGTTGCTTAAAAATCATCATCGATCGTAAATATCCTAAGAGACAATTCTTGTTTAAAATTGTGAATGTAAAATACAAATGATTATATGTTATAAAATTTAAGTTAATTTCAAAAGATTTATAGTCTATCTTTTCAAAATCAATAAAAAAATATTTATTCTAACTAAATTATATTAATTTAATATAAAAATAATAAATTATTCTTATATTCCCAATGGATTTTTGGTGATAAAATTTATATGATTTTAAAATTAATAAGAGAAAATAAACTATCCTAACGAAATTGGATTTGGATATCTTAAATAAGGTTTTGAATTTAAATCTCATTGATGAAGAAAAAATATGATCAATTATATAATTCGATAATGACTAATTTAATTTTTTTTTTCTTTTATAAAATAATAAAACAATTATTTGGAGAAAAGAATTTATACAATTTTAGTTACTATCCAATCTTTTATATTATTATTTAATGACAAATTGATATAGACAATAAATTTATTAATTTTTGTAATAATTATCTGAAAAGGTAATAAATACTGTTATATTTTTTCCGTTGACAAAGACGATGTATTTTTTCGAAATGATAATACATAATTAAATTGAAATATACCAATACTCAATTATTAAGTAACGTGATAAGATATTTCTTAATTAATTTCGTGTATCCGTAAAAGTAGAAGTGAAATGATAGGATATATTAGTGTTACACGAAAGATTTTGCTTCCTCCCAAAGCTTAACAAATGAAATGAAAGCACTTATAATATTCATCCATTAAATTAACAATTTCTTTGTAGCCAAACTTCCTCTTTATTTATTTATTTATTTCTCTTCACAATTATTATGTTACATTATTCTCAGACCAAAATTTAAGATGGATAACAATCCATAATTTACAAAATTATTTTATAAGTTTAAATGAGATAAAAACTTATTTATTAAGGTAGTATTAAAATTTATTCTAATAGAAATTTATGAAATCTATTGTGTCACGTCTTATCAGTCATTCTAGAACTATTAACAAATATATAATTTGATATGTTCCTTTTTCAATGTAAAATAGCATGATAGATATTTTATATCAACTATATAAGTGAATTATAAATCTTACTTTTCAAGACGATTTTATAACATTAAATTACACATAAATTTTATTAAAAAAAATATTTTTAATAATTTTGATTATTTAAATTTTATATATTACAAATCTCACACTAATTAAAAATAAAGATATTTTATAATAGATTAATGTTTATTTGATAAGCGTGTTCTATCTTATAACCTAATAAATATTAATATTTTAATTATTTATAGAAATTCATAATTTTGTTAATTTTGAAAAAAAAAATTAACTTTTTGTATTTTGCGTGGATTTTTATTAAAGGGTTTTTTCTTTCTGTTGCAATTGGAGTGGTGGAGAATGAATTGTTGGTAATTTAATTATCCACAGCAGTTGGAAAGGATTCAGCATCTTCTGTTTAATCAGTTTTGTTGGATAAACTTTAGTTAGTTAATAATCTTCACGCCACCACGGAATCTAATCCAAATGCAACTTTTGTTTTTGTCGAGAACAATTTTGGATTGATAGATTCCTTGCCAAAGGAAAAGATGCATTTTGGACTATACTTGCAAGTAACGTGATGAACCAATTGTTGAAGAAGCTACGTTTCTTAAACCGTGAATCTTTGAAATTTTTTTATTCTTGTGCTAATCAACTACCATGTCATTTTGGTATACGTATGTTGGTGTTTAGTTGGTGGATACATGTTAAACTTATTTTGATCCACAAATTTTAATCATAAGAATTTTTCATTGTTTTAATTTAAGTTAAACTAATCTAGTTGTGTTTGAAATGGTTCAGTGATCATTAATTCCAGAAGTGACCATTTAAACAATTTTCATTTGTTGATGATGACATGCTAACACCCTCATTAATCAGAGATTGGGAAAAGCAAAAAAATAATATTATAAACATAAGGTGGCAACAGAAGTTATGTGTTGCTTGCACTAAACTGCTACAATAACTCAGTGTGACAGCAACAGAAATTGACATAACATTTTTTTTTTCTTGCATATTAAGAACTGTGCATTTCTTTTACACGTATATACATGACAAACATGAAATGAAACTTTATCTAAGTTCAGTCTTTTATGTTACTGAAGAATGTTTGTGAGTCATTTGTGATTATTCTATATTAAGGAAATTATGATACACGTGTTGCATATATCAGGGTTTAACAAATAAGTGAAGTGTGTAAAAATTGAAAACTTTGATAATGGATATATTTAGAAAACTAAAATGGTAAAATTTATAAATTAATGATAATTAAAAGGTAAAATATGTCATCAAAACAACATTCTCCAACCTTTTAAAGTAACTGCTTTTTAGTTTTTTTTTAAATCTAAATTGACTAGTGTTATCAGAATTTTTTTTTTCTAATTTAGTCCAAATAGATAACATTAATGTTTATGTTTATAGTAAGTAAAAATAATGTATTTACTGAAAAAGTAAGTATATTTCAGTAAAATTATTTTTAATAAATAAAATATTTATTGTTGCTTGTTAAAAATACCTACCATATAATTGCCTCCAGCCAAAAAAAGTAGGGAAGAGGGTAATAATAACTAAAATATGCACTTGTGCTATAATTCATTTCTCTTGCACACTTTTCTGTTTTCATAGTTGCACAGCCAATTACCATTTCCCAAAACAGGTTCATGGCCACCCTTTCTCCCGTGACTAAATGTTTGTTAAGATAGATACATACTTTGCTGCTTACTTCATAGAGTAAAAGATGATAATTGAATATTCAATAATCTGCAAAGTTAAAATTTTGGCATGTTTGGAATGAAGTAGCACCACCCAAGTAACTATCCCTTCATCTAAATATGTATTCAATAATGGAAAAGCTACTTTCTCCATTTAATAATTACTACAAAGGCAGTGATAATGCTTGGATTGTTACTAAAATATTATCATTAGATGACTAGATAACTTATTGCATGCAAAATTGAACACCATCTTATTGAATATTTAAATTGCACTACAGATTAAAGCTTTGGAAGTGCATGGAAGCATCTGTCATCCTATTCTGATGGTAGAGCTAAGCATTGAAGTGAAGCTAGCTATTTAGGAATATTTCCACATCAGGCATTTTATACTTGATCAGTAAAGAAAGTACAAAAGATCAAATTCTCTTTAATGCTAGTGCTAGTGAAGGACCATAAGCCAGAAAAGTTGTCAACTACAAGGATTTGGCTTTGAAAGGAAGGAATTAATTAATATAAAGAGCTGTAGTTGGCATATAATAACTTCAAACATTGAAAAACATAGTAGAAATTCTGGTTCTTTACCTATAAAGTACGACAACTCCACAAGATCCCACACAAATAAAGGCATCGCATTTTGGTAAAATGGTACCACAAGACAACCATGAAGCTAGACTTTAACACCCTATACCCTCGTTTTCCATATCATCTTTAAACAGGGCAATTGATTTGATTAAATCAGCATTAATATCTCCCTCAAAAGGTCAACCAACGAACTTTTTATGAAGACAGAATAACGAACTGTTTTAGACTACAGATAGCAGGATTAACCTAACTGATACATCCACAGAGGTCATGAATACCAAACATGAATGAACTTTCTCCTGAAAAATTGCACACAAGAAAGATTTCAAACAAAATTGAGAACAAATGTTTTACAACAGGAGCCTCCCTGTGTAGTATCAAAGCCGGTATTTGGTATTCAATGAGTTAATATAAGCCAATTGGCCAACATAAATACTGTGTCTCCCTCTGTTGAGTGTCTGCGTGTGAAAATAGATATCTTGATCTGAATGTTTCCAAAACTGCTTACAGAATTTACAATTTGATTTATGCCTCCACTCTCAAGAAGGACCTCATGATGATCATATCATTTTGCACTATAAAACATCCTGAATTTTAGAATTTAGAGGGGATTCGTATTATCATCAATAAAGAGGTTTTTGGGAACCTTCAAATTTAATTGCTGAGTATCCCATTGTGCATCATTCAACTTTTGAATGAAATCCTCAAACCTTTCTTCCAATTCCATTAGGCTGTTAGCAATTTGATCACAAATATTAGCATCGCTATCCCAGTTCTCACTTAGCCAGAAAGTCTGCCATACACTTCGTAATACTGAAACACTTGTGGCTCCAGCCTGCAGTGTCATTATCAATGAGAAGGTACAGTAAACCTATCCAGTTAAAATATTTGATACTCCTAAATTCCATAAATAATCCTAAAAACCCCATCTCAAAGACACATGGAAGAAACAGCATTTCCACAGATTGCTGTTTTGTGTTTGGTTCCTCAAGTTGCTGCTTCTTTGTACTTTTTCTTCATGGCATTAATACTTTTTTCCTTGTTACTTTACAGCCTCACTAATGTTGTCAAGTTAGTCCTTGAGGTGGTAGCTCGTGCTTTTTAAAAAAAAATATTTCTATCCTCTTTGGAAATTTGGAGAAGCATCAACTTGAGGCAACAAAGACAATGCAGCAGATGAGCGTCCCCTCGCATAATAACCCTTATGGGCTAGAAGTATGGAACAATGAACAGAACCACTTACCTTGTGAAAAATTCTACTTTTAATTAATGAATTCTGGTGACAAGGATCAAAATTCCTAAGAATTTGATCAAAGAGTATATAAATACTATCAATGACCAAATATACCACAAGTGGCTTAAGTTGTTGAGTGAAAGATCATGAATAACAATAAAATTTATGTGGAATGAGGATTTTTTTTCAGTTAATTCTCGCAAGGGAATTTAAAGTATACCTTGAAAGAAACATAAAACCTCAAATCTTCTGGCTGCTGATTCATCATAAGGATATATTTCTCACTTGCATATAATTTTAAAAATGCCTCCACCTGTTTTATTATAACAAAATTATATGATTATGACATGGCGTTATTTGAACAAAATCGAAAATAATTATGAACCTCTTGGTTTCCTTCATAAAATTGTGACAATAGCAGCAATAGATACTATACCATAAAGTGTGATCCCTCCACACCGTCCATTTTCTCCAAGGGCAAGCCAAAAATTATTTTTGGCTTCATGAATTGCGACCAAGCTAATATATTCTCTTCTCTATTGCAATCTGTGCATCCTGAAATAAAACCACTTGGCAAATTGAATATAAGTGAAGAGAAATAACTGATGCAGCATAGAATTGAATTTGTCTGAATGTAACCTGGAACAGTAGAACGTAATATGTATGATTTTACCAGTATTCGAGCACGCTTTAGGTTTATCTGCAAATAATTGCACAAAAAGATAAATAACTAAACAAATCTAATGGATTTTCTCACTTATTGTTTAGAGGAAATGGAAGGGATGTAGCTGTAAGATAGTTTTGTGTTCCTAAGTATGTGAACCTATTAGACGAAAAATATTTGGTACCTACCAATGTTAGAGAGCAAGAACAACAAAAAACAGCATCCCTGCCGAGCAGCACGGGTTCCAAATTCATTTGTTATCTTTCCGATATTTTTTTTCCCTCTTGATATTGGTAAATAAATAAGCCACAAAGCAAGGAAAACGGGAAACAAAATGGTCATTTTTAGTGATACTATAATTCAATATCTTATACAAAGTCCTATGTGAAAGGTCTTTCTACCAGCTTGCATGCATACAGATTTATATGCATTAGATTCCATACTAGATTATACAGTACATGCTTACTGTGTTAAACTGGAGAACTGAAAGTGATTCATAGCGTAGCCAAAGATGCAGAACTCGCATACTCAACCATGTTAATGAAAGTACACCATATGATTTTACAAGGCCAGGTGTATCCTGCAAAAAAAAATTAAAATAATGGAACCTTTCAACTAACAGTGTCGTGGTGCCAAGAACTAAAGTCCTCTTGAAAATGTATGTATTTTACCAGAATCAATATGCCTAAAGCAAGGCCAACCAGTTGAGCAACCACTTCCCAAACTTCTTCCTGAGAAATTTTGATGAAAGAATTGTATGAGGAAAAACCTTTACGTGTTCCAAACTGTGGTATACTGACAATTTAGTGAACAACATTGTATAGACCAGTTCACACTAGGTCCAACATCTTGACAAGAAAATCATTAAATAACAATCAAATTTAGAGACAAAAAATAATCAGTCATTATATTAACTAAATTAGATACTATTTTAGAGACTAAAATATTATTGGTATTTAAAGTAGTTTATATTATTAATTAAAATTTATAAAATGGTTTTTAAATTGGTATCTAAATTAACTACTGATATTTCATATTCTAAATTAGTCTCTAAAAGACTAATAGAGACAAATTTAGAACATGAAGTAATGAGTAACTAAAACCTTGGTAGCTAATAGTTAGATAACAATTTAAAAACTATTTTATAAATTTTTATTAATAATAAAAACTACTTTAGATACTGATAATTTTGTTAGTTTATAAGATGGTCTCTAATTTAGTCAAATAGTAACTAATTATTTTAGTTTTTAAAATTAGTTTCTATTTAATGATTTTCTTATAGTGTTCTGACTCAAAGATGTGTCTCAAGAATATATTACAAGCTTTGGCATAACCTGGCCTACTATATGTAATAATGTAACTAAGCTTTGGCATAACCTGGCCTGCTATATGTAATAATGTAGCTAAGAAATAAAAGAATAAGTAATGATTTCATTAAATCATGAAGATTAGGTAGATTATATTAAGATTTATTGCTTAAGGCATCTTGACTAAGGCATAATATCTGCTTCATTCGGTCAATAACTGCTTTTTAGGCTTGACTAAGGCAAAATATGACGGATTAGGTCCGTGAGTCATCCTCACCCCAGAGCCTCATTAAAGATTTTGGATTGAGACAAGAAGAAGGTGAATATAAATTAAGAAATTAAATCAGCCTCCCTCTTTGCTTTAATAAAATAAGTACCATATGGAACTTTTCTTCATATGAGAAACATTCATGGAGAGAGAGGTCAACAATTAAATTAATACTTGAAAGCATGAGAATAACAAATACCAACGCATTATTCATAAAACTCTAGAGGCTTTATAGATGTATAATCACGACAAAATATTATTACCAGAAATTACAGATTTCTATTCTGAGTTTGAGAGTATACCTTCGCTGCTACTTCTCCCAGATTTCCTGAAATTGCAAAGTGGTTTTGAATCACACGAAAAGAGGGATCTTTTAGTCCTCTTGCTACAGCCTGTTTGTATATCACACAGAAATTTACACAAACATATATAAATTGGATATTAAGCAATCCATCTCTACACATTGAAGTGTGGAATTCCTACTGCTTTTAAATCACTATCTTCAGATTTTATGTTAAAAAAAGAATGTCATGACTTATTTTCAATATGGTAATCATCCTTTAGGAGGGCTGCTCGGAAGTGAACATTTTGACACTACAAGTTAGCTGCTAGGAACTTGTTTGAGAGGATGCAGAAAAGAGCGAAAACAAAATGGTAGTCCATATTCATTTAGAATGTGAAGAGAAAGACAAAGAAAGGGTATAATGAAAGGTCAAACTCTCAAAAAAGGATAAATATGGCAGGGAACCTACCAACCCTCTCCAAAAAGATATCCAGTAAAAAGAAAATTTTTATGTTCAATGCATAACTAAATATAATTCATCTATGCTTAGAAAATCCCCAACCTAGTCAGCTATCAATATATCTATTATCTGTTCCATTCCGCCAAATAAACAAGAGATGAGTAACTTGTGTTTGTTTTCTATTCTTTTCATCCTCATTCCCTGTCTTTCTGACCTTCTTTGCTTTACTTCTCCTTTTGGGGATAGAATTCTATCATATTTTTATTTATTTTCCTCCTTGAATACAAAAAAGTTAGTAGCAGGAAAAGGATAGCCAGAAAATGATATTAATCTAAAGTTAATTATTATCCATTAGACCCTTTTAATTTATGTAGCACAAGTACTGACACAGACACTCGACATGACACTATGAGTCTATGACACATGTAATCTCTGAAATGTAAGACCCGGGGACACTAATCTAGATATTACATCATTATGAATTATTTAAATTGACAATCAAGATTTATGTATTCAAAATCATCTATAAACAAGTTAGTCAAATATAGAAATTTAAACATATTGTCACCTAATACAAAAATAATCTAATCCATCTATCTAAAATCCAAAAAGTGAAAAGAGGAAATAATTCATTTAATACATTTCATCCCCTTCTTGATCATCATCATTGAAAAAGACACTTTAGCTGAGATTCATTTAAAGACAAATGAACAACTTAAAAAATTTCACATTATATCAAAATATGATAGGAGAATAAATAAAAACATTCTCACTAATACATATATAATCTAAATATTCCTCCTGATAATATAGGATTTGTTCCTTACTTCTATAATCATAATAAAAATTTACAAGTGAGTTTTAGAAAATCACTATATTTGTCCTTATTAACATGTTGGAGCAGTGAACAATTTTTGACAAAGACCCAAAAAATGGTTTTTAATTGAACACTTCACCTATACTTGTTATACGAGTATCATATATGTGTCGATGTCTGATAGGTGTCGGACACAGGGACACATCATTTAAGTGGTGCGTCCAAGCTTCATACCTATCTTTGAAATATTAACTAATAATAGTGGCTCTTTTAATAGAGTAAAGATGCATAATAAAGTACCTTGGTAAGATTTCCTAGCGATGCCAAAGGAAGGAAATAGCCAGGATATAGTTGGGTTGTCAGATCAAAAATGCTGCATGAGATGTCAGCAGTGTAAGACTCTCTCTCTAGAGCCAGACTTTATTTGCATGTTTCCATAGGAAAACAAGGCATACTACACAGACCTTCCAGCACTGCCAATGAAGTCCGCATACATTCTCCATTGCTTGGGATCATCATCAAAAAGATTTCCAAACCTCCCGCCTGAAAGAAAAAGCAACATTTACCTTAAAATATAAATTCATCTTCAGCTTCCTTCAGCTTACTTTGTGAATGCCATACCAATGAACAAGCGTCCTGTGGCTCCAATGCCATCCTTTGAGACCCATCTAAAGTTATAGAGCAAGAGCATGCAATTAACAACATACAAACTAAATTGACAAATAATGGCAGCATGAAAGTATTAATGATACTACTATATACATATACATGTTGTGATTGTATACAAAAGCATAGGCTCTAAAATTTATGAGTCACCTGATGGCAGCAGCAGAAGCAGCCGCTGTGCTTCCAGAGAAAGATCCAACACCAACAGCCTGTAGTTAAGCAAAATTTTTGACACGACAGATAGAAAACACAGTACATAAGTAATTGTAAGGAAAAGAAGAAAATGTTATGGAGAACATACAAAATGCACAATGTCAGATCTAGACGATCTAGTAATCAGAGTCTAGTCCCACTATGAAAATCCTTACGTAAGTTTAGATCAGACCAACATCAACTTTTGCTCAAAGCCCGCCAGACATCTACTAACTATAAGTGAGCTCATAAGGCTAGAGGAGTCTATATGATATGAAGAAATATCAAGTTTTACATGACACAGAGAAAAAGCTTAAAGAATCGAGCAAGACTTAGATTATACCTATGTCAACTTTTGCTCAAAGACCATCTAGCATCTACCAACTATGGACAAGTTCATAAGACTAGACAGTCTATATGAATAAGAAGCTCAGAACACATGATTGACCGACTACTAGATGACTTAGGTTAACGAACTGATTCTTGAGACAGATTCTCATAAAAGGAACATGTTATATGCCAACAATTGCAACGTACAACCTTCTACGCACAATAACATGAAAACAAATTTTAAGGACTGTCATTTCACTAAGCATCTAACTTTATGGAAAAACATACAAAAAAGGTCTGACGAAAGATTACCTACAATGATCAGAACACACAGAGGCAACAATCAAGCTTAGAACAGTCACATTCAAGATGCATATAAACTGACGACTTCAACTGCATGAATAGACTACAGATCCAACAAATTCTCTAACATTTCATGCAAAAGGCTGCACATAAAACATCTCTATATTAGACCATCTAGTTAGACATCTAGTTGAAGTGTGAGCACCTATTTGTTAATCCTTAACTCAGTGAAGTTTATCTCCAGTGAGTGCTCATATTTATACATCCTCTCTATTGAGAGTTGTTCTCCTTTCATTCAAACTCTATTGTTTGTAAGCTAAGAGTAATATAGTATAGAATACTCAAGAAAGTCGGGAGTATGATCAAAGAAAATCTGTAATATTTATCTCAAGGGGAGATAAGGGTTTGTTTGGGAAGGCATTGTATACTCATGTAAGTCAGAAGTGACAATAAAAAGTACTTTTTTGTAATAAGTAGATTATAGTGGAACATTTTAAGAGTTTTCTGAAAGAGGAATGGACATACAGTTAGGTTGAACTAGTGCAAAACAAGTGTTTATGTTTCTTCTATTGCTCGTGTAAACTGTCTGCATTGCTTATCTTACATACACAAATTTCGTGAAAACATATTTACAAAAGGCTTTTATCAAACCTCTAGATTTCCATAAATCATTTTAACTCCATTCAACATCCCTTCTAAAATTAACATGTTATTAACACAAATTTTTTCTGGCAAATCATATAGAAACAAGTAAAAAACCTTTGTTAGAAAATTTAAAGAACCAGAAACAACTTTCAAAGGACATGACCTGCTAGCTTATATCAGGAAACTTTAATCACTATAAGAAAATGTACTCAAGTTGCAAGTACATGACAAAACTACCTCTAATGATTTTCAAGATTTGACAATAAGCCTCACTGACATACCGAACTGGGCTTCGTGAAGTCTACTGATTATCAGTTTCAACAGTAAGCATGCCAAATGCACAAAAACATCCTTGAGAAAAAAATCAGTAGTTTGAGCAAGATTGACATGCCTTTAGGAGACTTGAAGTTACAAGGGTCTGACAGATCCATCCAGTCACATTGGTAGGGAACTGTAGTAACATGTAATGCAAGTAATCATCTGAAACTGATCCTGCATCATGACTGACAAAGTTAAGTAAACAAATTATTTGCATCCAACTTTACACAATCATTGAAGCTAAAACTCCAGAAGTTTCCCTATGGAACATCCAATAAAGTATTTAAATGTTAACCACCAGGAAAGCCTGATGGTAGGATAAAATCTTTGATTGTGTCTGGAAGCCACGATAGTCTTTCATCAGGGGAATGCGAATCCTGAAACCTGTTTGGTGTAGTAGAACTTTCCTCCTCAACAAGAAAGGTTTGCAACTTCGAATCATCACCTAATACATATCTGCTTATAAGAGGGGGAAAAGTCATAGTTGAAGCCTGATTTGTAGAAGCAACCAATGTAAAATTTATGTAATTGAGGAAATGGCGAAACAATAAAAAGCACAAGAGGTTGCAAAAGTATTCCCAGGAACAAGCAAACACAGACTACTATTTCCGTTTTGTTCATACTTGATGCATGCAGACATTTAGTATTTCATTCACGTTTTCTTATGGAGTACAATGTGAATTAGCATTCCATGATCCCCCAACTTCTTAACAACAAGTAATGCTAGTAGTATGCTACTAACACAAAAACCTTCATAAATGTACATTTACAGAATTAAAAAGAACACAAATTTTGGTAAAGTTGAACAAAAACCTCTTCGCAGTACCATTGCTATATCTCTCCACCAAAATCACCCGCGATAAAACCTGACCTCTGAAACAAAGAAAATAAAATAATACTATAATAATCACCCCAATTCAAAAGTTTGGAAATTAAGCAAGTTAAACCTTAAAAAAGTTCTCCCAGATCATTTTTTTTCTTCTGTCACACGCAGATAACTTATCCAAATTTTGTTGACTGAAATTGGTCACTATAATCAAATGCTTCATTAACTTCCAAAATTTCTCTTTCCCCAAGGTAATTCCCACTATCTTACTCTCTATAACAGATAAGTTATCCACATTCCCTCATACTCCATACACTACTATACTGTTTGGGTTAAGAAATTCAATATTGTCCGCACAAAAATCTACCCTTTGAATTTTTCTTAGCAAAACAAAACAACCAAAGAAAGAAGTATCAGACCCTCCATTATCAGCATCATCTTCGAAACTAGAGCGCTCAGAAGAGCATACAACACGAAAACAACGGGTTTTAAGTCTCTTTATCTTCATCTTCTCCACCTTCATTGAAGAATTGAATGCACTTGAAGAGAATGAAAATTGCAAGGTGTGAGACATTGTAAGAAACAACAAACTTCGTAGCTTCCTATGTTTTAATTGTGAAACAGTGAAAAAATTGAAGAGTTTGGTTTTTGCTTCTTCTTCTCTGTTTCTGGCTCAAGCTAACAAGATTAACACTATCTCCGAAACTGGAAGACAAGAACGAGCCACGAGCCGGGTCGGGTCGGGTCGGATCGGGCAGGATCGGGTCAAAGCTTATTTACTAATATAAGAGTATTTCTTCCTGTATATTTTTTAAAATTACTAAAAACTAACGTATTGATTATACTTGCATATTAACGTCTTCTCATAAGATTCTAACAAATTATTGAAACCAAAATCAAGCATCAAAAAGTAAAAAAATACATTTTAGTTTTGGACTTAATGGATACACCTGTATTTTGTTTAGGGCCTAATAGATAGGCCTGCATTTAGTTTTGGGCTAAACGGATTGGCCCGTATTTAGTTTTGGGTTTAGCTGAATAAACCCTAATAAAAAATATTACATGTAAACCCTGGAAACCTTTAATTTAATGGTAAAAACTGTAAATCCTATACAGTAAAACATTAATAATAAAATGTATATCTAACTTCTAATCCTAACCATAAATTCGGTGTCTCAAAATAGAACACCATGAACCCTAACCATAACAATTGACATAATTGTTTTAATCTAAAGATGTGGTATTCTGTTTTATGGTATGACATGGTGACATAATTGTTTTAATTTAAAAGACGTGGTATTATGTTTTATGTTATGACATTGGGTTTATGGTTAGGGTTAGAATTTAGGTATAATTTTATGATTTATGTTCTTACTCTATAAGATTTGTAGTTTTTACCTTTAAGTTAAGGATTTTCAGTTTAAGGTTTACATGTGATATTTTCAATTAGGGTTAATCATTTACGGTTACAATTTATATTTTTTTTAGTTTTATGCTTCGTTTATATTAAGGTAATTAGTGTTCATCCGGATGAATTTTCAAGAACCATATTTCTATTTGCATCTAGTAATATGTGAAGAGAAGGAAGCGTGGAAAGAAATTGAAGAAATTCTTCTTTACTCCTTAAACAAGAATTGCACAGAAATATAGCAAAAACCACACTTTATATAAGTAATTAATTATATTATAAAATACAAATATTAAATATATTTATAATAAAAATAAATATTATATGTATTTATAAAATTATAAAATTAATAATAATAATAATAATTAAAAGAATGATAATAAATATAAATTAAATATATATAATAATAATAATTATTAAATAATAATAATTTTATTTGAATTAAATATTTAATAATATCATTAATAAATATAATTATAATAAATAAATAAAATATAATTATTTACGTAAAAAAATATAATAATAATAATAATAATATTAATTGTAAAAAATAGAAATAAATTAACTAATTTGTTTTATTATTATTATTCAAATATTTTTAAAGATCACAATAAATTTGTAAATTTACATTTTATACCTTTTAAAAAAGATTAATTTTTTTCACAACTATCACATCACTCACAACTTTCAATAAAATTTTCCCCATAAATCCACTATACTCAAATTCAAACAACTTCATTTTCTTCACACTCTCAAATCACTTATGCAAAGATTTGAGAAGAAAGTGTGAAGAAAGTTGAGGGTGATTGGTATGTTAGAGTGAGTGTGTGAGAAAAGTTTATGAAAGTATGTGAGTGATGTTATGGTTGTAAGAATATTTTGAATTATTTTTAATTGTGTAAAATGTAATTACAAAGTTACCCTTATGTATAAAAAAAGAAAAAATAATAATAATTAATTTTGTGCACATTTTAATTAATTAAAATAATGTAAAATTTCAATTATAAATAAAAGATTAAAATAATGTAAAATTAAAAATTTAAATATGATTATATTATTTTTCATTTTATTAATTTAAATTAATTTTGTTAGTTAAATTAATGTATTTAGATAATTTTAATATTATTTATGATTCTTTAATTTATATTATGTTATATATATAATATAATATATATATATATATATATATATATATATATATATTTTAAGTATATGTATAAAAAACTAATATTAATCATGATTTTTATTATTATTATTAAAAAAATTAATACATTTTAAAAATAAATGGGTATTTAAACATTGGATGAATATTAAGTAGTTATCCGTTGAAAGCAAAAATATATAAAGTCATTGTATTTAATCCAGAGAGAAATAAAGAAATGTTAATTTTTTTTGTGATTTTGAAATTATTATAAAATTAAGAACATAATAATGTTAATTAGAAAAAGAAAACACATCCCCACTAATAACATTTGAATCCTTCATATGGAGACCTTCAAACGTTTTTCTAAAAGACATATCTTATTTCTTTGTCTGACAATAATCGCATCTCTTTCATTGCAAACATTTTCAATGCACCATTTGAACAAATTACAGCCTAGAACCATGTCACTTCTAATATTTTTTTAAGAAAAGAATAAAATTGAACAACAAATAAATTTAAAATAGCATTCTTAAGTTTGTATCCAACCTAATTGAATAAATTTTATCTTGTACTTTGGACAACCCCAAATCGTTTTTTGACATTTTTTTTAGTTGTTGTTCTCAAAACAGCAAAATCTCCACAATCACAAATAGGTGCAACGAAGGCACTCGTGCTCTTACCAACATGGGTAAAAGTACAATGTTTTTGCACACCACAATCGGTACAACTAGACGATGATGAGGTGTGATACGCAGACATTGAAGGTCACTGAAGCAATGCTCTCGATTCTCCAATAAAGATAATGGAGTCTAAATTTGATTTATTCATAATATAAATAAAGTGTTACAAAAGTTGCATTCAAATCAATATTATTCTTTAAATGAGTACCATGAAAACCTGAATATTAAATAACAATTTATCAATGTTCAACATGAAAAATAACAATAACAATAAGAATTTATCAATGTTCAACATGAAAAATAAAATAACAATAACATAATGATAATATAACAATCATTAGCGTTGATGACGTTCAATGTCATATATTCGATCCTCAATTCGCTTCATCCTTTGATCAACCCTATCCATATGTATATTCATGGTCCTCATACTTTCTGGGATGTTTTGTATTCCACCCCAAATTTGGGTTAACATTTCGGCTTGATGGGGGATTGCGAACTGAGGTTGACCGCCTTGAACATCTTCTTGTGCCAATCCAAGGTCTTCATCATCTTCTTCGTTTGTTTGGTTAGGCCTACCAAGTTGCCAAACACCATTGACCTGGAATATTTTTAATTTCCTCATACTTTATTTCCCAAAGTAATGATTCCATCCTAGCATTATTGTTGCATCATTTGACAAGTCCAAGTCATACACCTACATAATCCATGTTATCAAAATTGTTGAACCAAGTGGTGTTCAAGCTTTGAAGAATCCAAATCCTTTGAAGGATGTTGAAGCCTCTACTGTGCTTGATGTTGCTGTGCTGGTTTAGCTTAGTTCTGGGGTAGTTTGGATGTTGTA
>Ga0123342_1001533_pt1 | contig 38897 bp, 19 predicted proteins | sample Turbeawhitnodule_FD_89960 | JGI IMG/M metagenome (GOLD analysis project Ga0123342, IMG submission 89960) | Root nodule microbial communities of legume samples collected from Mexico - Turtle bean Mexico white nodule | ecosystem: Host-associated > Plants > Roots > Nodule | place: Mexico: Nepantla...
CCCAACCTTCCTTTTCTGTTTCAGCTAGGTCTTAATCTTTCTCTTATATATACACCATGTATTTTACTCTATAATATACAAGTGAATAAAAGTTTATTTTATATTTAGTTTTCTCTACAATTAGGGTTTATCAAAACCTTTTTTCTCCATTACGACTACGTGTGATTACGTTCGTTACATTAAAGCATCACATCAGGCAAGGAATATTCATCTTCATTTACTGTAATAATATATGCAAACCTTTATTCTGAATAAATTCTGAAGAAATAGTAGAGCATCATTTATCATTTTAGAAATTAATAAAAGCACCTGTACCAATAGTCCAAGAAGTATAATCAAGTATAATAGAATAAAATTGCTTAATTTTAGGCCAAAGAGATGAGGATCTATAAATTATTTTAAACTTGTATTTTGATTTAAGAATCCTGACTTTCAAGAGCAAAGACCAAGGCCTGTTGCTATGAGTAAAGTTTCAATTGTTCAATGATAAAGGTAAAAACTGTAAAATGTTTGAAGTAAAGATTACAAGTTTAATTATGAATAAAAGTATTGTTAAAATGAGATATTATTGAAAGTTATTAATGATTGTGTAACAAAATTTAGATAAATTAAATTATAATAAATTATATATATATATATATATATATATATATATATATAATTTAACTCATACATACATTAAAAGGTTTGCTATTTAATATTTTTTTTAATTTTTTTATTAAGAAAGTAGATTTTAAATCTAATTCAATTTTATAAAATTGATTTATAAGATAAATTTTTTATTTATTTAATCTTATAAAATCAGTTTAGTTTATAAAATGAAATTTTCAGAAATATTCTTATTGATAGTTGATGTAGATCTCAATATTTTTATTTAAATTTTTTTTTTGAACTAATAATAATAATTGAAAGGTTGTCCCCACTAATGGAACTTAAGCATTAAACATGCATAAAGAAGAAAGCGCATTTAATTATGAAGGTAATGAAGTTTGATAATTGTGATATTTTGATGAAGTTTGAAGCATTGAATGAGAATTGATGAAGAAAAGAAGGTGTAAAACTGATATTTGAAAGGGTTGAAGTATAAGGAGAAATGTAGTTGATGACACTGAGTCTATGTCGGCCCCACCAGACTCTACACCTTTTTCACCTTTTTTTTTCTTCCACCTAATTAATAAGTCTAAAATATTAATATCACAAACAATCATGCATTCTGAAAATGTAGGCATGTGATTCCGTCAAACTTTTTGAATTTTGATTGCTCTTTCATGTTCCGACATATTACTTGGCCCCAAATAAAGAAGACAAAAATAGCTCCCAAGGGAAACATCCTCGCCATGCCTTTCAAATTTTCTCTTTCTGTAATACAAATCATATCTTTCTTAAATACAAATCATAATGTTGTGGAGTGACTAGATATCATGTTTTAGTGGGTGGATTTAATTATTGTATTTTCTCTACAATCTCTATTTAAGAAATATTTGTGTTTGTAATAAAATTGTAACAAACAGAATGAAAACCTAATTAGTTGCTTGTGGATGTAAGTTGTAGTTGGCGACCAAATCACACTAAATTTTGTATTGTTTATTTTTTTGCAGTTATTCATAATTGTGTGTTGCTTACGCATGCGTTTTTTCTATCAAAAGATGAAAAAATCATATATAACTTCAAATTAAGTTAATGAAGTTGATTTAAGGATTAAAGTAGTAGTTAAGATAAGATTAGACTTGTGGAGTTGGTTAAAAATTGAGAGGTAATTAAAGTTGAAGTTTGAGATGAAAGGAGATGGGATGAAGGCGACAAAAGCCCCTTTGAGTAAGGGACAAGGATGAGCAATAATAGGTTAATGGGGCCTTCCTATTTGCAGGTGTGGAAAATAGAACTACAAACAAAGTGTTTCCCTAACACCCTCACCATCTTCTCAATCTCATTTTTTTTTTCCATTTTTATTATATATCAAATGACGAACCTCACTATGAAAAAGCAAGTATTTACAAGAACTGTACAAATAATAATGTTCCTGCCCTTGTCATATTTATTCCAAACTTGGGAAAGGTACCATAACTTCATTACATCTATCTATACCTTTTCAGCCATCTTTTAATCAAATCAATTATTCCTTTTGCTTTTATTTCTAAATAACTACTTTCTTTTATGAGCAAAATTTACAAAAAATAATAATAATAATCATTTTAATCGATCAAATTCTTTTAGAATTTAAGGATTAAATTAAAGTGGATGCAAGGCTATAAATAATGACAAATTGGGAATTTCATATACTTAGTAAATGTTAAGTAAATGTAAGCGGTGAATAAATTTTAAAGTCAATATATATACCTTCAATATGCATTACTAATAAGTAGAATCAGTAAATTAAAATTATTAAGTAAAAAATAATTTTATAAATAAAAAATAATTATTTGTTTTATTGACTAAATTAGATATTGTTTTAGAGACTATAAAAATGATTGGTTTTATTATTGATAAATAGTTTCTAAACTGGTATCTAATTAGTTATCAAAGTTTTAGATACCAACTTCAGAATCTAAATAATTGGTAGTTAAAACCTAGATATCTAATTAAAAACTAATTTTGAAACTATTTATCAATAATAGAAACGAATTTGGATGTAAGTAATTTTTTTAGTTTCTAAAATAGTATCTAATTTAGTCACTAATTATTTTTTGTCTCTAAAATTAATTTTCTATTTAATGATTTTCTAGTAGTGTTTTTCACTCCCAATCAATTCGTAATATTACTTTTGAACTCATTTTAAGTGTTATTTAAGTTTTTTTTTTACTTAAAAAATTAAAATAAAATTATCACTTTTTCTTTCTTAGTAAAATATTAATAAGATTTCTATTTTACTCTATTTTAGTCATGGTAAGAATTTAATATTTTTCCTTAAACATTAAAAATAATAATTAAATAAAAATTCCAAAAGAGCTAAAAATAAATGAAGGGATTACATCATTTGTATCATTTAATGACATTGGAATAATCGGTGTGCCTGAATGATATGTGTGAAGGTGGTATAAATGTAACAATTGAGTTAAACTTGTAGACTAAAAGTTGTTTAAATGATATGGAGTTTGAATATTTTGTTAGTTAAAAATCTTATAAATAAAATAACTTAATTATTTACACTTCATTTTCTATAAACTATTATCTTTTTAAAGCATATTTTTTCTACTCTTTTTTTAGTTTCTTACCCTACAAGAAAATCATTGAATAAAAACCAATTTTAGAGACAAAAAATAATTATATACATAAATAAATTAATTAGAGACCATATTAAAAACTAAAATATTTTTTATTTCTAAATTAGTTTCTATTATTGTTAAATAATTTTTAAATTAATATTTAATTAACTACAAAAAATTTTAACTACTAATTATTTATATTCTAATTAATTAGACATAGTCTTCCATTCCTTTCTATTTTGTTAATTTCTTTCTAACTTTTAGCAGAACCGATTCCCAAAGTTTTGCTTTCCTTAGATTCCCACTCACCATCATACTCATATACATAAAACGAATAAACATCTTAATGTAGTTAAGGAGTTGTGCAAAAATATTTAATTGGCTGCAATCCACACTTAATCTCCTCACCTTACTTTTTTATGAAGTTTATTTCGAGTCCAGACACTAACTCAACATCTTAAAATACTTTTAATCACAATGATATTCTATTTTAGACAATATTAGTAGTAAAGAAAATGATGTCATTTTATTGGAGTAAATTGATCCTAATGAGGTTTTAACCTACCTTACCTTGATCCCTTATGACATATTGTTCTTTGCAGCCTCTCACTAAACCCATCAATCTCTCTCTCACCAAAAAAAAAGAATTGATACTAAAGATCTCTCTATCTTAACCATTTTGATAGATAAAATTCTTTAGTTGTATCAAAATTCTTTAGTTGGACTATCATTGACTAGAAAGAGATAGAAGATGATTTTACGCATCATTTTTATTCATGATATCATTTTTTTTATAAAAATCTAGTATACCCATCATAAATCTCATCTTAATAAAAGTGTTTCTTAAATAAATATATCCTTAGTTTTTATTACTTTTACCTAATCACTGGTGCAAAAAAGGTGGAAAACGGCGGGCTTTCTAACCGCTGTTTTTCAACACGTAGTCTATTCTCTTCAAGCAAAGAAGGCGACTATTTAAGCGTTGTGTTACATTCAGTATAAAACGAAGGTTATGGTAAAAACCGTCGTTTTATACCCTCCCTAATCTCCGCACACATGGTGCCCTAATCTCAGCAACGATGGTGGTGAAAAGCAGTAATGACGAACAACAACGGCAGGCTCACGGCAACGGCCACGACAGCTAGAAGCGACGAAGAACCAATGGAGGCACAAAAAACAACCAATGAAGACAACAATGGTGGAAGGAAATGAAAACCTTCACCAACAATGGAGGACAAAAACAAATAAGAGAAAAAAAAAAAAGCAATCGTGAGTGAATGAAAGAAACTTACACAATGGCAAAGAGTTCAAAGATGAAGAAGAAGTAGAGAGCACAAAGCAAAGGAGGAAGACAAAGCGCGAGAAGACAAAGAATATACGAAAGTGTAAGAGGTGCGTTACGAACTAGGGTAAAGAAATGAGTGTAAAACGACAACTTTGAGGTAAATTCAACGTTTAGAGCAAAACACTTGGTCAAAGATAACAACTACCATTCATAGTCGTCTTTGTAGACCAAACACTTTGTTCTAAGACAACGACTACCACTCATAGCCGCCTTTGTGGACCAAACGCTTTGGTCTAAGACAACAACTACCACTCATAGTTGCCTTTGTAGACTCGTTATAATTTCGAAAATATCACCACATTTTAATGAACAACGTTTGACAATAAAAGTGTTGCAAATAGACATTTTTGCAGTAGTGAACAGTTTTAGACATTTGTTTCTATTTTTATTTTTTTACTCCATTACAAGATGAGATGAGGAATTTTTTTTTTTTAAGTTCTTGCGATTTACTCAATTTTGTGACCCTAGTATAGATAGACTGATAGATATAGTGTGCATGGATCACTTTAAAGGTTGGCTGTTTGTGTAGTTTATCCGTGGATTTAAAGATGTAACTTGATTTGGCACAAACAGTAAAATGGAATGATTAGAACATTGCATAATTTGTAATCCTCTTTTATGACAAAACATAATGATAAAAGTGTTAGGGAATGAAAAGGTCAAAGGAAGACACATGAGAAAGCACATGTTTATGAGGGTGGGTTGAAGAAAGTGAATTTCAACTAGGAAAGTTGTGCAGTAGGTTTTGTTTTTTCAACTATTGATGCATCAACTGCCTCTTCATTGATATATGTTGTGTATGGACAACACTTTCCTAACTAACAGCTTTAGATGCATCAGAATGAAGAAGAACTTTCTGGAGAGTACTGCACCAATAAGTGATACAATAATGACCATCAAAGAATAATTGAAGGGGTACTGCTTTCTTGATTTGATAGTTCAACCATCATAATTTTACGGGGCAGTATACTAACACTCAACAATTTTAACTTCTTAATTTAACTCATTCTTAAATATTTTTCAACTATTTTTGTGTTCTCCGGAGGAAAACAAGTCAAATGGACACGAGTGTTGGAGATTCCACATTAATTAGAGATGAGAATATTTTATTTTATATAAGTGGGTGTAAACCTTATTCCATGAACCGGTTTTATGAGATTGAGTTAGGTTTAAAGTCCACTTTGTAATATATATGGTATCAGAGTTATTTAAAGTCTATCTTAGCGAGTGTTTGTAGGGTGTCACCCGCTATCGGACCGTAATTGGATCATCCATAATATGAGCTGTCACTCTTGACGTGATGGAGGTGTGTAGGAGATCTCACATCGACTAGAAATGAAAATATTTCATGATTGTATAAAATTAAATTAGATTTAAAGTTCACTTTGTAATAACGAACAAGGTGTAAATAAGTTAAATAGTGTTATTCGAACTCCGTGTTTTAAGTATTTAATCAATATTGGTTTGTTTAATTTAATGATTTTTGGTTTAATATTGTCTCAGTTCGTGTTTAATATTTAATTAGAATGTTGCAGTTTTATTTAGATCATTAAAAACTCTCTACTGTTAAAAAAAGAAAAGAACGTTAAAGTTTATTGTTATTATCTTAGCTTTGTGGTTTAAGTCATATTTTCAAAACCAGAAGCATATTAAATTTGAATCTTTAGTCTTATTTCTCATGAAACCATGTATTATATACAGCCATAAATAAATGTATTTTTTTTAATTATTATGCAACATATATATGTCATAGTTTTTTTTATTCTAAAAAGTGTTAGAAGTTTTTACGCTAAATTAATGCAAACCAATATTAATTTATTTCTTAATTAGATATTCGAATAAAGAAGATTCTTACTTTTCATGATCTTATTTTTCAAATAATCAAAAAAATAAAATTTCACTTTTTATTTCGACTTATTTGGAATAATTGAGTTGTTGAAATAATTTTTATTTATAAGTCAAACATAAATTTAAAATTCTTAATTTAACTATACTTGTTTATATTTTCAATTGAGAAACATATATATGACTAAGCAAATCGGATCCTGTGTCATGTTTAAATTTTAGAAGAAAAAATCCTATGTAAATTTTGTATTTCTTTATTTCTTGTATTAAATCAAAATTAGAAGAGTAAAGGAGTTCGACTAAATTGAATAACCAATGTTGAAGTTTGATTTATTAAAAAAATTATACACTAGCTTCTTTATTTATTTGAATAAAATTATATCTTAGAATAGTTAAAATAAAATATATGTCACGTTGTTTAAATAATGTATATTTTGATTATTTTTTTATTAAATATATTTTTGAGGTACCTTTAAGTTTTTAATATATATTTTTGTTTTAAAATATGAGATTACGCTAAGAAAGAGATAATAAAATAGCATACGAATGTATATTTATGTAATAATACTTTCAAAGATGAAATAATAATTTTTAGAATTCTTTGTGTAGTCTATATATGCATTATTTTTGTTAACATATGAGTTTTGTTTTAGTCTCTCCATATTTTTTTTATATATTTGTTTTAATAATATTTTTTTCATATGATGACAGATGATTGTTGTTACTTGAGGTGTCAGTCTAATTGAGATGTAAAGTCACATAGTGATGTCTCACATGAAAGTTTATAAAAAAATATGAAATAACAATTTACATATTCACTACATAGAAGTAAAGTTTTTTATTGTATATTTTTTTTATTCATTGTTTTATGATATAATACGATAAATAAATTAGTTTTTTTTAATAAGAATCACAATAAAATTATAATGTAAAATAAGTTATTTACATTAATAATAAAAAATATGTCTTTTTATTCAATAAAAAAAAGTATGGTTTTAGTAGTTTTTACTATAATTATTTGAATAATATTTTTATTATTAAAATATAAGAATGATAAAGTCAATTGAATTCGACGAGTTAACCTATCAATCTATCATCATTTCGACGAGACAAATAAATTTTTTGAATTCACTAACTTGTATTTATCCAAACCGTCTAATCTCATTAACCTGACAAATTACAAGATAAACTAATTCGTATTACCACCAGTAATAAAACATATCATATAAACATGAAATATTTCACATTAGACTAACCTATGTATACAAATAAATATAAAAACTCAAACTATTTTAAGGCTTTTAATCTTAAGCCAATATTAAATTAGACTATATATTTGAGCCTAAAATAAAAATAAGAACTACTAATTTTCTTTTTTTACTTCCAAATATAATTAAAAATCTAACTAATACAACTCAAAACCAACTAACTCATTTACACTTGTATGCATATCCTACATACATATAAAAGTAAATAAGAAAAGTAATAAAAACAAATATCTACAAGACCATTTCTTACTTTGGTAAAGTTAAAGTTGAAAGCTAAATGTGTTGAACATTTCACATGGTGTGTTTGGTGAGTAGCAATGAATAAGTAAATGTTGTTATACCTATAGCTACCTTCCTTAATTGAGCTTAAATAATTTCTTAGGTTGAAGGGTATTAAAAACTTGTCAAACCATTGCTTAATTTGTGCTAACTTTCACAGCATTTATTAGCCCACTATTCAACCAATATCATTTCCTTCCTCACCTAACCATTTCCATTCTTGGATTATCACGTTATTAATATATATCACTCAAAATATTTATCTATTTTATTAATTTAGAGAATTTTGTGACTGAATCAAATTTATGTTATTTAATGATTAAGTTAGCGATAAATTTAATTTCCTATTAATTGTTACTAAATTAATTTTGTTTCAGCAAGAAATTTTGTGATTGGATATTTCATTACCTCATAAATATTATAAAAAAAATCATTAAATATTATCTAATTTAGAAACGAATTAATTATTATATTGATTAAATTATATATTATTCTATAAATTAAAAAATTATTATATCTAAAATAATTTCAATTATTAATATACATTTATAAAGTATTTTTTAAATGATATTTAACCTAAGTAACTAATGAAATCAATTTATAAATTATTTTATAATATTTTATTAATAATAAAAATTATTTTAAATATTAATAATTTTTAATTTATAAAATAATATCTAAATTAGTAAAATATAGTGGTTAATTGTTTTTTTTCTAAATTATTTTATATTTAATAATTTTTTGTATGAAATTAAACTGTGAAAATAAATTTTGTACTTATTCTTTGGTAGTTAATAATGAAATATATTTCCTCTATTCCTTTTCAAAACTGTTATATTTTTATTTTAAAGTTTAAAACAACATTAACTATTCTTTTGTTATTTATACACCTTTATTGTTCATCCAATCTTTAATTAGTTTAAATATATATATATATATAATATGTATATATATATAATATGTATATATATATAATATGTATATATATATATATATAATATGTATATATATATATATCATATTTATTGTGATGTTAAAAATAAAAAAATTAAAACAAAAAAGTTTGTATGAGTATTTTATTAAAATTAAATAAAAATTATTATTAAGTTTATTAATTCATTAAAAGCATCTTAAACGAAACATATGGTGACAAATTCATGTTTATAATTGTATTCCTCCAACTAAAAAGTACATATTATAGTTTTAGCTTGTGCATGACTGAATTCATATCTTTAAAAACTAAATTTAAACACGTTATAAATTGAAATTTGAATTTCAAACACATTATCTATTTAAACTTCCCATTCTTTTAGTAGATACACATTTATCAGATATAGTTTACTAAGAACAAAAGTATAAATAACAGTAAAATAAAAAACATGAAATAGAAACCAATTTTAAAGACAAAAAATAATTAATATCTATAGTAATTAAATTAGAAATTATTTTAGAAACTAAAAAAAAATTGATTTCTAAATTAATTTCTATTATTGTTAAATGGTTTCTACTAATTATTTAGTTTCTAAATTTGGTAGCAAAAACTTTGGTGGTTAATTAGATACCAATTTAGAAATCATTTAACAATAATAGAAACTAATTTAGAAACCAAAAATTTTGTAGTATCTAAAATGATCTCTAATTTAGTCACTATAGCAACTAATCATTTTTTGTCTCTAAAAATTGGTTTCTATTTCATGATTTTCTTGTAGTGGAAACTTTAAATTTTAAAAATAGCTTAATAATCTGGTGGTAAAATGTTACCATAATTTTTATTTACACCTAACATAATATTATTCAAATATTTATATAGTTTTATATTTTTTTGTTGTTATGTTTTTATTTTAGGGACACAAAAATATAAATACATATAATAACTTTAAATATAAATTCGTTAGCATTAATGTAATGAGTAATTGCAAAAGCTTTTTCTAGCATAAGCAAAATGAGTTTATTAATAGGAATAACTTAAGTTGCTCCAACCTATGCTAAAAATAAAGACTCGATGCAAAAGTCTATTTAGGCAAAGTCATCAAAATACCTGTCACTGGTTTCTTCTTTATGACTACTTTAAAATAAGTGGGGATATAATATATAAGTTTGGTACTTCTATAGACTTTGTATAGACCGATAAAACCAGCTAAATAGTATTTGTTATTAGTTGAAACGATTGTTTCTTATTCTTCTATCGTTTTTCATTGTTATTTTTTCTCGTATTCACTTTTTAGTATTCAGTTGTTTTTCCTTTCTCTTCTCATACTTACTTCTTCGTGTCCGATCGAGAGTTAACCTGCACAAAATTTTCCAACTATCAAGTAAGTACTTTGTATAAGAGTATATAATGTATTTGATAAATGCGTACCTTACTCCTTTGTAAAGAATTTATGTTTATTTATACTAATTGGTCATGAGACCTCTGTTATGATGGACAACATCTATCAGATATAGTGTTAATTTCTAGGGAGGTTCCTTGATTTCCCAGGACGTTATCCAGATTTGGTGGGATGTACTCCTGATTCTCAGAGAGTCTCTGCAACTATCTTAACTACTATTTATAATAACTGCTTTAAATGTATTCTAACCCGATCGATTGGTCACCAAGATCGAGTGACATGACTTGTCCGATACCGACCGGTACAAGTTTTTTTTTTTATCAATAATAAATAATATATACATATGAACCACTTTAGGAGTGATCTAATCCTTATACAAAGAAGCATGAACAACCTGAAAACATAACCTTCCAAACAGCTACTAAAAATACTAATCTTGACAAAAACAAACTCCGTGACCAAACTAAAGCGAATAAACACAGATCAAAGGATCAAGACACCAATCAGATAAAGAAAAAGAAATAGAGGGAAACTTAAAAGTGAGTTGAGACCAAACTTTCAATTGAGTTAGAGAAAAAATTTCAGAAAAATTCAGAAAAATCTAGACCCGTAGAAGTTTAATATCATCCAATAAAAAAATCACGTCAAAGATCACACCAACCTTAGCATCCATATAGAAAACAAAAATGTTCTGAATTGGAATCAGGCAACTCCACAATTCTTATTTTTCTGAGTTTTATTTTTGTTACTGTTGTTATTGTGCATCTCGTTATTTCTCAGAACGGCCTGAGTGAATGGAAGTTCTTAACATGATGAATTAATTAACTTGTGTGACAGCATGTGAGCATCCCAATTCATCAAATGAAGCCAAAGAAGAATGATTCTTCAATTTCATGTTGCTAACTCTTGTCCTGTTTGTTTTGATTTGTAGTCCATAAAGCACTATCAACAGTGCATCTATTTATTTTCTTGCCCCACTGCATGCTTTCCAAGTATATGCCAGCTTTCTATATAGGCTTTAGGTCAAGTATTACAAATCCTTCTATAAAGTAGGCTTAATTTTAAGATATGTTTAAATGGATTTAAACTTTTTTTTTATCTGTAATAAAATTACAATAAATAAAATAGAATAATTGAAGAATATTCCAATCCATATAAACAAAAAAAAGCCCAAATATCTCTAAGTCAGAACTTATTACAACTCAACAAGATACCATTTCAAAAACCTATATATACATCTACACAGTTTGTGAAAGAAAGACTTAAATAGAAAATCTAACTAAAAGTCTAAAACATCACATAATGATAGTTGTAAGGTAAGTTTTGTAAAGTGGATTTAAACTTAACTTAATCTTAGAAAACTTGTTTGTATGGTGAGTTTTGTATTGAATTTTCACTCCATTATAATTCACAGCAATGTATTATTATAGAGTATTATATTGAAAAAGACTGAAACACCCCTAAAGTGGTACATATTTAATAATTTTTCTTGTTGATAAAAAAATGTGAATTTTTGCATTTACTTTTATATATATATATATATATATATATATATATATTATAAATTGGTCTTATTTCTTGTTAATATGAGATATATAACACATCCCTCACGTCAAAATAGTTAGTACGTAAGACTAAATATTTATAGATGGTTCGATAACAATTTGATGATGATGGATGCACATGGACCCAACAAATTCTTGTTAACAAAAACTCTAATGACTTTGATAACATCCCACAAGAAAATCATGAAATAGAAACCAATTTTTAGAGATCAAAATAATTAGTTGCAATAGTAATTAAATTAGAGACTATTTTAGAAACTAAAAAAAAATTGGTTTCTAAATTAGTTTCTATTATTATATATTAAATAGTTTATAAATTGATATCTAATTAACAACTAAGGTTTTAACTACCAATTATTTAGTTTCTAAATTTGGTAGCAAAAACCTTGGTTGCTAATTAGATACCAATTTAGAAACTATTTAACAATAATAAAAGCTAATATATAAACATTTTTTTTTAGTTTCTAGAATAATTTCTAATTTAATTACTATTGCAACTAATTATTTTGATCTCTAAAAATTGGTTTTTATTTCATAATTTGCTTGTAGTGCACCTTAAAAATTAAACTTAAAATTTAATTTAATCTTACAAAAATAAACTTGTAAACTAAAATTTGTACTCACTTAATCTTATCCCAATGTATCAGATATCTCGAACATGTAGACACTATAATAGAAATAATAGAAATGCTAAAATAGAAATGAGATGTGAACCTATTACCTATAAATAAAAATAAGAGGAAGAATATTTTAAAGAAGTCAAAATAGGAATGTTATAGGATTTGGAAGCACAATGATTGTTCTTAAAAAATGATTGTAAAACAACTATTTAGTTTTAAGTTTTTTTTTTTTAAGTGATTGTAATATAATAAAAAAACTGATGTAGGGTTACTTCTTTACTATAATAAAAAGACATTTTTAATAAGGCTGCAGTAATAACGAAGTTTTTATTTTAAAAAAAAAATAGAGATAGAAAGAGAAGAAACAAAAGCATAAGTTAATTACTTATAAAAAAAACATTTTTACGTTTTTTTGAAATAATTTTACCAAAAAACATTAAAATTATCACTGGGTCATTATTTTAATAATAAATGTAACTTTTATACTTTTTAAAAAAATAAACATATAGCTTTATTCTTTCCCTTTAGTAGTCGAGTTTTATATTATTAAAGGTTGAGTTTTTACCCATTTTCAAGCAAGTTTTTTCTTTTGCAAATTATGTTACATATTTTTTTTTCAATTTTTTCTCATGAATTAATTTTTATTTATAAAATTCTAACAGTTATAAAATTTTAAAAAATACTTCGAAAAACATAAATTTCTGAATATTTTGAGAAGTTGTTTTGAGTAGTTTCTAAAAAGAACTAAATAAAAAAAAAAGTTATGACTAACTACCTAAATCTAAACAATAATACACTGCTAATAATAAATTCATACGGAATTTTTAATACATTTGCACAATTAATGACATTTGAATCTTGAACTTATTCAAACTTTCCATTACTATAGTGACCCTACTATCTAAGCTAATTCACAATAATTTCATGTCTAATAAGATAAGTCACATGGGAAGGAGGTAGTGATAAGGATATATCGACATAACACAATAATAATGAAATACGTAGTAGAATATCAAAATTCTCTTGTAAGAATATGAGAAAAACATTCATACAAAAATAAAGTATAAACCCTAAACACTATTATAAATTCTTACTTTAATAATTTCAATATCACCATTTCCTCATCCATGGATATAAAGAGAAAAACTAAGATAATTACTTAAGAATATATATCATGAGTTCCTTCACTTTGAATTATTCATCTTCACTATTACTCTTCCTGAAGAAGGAAATGAGGATAAACTCTATGTTTGAGAAGTGGTGAGAAAGAAGAGTGTGGATTTAGGGGAGGTATATTTTTCCCATCCATGCTATGTAACAGGTATATACTGAACTGTGTATTGTGTATTGGATACAGTATACAGATTTGTATGTACGACTTGAGTTTTAAGAGTGGCATAAGTTATAGGTGATTGTTCACTAGAATAGAAGGCCTAGGTAATCCGTAGGGTATTTGATAACGGGACAAAAGAAAAACTATAAACATGAATAGAGATGGATTTGAGATGGAATAAGTTCAAAACTGGTATGAAATAGGAAGCAAGATGAAGCCATGGAGAAGTTAATGGAATATGCTGACACCCTGTTGTTGTTGTGGTTGGAAAATTGAATAGGTGATGGCAGCACAGAAATAGGAAACTCATGATAGTGAAGATGTGAGGGCCTGGGTTGAGTTTTCCATTCAAAGAGCAACAATCCCACATGAGCTTTTCAGACTCAACTTAGCCAAAAGTTGTGTGCATAGGAAATAGACAGCTTGATGATCTTTCCATGCTGTGCCTTATCTATCTTAGATTTGACTATTGTGTGAGAGAGAGTGCAATAAGGTTTGGTTCAACACAATAATATCATGGTGTAGATGAAGGACCACCAAGCTTTGGTTAATTAGTTTGCCTTTTTGTGTTTGCATTTATATGCATGCATGGCAATGCCGTGTTCCAGTGTACACATGCACGTTTATCACTATTCTTCCAAAGTGTGTGTTTGTTCAAGTTCAACTCTCTCTGAGTAGCCCCCACCCTCATTATGCTTTCACCCTATTCTCCCTGCCTCTTTCTGGCTGCAACAAAAGCTTTTAATGACCACCCTAAATAATTTCTCCTGTTTTATATTCTGCTTCCTGATATTTGCTTCAAACTCCACATCTCAATTGCTCTTCCTTAACTCATAATTGGTATAGTTGTTATGTTCTTAGGATCATTAATATTGTTGGTGTATTCTTATAGTAATATACTTCTGGTTTGATCCTTTATGCACACAAACATCATGTGAAAACATGATGACCATAGCCTCCCATACCCAACATTATGCACATACTCACCATTTTCTTCTTCTTTCTCAAAAACCTTATTCAAGACGTGCTTCTTTTAATGCTAAACATGTGCACCTGTCTCAGTTTCAAATTTTAGTTTCTGATCTTTTGCTAAATCCAACCTCTGTCTGTCAGAACTTTCATTTTGTGTTGAGCATGTGTTTTAACATAACGATACAACATTAAAGTGGTGTCTTTGTTTATAGATAACAACTATATTTAAATTTTCAAATATCTCATTTTCACTTCATACGCGTCTTCTTATTTATAAACAGCACAGTTACTTCAGTGAGTTGAATCAAAGATTGAAAATAAATGAGTGGCTAATTTTTAGTACGAGTTTATGATAAATTTGACACACTTTACTACACATTTTAGGAGTATTATAACACATTTTTATTATGTCATTCTCTTTATTAAAATTTATTACACAGTACAAATGTATTTAAAAGAGAGTTAGAAAATATAGTGCTAGAATTTAGTCTAGTTACTTTAAAATATATTAATATGTTTCAATTTTAATGCAATAGTTATTTTTTTTGTTATTTTTTTTTCGAATTGATTTTTATATTTAATCCAAACTTTAGATCTTCTAAAAATTTGTAATTCCAAAAACATTGGAATTAGTCTTTATCATTTACATAACAAACGAATTTTCAACGTGGGTTGTATTATAATATTATAAGATTCACTTCAACGATGAGTGAACATGAAACATTTTAATATTCTAGTTCACATTAAAGATTTGTTTGATAAAAAAACTGATAATGACTCATTCGAATAGTTTTCTTAATATAAATATTTAAGAGATTTAAAGTTTGGATTAGGAATGAAAATCAATTTAACGTAAAAATACATGAAAAAATATTTAATCGTTAATTTTTTTATGCTAGATTTTTTTTTTTTTACTTAATGTATTAAGAGCTTTTCTTTATATCTAGCTTTTTAACCCATGTAAAATGCATGGGGTGAAATTTTTTATGGAGTTCATGCTTTTCATGTTACTAGCTTTGACATGGATAGTGATAGTGGATTAATATGTACTAAAAAAATCGAAATACTCGAAAAAAGTGTAAAAGTCGAAAGGCAAATAACATTTGTAGGTAGAGTTGTATTAATGACCAATTTTTTTGCCTTGACATGTGATAACCTAATAAGAAGATAAAGACCCAAGATTGAGGATAGAGAGTTTTTGCCAAATTTTATTGATGCTTTCTTTCTACTACAACATTTTTGTTTCAGCTTTTCTAGACAAAGTTTGATTAGAGTTCCTTTTGAAGAAAAAATTTAACAAGGATAGGCTCTTTTAGATATGAATTGTTTAATATTGTAGTATGAAATTGTGTTTCAACCAAGTTGAAGAAATCTAGGGGTCTATGGCTTAATATATGCATCAAATAAATCTAAAAGAAAATTCTAATTGGCCATCCCATCAATCAATGTAGTCAAGTATTATTTCCCATCATATAAAGGCAGGCTTATGTAAAGAGATAGATGTTACATTAAATTAAATCCATTATGTAAAATTATTAAATAGAAATTAATTTTAAAAATAAAAAATAATTAATTATAATATTAATTAAATTATATATTATTTTAAAAATAAAAATTTATTAATATTTAAATTAATTTTTATTATTATAAAATAGTTTTTAAATTCACATTTAGTTAATTATTAATTACTTTAAATAGCTAAAACAAAATTAGATATAATTTAAAAATTATTAATTAATAATAAAAAATATTTTAAATATAAATAATTTTTTAGTCTCTAAAACAATATATAATTTAGTTAAAATAATAATTAATTATTTTTTATTTTTAAAATTAGTTTTTATTTAATAATTTATATTTTTAATAGAAAACTAGTGTTAATAGAAAATTAATTAGTGTGGGCACAGAGTGTTTTTGTTAGCCCCAATTTAGTGTTTATGTAGAAAGGAAATCTAGAAATTCTTTTTGTTTGGATCTATAACTTATTTATAATTTTTTTTCCTAACATATTAATGGTTTAATGGATGTATTGTAACAGATTGCATTGTTCAGTGTATTCAATCTTGATACTCTTTTAGTTATAGAATGAAAGTAATTTGAGGTTATATATTTTTTTAAATTGCTGTAATAAATCTTTTAAATTTTCCATTTCAATGTCAATACCTTTAAATTGAATTGAGAATTAGAAAAATTTGATGTAATTAGTCATTTATTAATAGTGTGATAGACACGACAGATTATACATTTTCTTTCATACTATTAACAATAACTATAACTAGTAATCAAAATTAGAGATAAAAAAATAATTAGTATAACTACTAATTAAAATTAGAGATAAAAAATAATTAGTCACTATATTGATTACATTAAACACTATTTTAGATACTAAAAAATTATATTTAAAGTGATTTTTATTATTAATAAAAAAATTATAAAATAATTTTTAAATTGGTATCTAAATTAGCTACCAAGATTTTAGCTACTAATATTTAGAATATAAATTAATTTCTAAAAGACTAATTTAAAATGCAGTAAGTAGTTAAAATTTTGGTAACTAATAATTAAATATTAATCTATAAATTATTTTATAAATTTTTATTAATAATAAAAACTACTTTTTAGATATCAATAATTTTTTTAGATTTACAAATTGATCTTTAATTTAGTTAAGTAGGAACAAATTATTTTAATCTTTAAACTTAATTTCTGTTAAGTGATTTTTTTTAATGGTAATGAAAAAAATTAATGGATGTAATGATTATGACTTTAAAAATATTTGAAAGTAGTTTGTTTTTACTTTGGGTTTCAAAAAAATATCAAATAACTGAAATAAAAATTAAATATGATAAAAATCTATGACATATAAAATATTTTGATGCAAATAATTATAATATATGTATATATACTATAATAATTAATATTTTTATTCACTCCTGTTTTAAATAGATCATTATTTTATTTTATTTTAAATTGAAAAAAATTAATTGAAATATTAATTTGATATTAGTGATTTTGAATTTTTTATAAAATGACATTAACAAAATAAATTATTTTTTTATAAAATTATATTAAAAATTAAATTATTTTATAAATTCCCGTAATTTTATGAAATTTTATTTTCAATTTTATAAAATAATTACTTGATAATTAACACTTTCTAAATTTTAATTATTATCATCTAGAAAAATCATTAAATATAAACCAATTTTAGGAATAAAAACTAATTAGTTGTTATATTAACTAAATTAGATATTATTTTAAAAATAAAAAAATTATTGATATCTAAATTAATTTTTATTCCTGATAAATAGTTTCTAAATTTGTATCTAATTAATTACCAATGATTTAGATACCAACTTTAAAATCTAAGTAATTGGTAGTGAAAACCTTAATAACTAATTAGATATTAATGTAAAAATTATTTATCAATGACAAAAACTAATTTAAATATTAATAATTTTTTAATTTTTAAAATAATATTTAATTTAGTAAATATAACAATTAATTATTTTTTCTCAAAACTTTATTTCTATTTAATGATTTTTTTAATATTAAAATTAAATTAAAAATATTATTATAATTTATTATATTATCCAATTAATTTAAAATTTTGTTTCTATTATATTTATTTATTTCATTATAAATTGATTTCTTTAAATCCAAATAAACTAACTTTCCTTCTTCTTTTTTTTTCTCCTCTTCTTCCATTTATTAACTCACACCAATCCAAAAACATTCCAAAAACATGAACATGAGAAAGGATGGTTATTTGAAGAAGTAGATTAGGAAGAAATGGAAAGTTGAGATTTATTGTTTGACAAGCTTGAGACACTCATCACACAGCTCACCTAAATCACCATCTCATTACATACATCTGCTGCATCACACTTTTCTTCATTAACTTCACACATGGAATATTAAATTCAGGAACAAAATACTTTTTAAGACATAAAATACTTTCTCCCACTTACATATATATGTCAATCATATCTTCATTTCACAAAGAAATTATCAATCACAAAGAAATAGACAAACAAATTATGATTGGAGAGAAAGCAGTTAATTAGGTGGCTTTTTTCATGATGTAATCCTTATTAAAGACATCTCAGTAACAGTGTCAACCAACTTTCCTACGACTGTAGTTTTTGGATATTGTATTTTTATGAAATGGAGAAAAGAAAACTTTTTGTATGTGCTAGAAAGGGGAGACAAATCACATGCATATAGAAGAATTAATATGGCATCATAAGCTCCTTCTTCATTTGTGCAATAGCACACAACCTAACGTTTTTTAAGAAAGTATAGTGAAATTTTCTTTTGGAAACTATAACTTTAAATCATTTTTTTATGAAAATGAATAAATCATATACTATGTAAATAATTTTAAAATGAAAATCATATTTCATATATATAACTTTAGATCAAATATATATCTCATAGTACAACTTTGTGTTAAACACCCTGATAACTTTTTAAAGAATCTTAATATATTGACATCCTCTGACACTAACACACATTTGATGTTGTAAATGTGACAATGATATAGCGGAGTGAGATTGTGTGCAAATGAGTAGTGCGAGCTATATTACATCGGTTCTTAGTAACAACCGATGTAATATATATTTTTTTACTCAAAATAACACATTACATCGGTTAAACCATATAACCGGTATAATATATGACCCATATTCAGAAGACGTGGAAGGTTGTTCTGATTGACGGTGGTGTTGGATCAGAGTGTTTCACATTTGATCCTCGCGGCGAAGGGCCTTACATCGGCCTTTTCAATAGCGTTCTGAGAGTCGTGTGGATCTGTTTCGACACCGAACAGTTTTGTGCCATCGTCCATGACAACGATCGCACGCGGTCCTTGTTGTTAGCGCCAAAGTTGTTCCCGGTGCATCGTCACGTCGAGTGCGACAACGATGATCTAGGTGAAGTGCTGGAGGTTCTTGACGGCGTCGAGGTCGAGAGCGACGACATTGGGAATCTGGGAGGAACTTGTGGAGTGGCGGCTTGGCGATTCAACTTCTCACACCGTTTCAAACCCTACGTTCTTCTCCTTTCTATCTCCCAAAGCCACATTACCATCATGACATTTATAACAATACCCTTGCCACTTACAACAATACCCTTGCCACATACCCACCGTTTCCACATTTGCAGCGTCAAGAGTGTGTAACTTGCCACAGGAGGTGTTAACAAAACATTTTTTCCTTCTAAAACTAATTTTAATAAAGTATTATACATAATCTATATAACTTTAATGTAAATAATATAATCGAAATCGTTATGAAATTTTTAAGTATATTATTTTACATTAAAGTCGTACTAATTATATATTATTTTCATTCTAAAATAAACATGACAGTGTACTACTTATCTAATTTTGTAAAAAGATTTTTTTTTTTTTTATCAAAATCATAATTTGTGAGAAGAAATTATTCTATACTTTTGTGTAAAACCCGTGAGCGTGTGGCACTTACATTGAATGCATGAGAAGGCATTGTTGAAGAAGAAGATGAAAAGAGTTAATGCCCCCACCACTTATATATATCCACTGTGTTGTGTTTTCGATCTGTTCATCAAATTTCAAAATATAGTTTGGCCATATGCCTCGTGTAATACAGGGTTTACTTGTACAGAAACTTCATAATATAACATAATTTTTTTTATTAAGCTCTAATTATGTTTTCATTTTCTGAAATTTGAGGTAGTGTTGATTCTCAAATTTTCGAAAAGATTCTTTCTTTTTGTTTTTTAACATAATATTATAACGTAAATTTATATTAAGGTCTAATTATGTTTTCGTTTTCTAAAATTTGAGGTGGTGTTCATTCTCAAATTTTCAAAAGCTTCTTTGTTTTTGTTTTTTAAAATTAAAAATATTATTTTAGTTTTTAAATACTACTTTGAGAGATTAAAATATTTTTTTAGAACTTAAGATTTGAAATGTAATGTTTAGGACATTATTTTAGCCCCTCTATTTAATGTTTAGGGACTCTTTTTTTATTTTGAGGGATTTTTTTTTAAAAAAATTATGGGAATTGAAATTACAAGCATTCCAAACTTTTAGAACTACAAACGTATTAACCAATTATAAAATTATTTTTTCTTTACTTTGTAAGTTGGGAAATCATTAATAGAAGTTTATAATAAATTTATTTTATCATTTTATTCTCGATAAATAATATAGTTAACTATTTAATCCATAGTATAAATTGATTTAAGATAAGATTCAAATAATTTTAACTTTGAACGTTTAGTAATTATTAAAAGTATCATTTAAAAAAAATAAAAAAAAATCTCAAAAAAGTATAATCTTTCAATATAATTTAACATTTTGATTAGAATAGTTGTCATGTAATTAATATTTTAATTGTATGTTTGGTTAAATTACTCACTATTAAGAACTCAAATACTATATTTTGCCACTTTTTATTATTAATAGAAGGATATTAGTTTAAGAGAAAGTTTTGAGAAAAATATTTTTAAAAAAGAGAAACAATAATGATAAATATGAAAATATATTTTATATAAAAAAATTAGGATTGTTATCAATAAAAAATAACAAATTTGAGTTTTTCTAATTTCTTTCCTCACCTTATTACGAATTTTTATCAAACTAACTCTCACTACAAGAAATTTGATCATTATCCAATAATTATATATAATACATACGAAATTATATTCGAATGTAAATTTTTGTTATCATATGTAACAATATATAACTTTTGTTAAAAAAATTTGTATAAAAAATTCATATGTAAGGGTGGCACACTGAGGCGGAAAAAATTTCGAATGATAGATCCATATGTAACGATAAGTGAATTTGTGTGTAAAGGAATACATGTATTACATATGGAACTTACATACGAAATTTTTAAAATTTAAAAAAAATTAAAGTCATAATCTCTGGTCGATGTGAGATCTCCTACACACCCCTCACGTTGAGACTACCAATTTGTGCGTGTGATTATATATTATGGATGGTCCGATAACGACCCGATAATGGATGACCAGATAAGCCCAATAAATATTCGTTAGGATGGGCTCGAAATGACTCTGATACCATATTAAGAAGTGGACTTTAAGCCTAACTCAACCTCATAAAATCGGCTTATAAGGTGAGGTTTGCACCCATTTATATACTATGAAATGTCCTAATATCTAGTCGATGTGGGATCTCCAACACCAACCTAAGGTAAGCTGACTTGAGCTTGAATCCCCAAATTTGCAACACCCCTAATTTTCACAAACCACCACTTTTCAAAAGCCTAGGTTGCTTAAGATGAGGCAAGTTGCGGTTTGAGTTTGGTAAGATTTTGCTTCATTTTTATTTCTCTTTCTTCAAAATTCGGTAGCTTTTCTTTATGTTAGGGCCTTCATATGCTTTCAAATTCGTAAGTTGTTCTTCCTTTTTTTTTTGCTTGTGGGTTCAAGTTCTTCTTCCATGGATGGTTTGTTGTTGTATTTCTTGTTTCCTTCTAGCATTTACGATTCAATTTCTCTTTTCACCGATTTCATATTGTGCACAAAGCTTGGAATCTTGCAATTGGTCGTGGCATTAGGCAGTGAAGGGGAAACAAGGTATAAACACATAACTGGTTAACATCTGTTTCTATTACCTTGTTTTGCAGCTACTGTATAGTTATGAGAAATAAGCTCAGCATAGGCACATGAGCACAAGAAATGCATCTCCAAAAGATAAACCAAACTCCTGAAATGTTTATTGTGATTGTCTTTTAGTGTAATGCATATTTCTTGATTGTGCATGAGCTCTGGAGGCTAATGGGTGAAGGAAGGGACGAAAAATATACATTTGAGGAGTTTCCATATTACATAAGCTGATTTTGAGATTTCATTGAAATATAATAATGGTATAAAATGACTCAAACTTGGTGTTATTGATTTTTGTTTATAGACTTCTTTGTTTCTTGTCTACTTAACATTGGTGATTCCAGTCATATAAATGGTGATCACAATAAATCTTCACACCCTAATTCAAATTATTCATACTAGTTAACATTAAAAGATTAGTGCTTCTTAGATAATGCTTTGTGGTTAGGGAGTATATAGTATTGCACCTGCACCTAGTTTTCTTTTTATATTCAGGTTCTATTCAGCTTCTTAGACCTTCTTACAAATAATATATGACATCTTTTTCATTTGTTTAGGAGTGGTTGTTATAGTTGATATTGTAACACTCCAAAATTTGCATCTAACTATTACAATACAAGTTCTACATATTTCTATACAAGCTTAGAATTTTTCAAAACGCATGATTAGAGTTTATAGAAATACAAATATTTACAATATAAGGTTCAAAACAACATCCTAAAGCCCTTCAGACCCTCTGACACCACACCTGTATGATCATCTGCTTGTGTACGTAGTACAATCATGCTTGTTCACTAAGAAAAGTAAGGGTAAGCTAATGAAAAGAAATTCCATAAGATACTTAATTTATGCAAAAAAGAACCAATCAGACTAATCATTTATAAAAATTTCTTTAAATATTGTCATTAAAATTTCAATTCCAATTTCATCATTCATATAGACCACATGAATCTATTTTCAATCACAATCATTGGATTTCATTTCAATGCATAGCACTTTGATTTCATTTCAATCAGACTTACACATGAATTCATCGTCTTCTGGAAGACTTATTAAGTATGCCTCTACTAGATATTAACATCTAATCCATACATCAAGGATCATGATAAGTTCAAACATCCAATGTTGAGTGTCTGCAGCGGGACCTAATATGTATGAACTCCCTAATCAATTTCTCACGACCTAATATCTTAGTTTATATGACTTAGATCATAAGTGAAACTGGAGGATCTCTGTTAAACATAGACTTTTAATACTTAATGTCATCAAACAACAACTCATACATTATCCAAAATGAATTTCATACAATTTTCATCATTCATACATAATACATAACATTTAAAAATTCGTACCATTCAAGAACCTTTCCAACATCAAAACAATATTTAACTTCCAAACTATCAAAGTCTAATACTTATACATGTTCACACAACATAAAATCAAACAATTTTATCAAATAACATCTCCACAAGAGAAATTAAAACTTGGGATCACGTTCCCTCCATATCCATATCTTCTAACTTAGGATATTGAAAGTTGAAGTTAGCTTCCCTTACTTTAATTGTTTGCTTTCCAAGCAACCTCTAGAATTTTATCCCCTAACTCTAGATAAGCTTCAAGATATAAGGGCCTAATGCAAGTTATCCAAACAGAACAAAATTTTAGTATATAGTAGAATAAGTTGAGAGAATTAATTTTCTCAATTGATCTCACCAAGATTGATGACTAAATGCTAAGAAAAAACAAAAAATGAAGGATCTTTAAGGTAAAAATGAACTTACTCTGTTTGAAAATATGATCAGATAAAAATATTTCTTAACTCCTCATGTACCGGTACAATCAAATTATAAAATGAGAAATGAAAATAAAACGAGAAATGAAGAGATAAAAGAGAGAGTTGGAGAGATGGGGAGAGAGAAGAAAAGAGAACGATACATCATTGGAGGTTATGTGTTTCTTTCTTCTTATTTTTTTTTTTACGTTGTTAGTGATATTCTTTTAGATCTTCCTCCATAGGTATTCATAAATGATCATTAAAGTACGCTTCAATATTGTTTAGAATTTTTCTACTGGATTTATATCTATACTTATCCATAGTATTCTATTGGCAAAGTTATAACAATAAAGAATCATCAACATATATCTTTAAAAATTTCTATAAATAAACAATTTATTTTTTATTCACAAAAAATTATAATTTTTAACTTTTATTAAAAAAAGTGAATCATACTTGATTAAAAATATGTTCCAGAAAAAGTATGATATTTATAAGGGAGATGAAACTAGAAAGTATGGTTGTTATTTTATTTAAAACTTAAAAAAATACAAATATTCATTTTTCTAAAAAAATGTGAATCTAATTTAATGAGGAGAGGTTGTAAGTGTATTTTTTTTCATGATTATCATTCAAATTTCAATAAAAAAATATACATTTGTTTCGTGCTTTGTTTTGTAAATATTTTTCTTTAAATTTGAACATTCTCGTATGCAAGGACACACCTCTGCACTGTAGCAGAGCTTTGAATTTGCAAGTTCCTTACACTGTCATTTCTGCAACACAAAACATTTGTAAATGCACTTCTCTGCAGTATTAAAAAGAGTGGAGTTTTTTCCAGAATAATTTGTTCCCTTTTTATTTATATATATATATATATGATGGCCCAGTGTTTCCAATCTTGAATCACCTTCAACTTCCTCCTGCACTAATTTATGTGTAATTTTCAAGTACACAACTTTTTTTTGGGATCATGTTTCCCAGATACTCTTCTCACTTCACATCAACTTATGATACGACTCAATATCATCACAAAAAATTGAGTGAAAAGTTCATTATAATTCAGTTGAATCACTTCACATATTCTGTTGTTATGTGCAGAGTTCATTACAAAAAAGCTCATCAATATTATTGGCCATTTCAATTTAGAATAATCTCGGATCATGAAATCTGTACCTGAAGGCTGAAGGGTTATTGTTTGTATTACCAAATCATGATTTTCGTCGGTGTTGGAACCATGATTTCTCTTTCTTAGTTGGCCCAATCTTTTTCTAGTTTTCTATATATAAACAAAATGTTTTACATCAAACAAGAAGCACCAGTGGTCTAGTGGTAGAATAGTACCCTGCCACGGTACAGATCCGGGTTCGATTCCCGGCTGGTGCATATTTCTGTGGGAACAGTGATGATAGTTTAAAGTGATTGATGGGTCAATCAAAGTTAATCTCTTAAAATGGATTAATAACTAAATCTGAGTTCCAATTTTTTTCATTCCCCTTTGTTTTGTAAAAATCTGGTTTCTAAGTCTTCTTATATTTAAAAAAAAAGTTGTAACTTCCTTTTATTTGGATTAACAACTTCTGAAGTTTTAAATTTATATGATAAACAAAAATAAATAAATTTGTAGAAAATAATTTATCTTTCTGCAAAAGTCATTATTGAGAGGATTATACTTAATATTTCTAATTATTAATATATCTTTTTGAATAATAAATATAAGAAATTAAACTTCATCTCTTTTATAAATTTTCAATTATATATACGTAAAAATTACCATTTAGCAAAAATATTAAAGGAGAACGAAAAAAAGTTTATTAAGATGAGCATTTAAAATAAACATTTGCAGAAAATAGTAAATTGAAAGTGATAAAATATCTGAACATAAAGCTTAAAATAATTTTCAAAATCGTAGACTTGGATTAAAACAAGTGAAACTAAATTAAAGGTAAAAGACACGCAGCTATAAATGAAGAACAAAATAAGATAAAATTGGTGAGAAGACGTATGTAGCAAGTGCGCTTTCATTGAAGAACAAAATAGGATAGAACTAGAATGGTGAAAAGACATAGGTAACAATTGCACTTTGGATGAAATAACAGAACTGCCGGTTGTCTTGAATGAAAAGTTTCGCTGCTAATTTATCTTTTGTAAATTATGTTTGCGTCTTCTAGTTACACTGGAACGGTCTCTGTTGGGACAGAGAAGACTCTACCTGTTGAACATATTCCGATAATTAAGTCTGTGAAAACTTACGAAAATAAAATAAGTATTCAATTTCAGTTTAGTATTTAGAAACAACAAACATTTACTTGGGGTTTGAAATCCCTTTTATAGCTTAATTGTTTAACAACTTTCGCTCACGACAATCTAATCTCAACCGAAAACATACGTAACAAAAAAATATTTTGTGGACACTTTCATTCCCCATGCTATAAGAGAAGATAATCTTATACACCTTTATTCTCGAGGGCTCTCTACTTATTAACAACTTTATCTTTTCAATTAAGAGCTTTATACATATGTTTATTCAGTTAATAATTACAAATATGTTGACACATACACTTATCTATTAAAATATAAATATTTAACTAACAATCAATATATGATAAAACTTATTATTTTAATTATTCTTCAAACTTACTAATATAACTGGATCAAACACATCTTTTGAATCCAATAACCGAGCTGACCTACCCACATGCTCAAACCGAGATTCCGAGATCTCGAACAATCCTGCCCGGTACAATTATTGAAACTATAGTTATGATTTATTTTGTTTCCGTCTATTTTCCAAATGATGAAATAAAGTATTTGTTCCATAACACTACAGATATTCAAATAGTATGATGACATTTTGAATCAATTACAGTCCAATTTATTCCATTCTATTATGTTCCGATCCACTCTGATCCATTTTCTATCATCAAACATTGACTAAAATTTCGTAAGAAAAACATTGACTAAAAAACACCCTCTACTGGGAATCTTAGAAGAAAATGCTGAAGTAGTTGGAAACAAAATCAGGGAAGAAGTCTTCCTAGACATGGTAACGAGAGTTAGATAGCCAATTAGATCAGTGATGGATGTTTTCAATAAATAAACAATGATAAATAGAAGTACTGAATTACAAGTGATCCTTATAGCTATAGAGAAAATATAACACTAGCTTGTGCTTTCCATATAAAACTGCACAAAATCTTCACATCTTTTCGTTTTCTTAGATCCTAAACTTACTCTCTCTTTATATAAACACTGAACAGAAAGGAAACCGCATCCCTTCGATGCACAGAGAAGATAGCCTTGAAAACCTTCATCCCTCGGAAACGGTGAGAAGGAAATTTTACCTAAATCACGCAGCTATGTTAGTGGGATAAGCATTAGACCGTCCACAAGGTCTTGGTTGCAACTAGAATGTTCTTCCTTCCGTGTGATTCAGGTTCTTTATTATATATAGTGGGCTTCCACCTCACTGCACGTGCAACACGAGCTACTCTTTCAATTACTTCAGGGGTATCCCTCACCACCACGGTTCCTTCTGGGCGTAAAATTCGATCCAATTCGACCATCAAATCAATAAGGTTACATCTGCAATGAAATCATGAAGCAGTCAGTGTGAGTTCATAACTTATGTGAACCGTTGTGTCTGCAAGGATGATACAGTATTACAAATACTCACTTTGTGTTTGTTAATCTGGAATCAACCTAATAGAAGGAAATTGGAAATCTAGGCAACTTAGAACTACATTTGAGTATCTGTTTAACCACTCCTTGTGTTTCTTATCAATAATTTCAAACAAACCAATGAACAAAGCCTGTATAATTTAGTTATGCAACCTCTACAAATGCTAACTAATGAAATAAAAATAGAACGTGTTTAAACAAACTTCTGTATAAGGATTTTTTAGAAGAGAAAATGAAAAAATGAAATGAACTTCCACAAAAAGTAAAATTAACTTATGTATAAACTAATTTCTAAACTAAAAAAAAAAATATTTTTTAACTTATGAATGCCCAAGTCAGTTATGGTAGCAATTTTTTGTTTATTACGTAGTAAAATCATGACTGTAAGCACGTGCATACAAAACTAACATGAAACTAACGAGCTACAAGTCAGCTAGGGTAGCAATTTTTTGCTCCCGTTTTATCCAATTGTTCATGTTAACAAATATTTGAAAACAATGATTGAAATTTAAAATTAGTACACGTAAACTTAGTCACATCATCATGACCCCAAAAAATCCCAAGACCAGTAGGGAAAATGTAGAAGAAGCCAGGCCTGTGACTTCAAATTAGCACTTTAGAATGAAAATACCTGTTTTTGGCAGAGGCAGGATCCTTTATAAGTGATTCAATGCTTGTTGCATGGATCAGATCATAAGTGCGAGGATATGTTGAGAAAGGTTCACACCTGGGAACATTAATTGAACAACTCAAATTTCAAATATTTGTAATTTCAGCGAAACAGTAGTTGAATTAATTAGTCTATGGTGTAATGGTTTGAAAAGTCTTCATCAAATAACATAATATTTCCCACACTAAAGTAATATTTAAGTCATGTTAACACTTACGAAGTATACAAGGTAAGGTAATTACCATTGATTGAGAAAAGTGAAATGAAAAAACAAAAAAGTCCTTTTAAGATAAACACATGAAAAATGCAGCAAAAAACTCACCAATCATGATAGACTCCAATGAGGCCTCTATCAAAGATTGCATCAAGAGTTGGTGGCTTGTGAGATGGAACAACATTCATAACCCACACAGGATCAGAATTAAGTGCTGCTGCAAATCCCCCCAAAAATGCATTCATGTCCATAACATTGCGTATTGCTGGAGTCCCCAACTTTATTTTTAGAGAATTCTTATAGTGTGCAACTCTTCTTGCCCATCGCTTAGTGTCAGCCTCATATACATCAGCACCATTTTTGAGGATGGTGGACCTTACCGGAGGAGCAGTGAGCCTTTCTGGCCATTTGGATATTGTACCAACAGTATATTCACCTTTGACAGAAGACAACCTAGTGACACATTTCTTCAATTTGAAGTACCTGCAAAATAAATCATCTTAATTGTGAAATCTCAATTAAACACTATGAGAAGTCCTTAAGCAAATAACAATAGTATTCCTTCGAGTGCCATGCCCGTATGAAACTGATGTGTAGCAAGCACAAATAATGGGTTCAAACACATTATCGATGCTGACTAATGTGAAGCAAAGATAGTTGAAGGAAAAATTAACTAGCAATAGCCTATTGGAAATTACCATGCTAAATTTGGGTCATCTGAATCATCATCATCACACATGTCTAGACCAAATTCATTTTGGTTGGGGAGACACATGTCCACTGCTGGCTTTTTCCAGATTACAGTGTTACCATCTACAGCAATCAGTTCATAACACAAAGCTCTTGCCACAGCCTGAAGATCTGACCATTCTTTATCTTGCTTAGGCCACTGAACAGGGGGACCAGAAATGACTAAATATCCACCAGGGCGAAGTAATCTGTCCACTTCAATGAAATAAGTTGCATCTGCAAGGCAAGATTTCTGCATTATGGTAGTGATGTCTATTTAGAGATTGCAAGATATGCAAAGGTCAGCTGAAATAATGAACTTACTGTAGGCTGTAAAAGGGATTAAACACCGAGAACAATGGACTAAGTCAAAGCCAAATGCAGGAAATGGTAGTCTGCGAGTACCAAGCATGGCAACAAAAGCTGGTATTCCTCTTTCAAGTGCAAATTGTATCTGTGATTTGTGTGAATCTCTTGGAGCAAAAGACATGGTTAAGATGTTTTGAGCTAGTAAATATCCTCCAAAACTGGCAACCTGTAAAACATGAGAAATATAATTTCATGCTAAATAACAACAAATTCTAGTAATAAAAGATCTCAAGGAAACAGTACAATAGATCCTACCCCGCATCCCATATCAAGAGCAGTCCTCAGAACACCACCATTCATTGGTATGTATTGACCAAGTTTTTCAATATATTGCTCTGCTCCATCTGGAAACATTGTACCACCTCCGGGGAATATAAAGTGCGGACCTTCAATCTTCATCCATCCCTGGTGACCTTTCCTGTCAGCAATCTTGTTGTATGGCATGTTGCTATGCCATATCTACAGAGATCACACGAGGGCTTTCAGTAAGGTGGATCACTGATAACAAATATCAAAAACAGTTTTCTGAAACACATAATTGCCTATGTCCTGAATGCAGACTTTTTTTTTATAGTAGGTTGCTCCAAAACTTGTCTTCCAGATAATTTTACCAGCATTTTCTTTATCCCAAGTATTAAAATGCAATAATTATTTTTAAAAGGTCTCTGCTCAAACACCAAAAAATTTACAAAACTAACCAGTTAAATCCAAATCAATCACATGCCTGAAAACACTAAAAAGAATCCCCTATCTTCCAAACGTGAAAATTATTCAGTTGCAAACACTAACATAATAGCTCCGTTAGTAGAACCAGTGCAAAGCATCATAAGTGAAAGGGTCCTTCTATTGAACGCCCTACAATAAATAGGAACCTTTTATTAGAAATTTCCTGCGGCTTTATTCCACATTCTACTCAAAATATAGAATTTTAATTACAACGTACTTATTACAATGCAGTTTTTTACTTTTATATTACCATTCTCGTAAGATTGTTAACTTTTGTATTATCCATTCTGTAATTTTTTTTATGCTCACGTCACGATATCTCTCAGTCAAGAGTTGAAGACTAAAGCTATGTTTGGATAAAAGTTAGAAACACACTTTTGGGAATCAATGCACATTCCCCAATTCCAAGATACAAAATGAAGAAGAAAAAGATTATAGCTTCAAGAGTAAAAGTACCTTAGAACTCTAATGACTGACATCCAAACATGCACTAATAATTTCGTATGTTAGAAAAATTCATTCAAGAAACTTAGAGATAAATGCTCCACATATTTAAATATGCCAACTATATCAGCTCATACTGGTCAGTCATCTAGAGTAGTTTCTTTAATGCTATTTTAAACTATCATTGTACAACCTATTTTCCGAAAAGCTTTCAACACAGTTGGAATTAACAAATTAAACACCATTCACCACCTTTGCATCACTTTCTCATGATAAAGAGCACTGCACATACCTTGTGCAAGCTCTCCGGCCACTGCACCGACACCCTGTACCCGCGGGGCGGCGGGACGAGGCAGAGCGGCGTGTTCTCCAGCGGCGGGCAGTGTCTCTCACGGTAGTAATTCATCACCCTGCTCAGCTGGCTGTTCAGCCTGGGATCCTCACACGGCATGTGGTCGGCGGTGTCGGCGGGGCAGGCATCGATCACGCGCGGCTGCCCGGCCTCGACGGCCGCCGACACGCGGAGGCGCTGAAGCGGATCGGTGGTGGAGAGGAGCAGCGTCTGGCGGCCGGAGGCGGCGAGCGAGTCCCCCATGGAGGTGAAGACGAGGACGAAGAAGAGGAAGACGAGGCCGAAGAAGGCGGCGGTGACGACGTCCAGCACGCGCCACTGGCGAGGGCCGCCCAGTCGCTTAGAGGCTGGGAGGTTGACGTGACCCATCGGAAACCGTATTGGATGGGATCAAAACGGCATTGGGGTGTGGCGTTTTGGGGCTGGGCGCGTGGAAGAACGCAACTGCAAATGAATGAAGTGTGTTTGATGAGAGTGAAGATGGGTTTATTGGGAGATGAAGAGTGTGAGATTCAGTGTGAATGCTTTTTTCTTTTGCATGTGTTGAGACTGAGCCTCAAAGATCACTCTCAATTTCATTGCAAGTAAAATCATAAGAGAAGAGAACACATCTTCCAATTAAAATTCATTTAAATTATTGTAGAAATTACTTTAAAATCATGATTTACTATTATTTTTAAATTTAAAACATATAAGTAGAAATGAAGTGGTTTGAGATTATTGATAAATATTTTATTGGTAGGTGCATCTTGGAGAGAAATGTAAAATGTACGTTGCACAGAAAATAGAAAGAATATTAAGAATTTATAATTGAGAAAGTGGAGTAATGAAATAGAGAGACCCTTCAAGCTTAAGTAAATGCATGCTTCGGAATCTGGAACGGCACGTGGTTCAGAACTACCACAAAAATGCTGCATTATATGCCTGTCATTTTCTCAAATAAAAATTTAATGCCATCGTAAAACAATTCAGGATAAAAACCAAGCTCATAAATCGTTTAGAATTTTGTGTTTTTATTCCACCTTCATCTTATAATATATTATATATATATATAAAAAGGAATGACAAGAAAACTGTACGAATTGTAGATACCCGTCACTCACAACTAGAAAATCCGTCTTAATAATATGTGCGGTACGAGTTAGATTAATAGTTGTAAAGTTTTCTAAAATGTGTGGAATCTTTTAAAATTATTACAAATATAGTCAATTTATATTTTTTATACAAGTTTTTAACTTTCAAAAGAAATCGTTTAATAAATTTAAAAAAACTCATCCATTATCTGTATGTAAAAAAAAGTACATATTCATTTAATATCTATATCAGATTTTATCGACATGTGTATAGTTTTTTTTTTCCAGGTTTTTCCTCCTTAATACTCATACACTAAGGAGAACAGATGTACACTGCAAGGGTGGTATTGAGAAACGCTATTCAGAGAATAGTGATTTAGAATTGAGAAAAACATCAAACAGTTTAGACTTCTAGTTTAAATGAGAGCCAGTTATTCACTATAAATGTCAAAGTTGTTCCTTTATAGAAGTCCATGAAATTATATCTTTAAATTCTGTTTTCAATTCTGAAAAACCTTTCTAACATAATTATAATTAAACGATTCAATTCTAAACTTTAATTGCATACTCAGTCATGATTATACTAGCCACACTCAATTCCATGTTTCTACTTCGTACTCATTACATAGTACATACGAACATTAATAGTACAAAATTGTAGTTACTAAAACATTTCATTGTCAAATGCAATTTTAGTATATTAGTGAAAAATACATTTTTTAATAAAAGAATTAAGACTTCCCTTTTACAAAACAATATTACTCACATAAATATACAAAATTCCTGAGTATAAACGGTTAATTTTGCTTTCCTTTTTATAGTACAATAACTTTATTTTTTCAATATTTGATGATGAATAACACAACCTCACATTAAACTCAATTATTAGGCAAAGTAATACAGCCCTATTACAACAAAAATACATATATGCACTTGTTTGCATCATGCAACAAAACATGAAATGAAACACAAACCAAATCAATCAGATTTCACTATCTATGTATAAAGTCCGATTATAACTGATTCCTTCGATTTCCATAAAACATTCAAGTAAAACTAAAAAAAATATTCATAATAATACTACTCTACCAAGATTAAGAATCATCAAACAGTTAAAAGTTAAGCAGATAAACCCAATAAGCCAACTCTGGCTACTCCACACACTTTGACAGGTAAGAAAAGGGTTACTTACTAGGTTCAAAACTTCAACTTTTCCTGCCAAAATAGGCTAGTTAAAGGAGTTGAGTTGACAGGTCATGAGAATGTTTATGGGCCATCAAGACTCGGTCTTACGCAACGGAGTTGCCGAAAGACAGATGCGGGTTAAAACCAGAAAATGAAATATCTCGTGACAAAATAATTGAAATTATGAAAGAGTATATACAAAAAGAAACCATAATATGCCGTTAAATGTTTGCACAAACGTACGTTTCGCAACGTTGATTGAATCCACCATGAGGTAAGGCAATCTTTACCTTCACTCCAGAAACTTGCTACATGATAGTTGTTCACTCCAGAAACCATAACTTCATTCCATCACCATCGGTCCATAATCAAAGTTTCCTTAATGCTCTAAGATTGTACTCATGCTTGATAAGATTTGATCTCAGTAACATGGAACGAACATCACGATCAAATTCTCTTCCAGTTTCTAGAACCCTTTGAAAGGTGGCATTCCTTTGATCCGCATGCCGTGCATACAAAATTTTGTTGTGTGAATCAATTCGAGCCTGCAAAAGGTTTGCCCGATAAAAAACTGTTTAAATCCCGTTTAGACTGTTCTATTGTAAAGATACAAAAAAAATTGGAACCAAGGAGCATGTATATGTCGATTCTTTTCATTATAAATTCAACATAATCCATGTATTAGACCAATTGAGGCCAATTAAGTCAAACCGCACCTGTATCTGATTATCAGTGATCAATGCTTCTAGCTCTTTCTCAAGTCCAGCAACAGTTGTCTTGAATGCATTAGCCATCATGTTCAAATCAACAGACACAAATGGGTGTGTATACTGGATAAGGGCTTTGTGACGAATTTGATCATAAAGTGTCTCAACATGGTCATACAAATGTATATCAAGCAATAGGTTTGCTTTGAGGTTCCCGAGGTATTCCAGACATGAAGCATAGTGGCTGATAAAAGAAGCAAAGAGATCGAGATAAATACATTGTCCATAAAGCCACAGAAAAGACATGTGAAGACAAGAAAGAAAGCCATTGCAAAGAAACATTTTGAGCAAGATATATAAATATTTTAATGCAAAACAATTAAGAGTAAAATAAATATTGAAATATGTAATCATCTAAGAAGCCCTTTCTCAGTTTTCATCAATTCAACAATATTAAAAATGAGAATTTAATTAGTATATGCACACCACTCAGACACTAATCACATTGTTATGTATGATGAATTTATTGACTTATGTCATACCAGAGATGATTTGTAAATAGTTAACAGTACAAATTTTATTACATTGACAATACATGAAAATTGAATTCTTAAAATAAAATATATTAATTTGCAGAACACAACTCAAAAGGACAACAATAAAGAATTTACTTGAATTCTAACCAACCCCTTATTAAGCCAAAAAAAAAGGTTTAACATCATCAATAATCAATATAATAGATAGATAACCTTGCAGCAATCAATTACCGTCTAACTGTCTAACAAATTGATGTTATACTCTCCATGCAAACCTTCCAATCCAACATTTTAAAATTCCGATATTTTTTATTCAGACCAGCTTAGCAACACACATGAAGAACTTCATGTACCTACCATTTTTTTTGTAATTTAATATGAATTAAGGTAACAAGAAAAAGAAGTGACGTCCAGTGACTAGTTCCAACTACATGACATAATTGAACAACAATAAAAGAACGATAAGACCAACTTACCTCGAGTAAAAATCATTTATCAGTTCCCTTACTTCAGGTACTAGCTCTAAGAAATTGCGGAAGTTGGAATTGTCTATAACTTTGCTCTGCGAAATTTGAGAAATAAATAAATAAAGACAGTGTCATCAATGTCTCAGTCATTGATAAGAAGAAACATCTTGAGGTGCACAAAGTCATCAATGGAGTACTTGCCTTTAACTCTACCCTATCAAATGTAGCAAGTGCACAAAGTCCTCCATATGTTGCAACGTCTTGAGGTGCAATTACATCATTATAGTGACTTGCTAGTTCAGGTCCTGTTTCTAGAAACTGCATTAAAATAATGAAAATGAGGCTCACAAAGTTATAAGCAATTATGTTAATTGGTTATTATCACACATAAAAAATGATGAATGAGTAGTTGAATCCTCAAAATTCAAGTCAGGGATTTCATAGATCCTGCTAGATGATCTAAGTCTAGGCTGACTCCAAGCAAAAATAGAGTTAAAAAACAGCTAAGTAGCAACACCTTTCGGGCAGCAAGTTTGTACTTTTTGGCCTCTAGATTAGCCAATCCAGCAGCACATCGTAGCTTTGCAACGATTACTGCATCATGGACATCCAGTGCTTGTTCTGCCTTGCTAACATAGCTTGTAACATGAGGAAATTGACCCATCTCAATGCTGACAAGAATTGCACTCATACACATGTGAATAATATGCTTTGATGTGGTGCAATAATCCCGAGTGCGGACATAACTTTTAAAAGCTTCCCCCAATTGACCATGAGCATAATAAAAGTCTCCAAAATCATTGTATCCCATTCTAATGCTTTCTTTAATCAAGTTTGTCTGCAAAAAAGAAATTCAAGATGAACAAATTGACAGGTCAAGGAAGCAAAGGCAGTTCATGAAAAAAGGAGGTCTTATCAAAGTACCATACAAGGAAATATCATCCCAAGTGAACATAACTAAATCACAAAACCTATCTAATATCCATTTAGCTTCCTATTTTTATTCATTAATACCTTTGATTGGGAGGAGTCCATCTAGCTTCTTTACCATGTCAATTATAGGGACACAAAAAAAACTCACATGACAAACATAAGGTAAAGCTCCACTGGTAATCTACTTCAGAATCCACAATCATGTCAAACAGAAATGACACAACAATTAGTTTCAACATAATGTAAAAAAATTTAAATGTAAAAATGTACATTTTTAGTCATTCAAACAGCAATCTAAACACATTATAATTGAATGTTGGATACATTTCAACAAAGCCCCAACGCAACCACCAAATACAAGATGTTGCAGAGTTTGCCATCCAATAACACACAACTGCACACAACAACCATCCTCCAAGAACTTTAAACAAGACTATTTGCAAAAAACAAAAGCACCCAACTCTACAATGCTCATAAATAAGCACCAGAGTACAAAAATGCGGCTTGAAAGCAAAGCAATACATACTATTCACCAGACAAAAGCTAATCAATGAATGTGTACTAAACACAATAATTGGCAGCAGAGGAGCACCACTAACAAATGTTATAATCAAACACAAAACTTCAGCCGACGGCCAACAAAAGAGCTGGAAACAAACAAGGAAATTCACCAAAAATGGATAAAAAAATTTAACTATTCAGTCTCTACTACCAGGTTTTAAAAAAAGCAGTTTAAGACCACGTTTTAGTGATCACAACATCAGGTTTGTTCGCGTAATTGCACCCAAAACATTAACAATAGCCAGGAAACTGCTACCACGATTTAAAACCTTAGTTTGCAATTGCAGCCAAGGTCGCATAATTTTTCCCCACATAATTTAAAACCATAGCATTCACAAACAATAATTATCATCAATTACACGTTCGTGTAAAACATCCTACGATCAAAACTTAAAAACACGTTTAGTGACACCTAATTTCTAAAAATTAATAACACAGATTCAAATAAGCTGAAAAAATATGCGATTATAATTTAAGATAACTGATTAAATCAACCAAGGATACTGGGACAAAAACAAAAAACAAAACGAACCCGATACGCATTGAGTTCATTCTCGAGTTTCTCCTTCTTCTGCTCCGCTCTTCGATCCACGGCATCGCACCACGCTGTGTCCATGCCATAGTTCGCTCCCAATCTTCCATCGATCTTCTGCACGACCTCCCTGAAAAGCTGCGTGTTCTCGCCCTTCTTAATCTCGTCGTAGGCCATGCGCAGCGCCTCGAGCTGCGTCGCCGCGTTGTTCATCTTGTCGGCGATGAAGATGAGCCGCATAATCTTCGTGCGCCCCGAGTACAGCGCCGCGTACGCCTCGACATCGAGCTGGTCACCGCTCATGATCGCGCGACGGCTCCGCTGGTCTCCGTCGTCGCCGCCGCCGTTGGCGTAGATTTCGTCGATCATCGGACCCGAGGTCTCGTCGTCGCCGTCCATGTCGGTCGGAGCTAGGGCTAGGGTTTTCGGGAACAGGGGTTTGTTTCGGTGAGGTGGGGTTCACGGGGTAAGGTGGGTCGCGCAGGAGTGGTTTCTACTTCCTTTGTGTCACTGTCTGTATCCACGGAGATCGCTAAGTAACGCTTTCCGTGCTCTTCTTCTACTTCTTAGTAATGTCTACATACAGAACGGCGTCGTTTCTTTCGTTTTCCGTGACTTTGTATTCTGAATCGCCAAGTATTTTATAAATAAAAATGAACTAATTTCTCCTTTGTTCCAGCCTATAAAAGTTTATTAGCAAATTTTATTTTTTAAGTTTTTTAAATTAAACAATTTTAGTCCAGTATTTATCTAATTAATTGATTAGGCTAGCGTACATAAATTATAAATTATAGTATATATATAATAATCATACGGCTTTGAGTAGATCAATAATAATTTATATATATTTTTTCTATCATAATTTATTGGGACGTTTTGTAAAAATATAACTATGACAAAACTCTGAGTTGAAAAACAGATAATATATGGTGATTTATCCTAACTACATCTTCTTCTTTTATTTGTTTGTGTGGAGGAGTGGAAAGTTGAGGATGAAGGAAAGTGAAAGTGTGAAAAAAGTTAAGGTTGTTTGGATGGGATATGTTAGAGTAAATGTGTAAGAAAAATTTATTGAAATTTGTGAGTGATATGATGGTTGTAAGAATATTATAAATTATTTTGAATAGTAAAATTTGTAAGATTATAAATTTACCCTTGTATATAAAAAAATAATAAATAATGATGAATCATTTTTCATATTTTAGTTAATTAAAATAATTTTAAGTTTCATTTATAAATAAAAAAAAGTAAAATTGAAAGAAATCATGAATTGTAATTTTAAATTTAAGTATAATTTGATTATTTAACATTTTATTTATTTTATTTTATTTTTTACTTAAGTGAATTTATTTACATAATTTTAATATTATATATGAATTTTTAAATTATGATATGTTATATATATACAAATATATATATATATATATAATTTTAATAATGGTTTTCATTATTATGAATAGCAAAATGAATATATTTTAAAAAGAAAATAGATATTTAGAATATAACATGAATATTAAGTAGTTGTCAAAATATATAATATAAAGTCATTACATTTGATCCGGAA